>JAABUW010003980.1_pt1 | contig 20464 bp, 26 predicted proteins | sample 5560081 | NCBI WGS metagenome assembly JAABUW01 (sample SAMN10711882, study PRJNA513363) | rock metagenome | isolation source: Antarctica rocks | place: Antarctica: Victoria Land, Knobhead sud
ATCCGCACCCGCTCACCGAACTGATCGGCGGCACCACGACCACCGATCAGAGGAAAGGCGCACACGCTAACGACCTGCCCAGCAACACATTCGGCGAATTCTAAGAAGGAGTCCAGTTAAGCAGATATGCAGTACGTATGAGCGACGGCGCTGAAGCTGCGTAGCGAGGGTGTGCCCCCGGATATTCGCCCAGCCCGGCCGTGATTCCATGACCAAACTGCTTCCGCCACAATCGGTTTCACACCTGGCGACCGCACCACACACGGTGTACTGGCACCATGGTGCCGATGGCGTACTCGGCGGTGGACATCCCGTCGTCCTGTGTCACCGCCAGCAGTAGCCGCGTGGTCATCCTGTCCTTGAAGCTGATCTTCGCCATGATGATGCCTTCCCCTCATACCACCGTGGACTCTCCACAGTGGACGTTTAGATGATCCCGCCGTGCAGCAGTGGACCGGCGAGACCGAGCACAACGGGCACGACTCCGAGGCAGATGAAAGCAGGCAGAAAGCACAGGCCCAGCGGTCCGGCGACCAGCACTCCAGCCCGCTCGGCCGCTGCCGCTGCGGCGTCCTCGGCAGCTCCACGTTGGTGTGCAGCAAGCTCGGCAATGCCCGCCGACAGCGATGCACCGGAACGTGCGGAGCGCCGGGCGATCCTGGCCAGCGCTTCCGTGCTCGGCTCGGCCGCGGCTGCCTGCCACGCGGCGGCCGGCTCTGCCCCCAACGTCAGTAGGTCACCGGCCTGGCGCAGCACGGCGGCCACCCTGGGGGGTGCGGACGGTGCCACGACCAGCGCTGCCGTGGCCACCGGTAACCCGGACCCCAGGCACGCGGCGAGCAGGTCGAAGGTTCCCGCGGCGCCCAGGCGGTCCACGCACTCTTTTGGCCCGGTGGCCAGGCGGCGCATCATGACGTAGCCACCGCCCGCGAGCACCAGACCGCAGACGGCACCCGTGAGTCCACCAACGCCGAGCGCCGCCGACGCCCCGAGCAGGGCGCTGACCAGCGCGGGGGCCAACGCGTCCAGGCGCTGCGTCCGCGCGGAGGGCGCGGGGCACAACAGTGCGCGGACCCGGCTACCGGCGCCTGCGTCGGGGACGATCAGCAGCGCCGACGCCAACAGCACTGCGACGACACTCATCACCGCACCGCCCTGGCCGTGATGCGACCGGTCCACCACAGACCTGCGCAGACCAATACGGTGCCGGCCACCAGCAGAAGCCCGCCCGTGGTGTCCCGCAGCAGCAGCGCCACCGGAGCGGCACCGATGGCCTGGCCCAGCGCGATACCCAACAGCGGCAACCCGGCCAGCACTGCCGCGGTGGAGCGCGCCCCGGCCAGCCCCGCCTGAGTACGGCTGCGGAAGCGGAGGCGGCCGGCGAGGTCGCGTCGCACGGCGTCCACGAGATCCGCCAAGGCCACGCCGCGCTCCTCGGCCACGCGCCAGGCCGCGGCGAGGCGTTCGAGTTCGGCATCCAACCCGGGCTGCTTCGCGTGTAGTCCGTCGGCGGCGCTGGCCCCCAACCGCGCGCGAGCTGCAGCCTCGGTGAGCACGAGGGCCACCGGCCCGTCGACCTCCTCGGCAGCGACCGCGCAGGCCACCGCGGGGTGTGCGCCGATCCGTAGCTCGGCAATCAGCACCTCCAGCGCGGCGGCAAGGGCCGACGCCGCGCGTGCGTCCGCGCGGGCCCGTCGTCGCTCCTGCCACTTCCGTTGGGCGGTGAGGGAGATCAGGCCGGCGGCCAAGGCAGGCAACAGACCGCCGACGGTGGCGCCGATCGCGCCACCGAGCAGCACTGCCCCAGCGGCCGACACCGTCCGCGAGAAGGCGAGCGCAGGGCCCGCCGGTGCGGTCAACGAGCGGAGCCGGGCACCGACGCAGCGCCCCGGGCTGACCAACAAGGCCACGGCCAACACCACCAGGGCCGCGTTCACAGCTGTACGCCCCGCTCGCCCAGTAACTTCGCAAGCAGGGGCGCGGCCTCGCCCGGCCCTTCCGCGCGACTCCAGGCGTTGAGCACGGAGACCGTGCCGGACGCGGACCGGCTGAGTACACCGATCCCGGCCAGACCCCGCGAGCCGTCCGCGCCCCGGTGCACGTGCAGCACCACCTGCACCGCCGCCGCGAGCTGACTGTGCAGCGCCGCCGCTGCCATGCCACCGAGGGCCGCGAGGGCCTCCAGCCGGGCGGGCACCTCGCGTGGCGAGTTTGCGTGCACCGTCCCCGCCCCGCCGTCGTGGCCGGTGTTGAGGGCGGTGAGCAAGTCCACCACTTCGGTCCCACGTTGGCGGGGTCCGGCGCTCTTTCCCCGGTCAGAGACCTGCCGCCGTTACCGCCAGTGATGATCGGTTCGTCGCCGAACAGCTCGCCCCCGCCGGGCAACTCGCCCTCGATGCGCAGGGCGGGGGTCAGGCTGTCGTCGAGCAGGGTCACGCGCACCTGCAGCAGTTCCAACACCTCGCGCTGGTCTTCCAGGACCATGCTGGGCAGGCGCTGGGCGGCTCGTTGCGCCAGGCGGGCGATGGCGACGGCGCGGGCTTCTTGGGCTTGCTCGTCGGCGCGGATGGCTTGCACCCGGTCGCGTTGGGCAACGAGTGCGGCCCGCTCGGCCTCGATGCCCTCCACTGCCTGGCGGATCAGCTCGGGGTCGAGCCCGGCTTTCAGCGCGTCTCGGGCCGACTCGACGCGGGCACGTTCCAGCTCGGTGATCTTGCGGTCCAGAACCGCCAGCTGATCGGTCTCGCCCGCTGCCGCCTCACCTCGTAGCCCGAGATATTCGTCGGCCAGAGCCAGCAACCCGTCGGGGTCGGCCAGCAGCTCGGTTACCGCGTCCCACACCTGCCCGTCGAGCCAGTTGGCGTCCAAGCGTGGGCAGTCGCAGCGCTGCTGTCCGGTGGCGCTCCACTTGCTGCGGTTGCAGCGGTACTGGCGCAGCTGCCGGTCTCGTCGGTACATCCCGCCGAGCCGCCCGCCGCAGGTCGTGCGAGCGCCGGAGTTGGGGTAGGGCTGGTCGGGCCGTTTCAGCCCGTAGCCGCGTTCTAACAGCGCCTGCTGCAGTGCGTCGAACCGGTCACGCGGGATCAAGGGCGCGAGCGGGATCGAGACCGTGTCGCCGTACCAGGGTGTGCCGTCGCGTCGCAGCTTGGTGCGGTGGTCGCCCCGCCCTTCTGGTTTCCCCCAGGTCAACTCGCCGACCAGTGTCGGGGATCCGAGCACCCGACGCAGGTTCTGGTGTCCCCACGGGCCGCCCTGTCCGCCGATGCCGCCCTGCCCGTGCGGTCCACCGCGGGTCTTGTAGCCCAGTGCGTTTAGGCGCGTGCACGCTTCGCCGGTGCTGCATCCCTCGTCCAAGATTGCGTCGATCGCGACGCGCAACATCTCGGCCTCTGCCCGGTCGATCTGCACAACTGGTAGCGGCTTGCCCCCGCCGCTGCTTTCGGGCCATATCAGGCGGTAGCCGTAGGGCGGTTTGCCGCCAGGCCAGCCACCGGCCAGCCCCCGTGCCCGCTGGCCTTTCGCCATTTTCACCACCAACGAGCGCCGGTCGTGGGCCGAGACCACGGCTTTGATCCCGCGGGTCAGCAGCTGCGACAAGTTCTCGGGGTCGATCAGGTTGCCGTCGGCGTGCACGGCGACCTCGGCGCGGTCCAGTGTCTTGAACACCCGCGCGAACACGAACTCGTCGCGGGCCAACCGGTCCAGGTCGACTGCGACCACCACGTCCAGGTGTCCGGCTTCGGCGTCGGCCAGCAGGCGCATCATCGCGGGGCGCTGGTCGAGCTTCTCGCCGGAGATTCCGCCGTCGACGTACTCGTCGTGCACCTCCCAACCGTGTCGGGCGCACACGTCGCGCCCTCGGCGCAGCTGGTCGGGCAGGCTGGTGCGGTCTTCGGTGGCCTGGCCTCTGGTCGAGACTCGGGCGTAGAGCGCGGCGCTCATCGTTCGCTTGCCGCTCACGCGCTTTGCTCCTGGCTCTGCTCGCTTGGGCGGCGCCGGTTGGTTGACAACTTCGCAGACCAGCTGAACCGGTCGGTGTCAAGCAGCCGGGCCGCATCGACAGCGGGCAGGCGCTGCTGCTGCCCGTCAGGCTGCACCACGGCGACCTCGGCAGCGACATAGTGCGCCCGTGCGAGTTGGCCTTTGAGGCGCTGGTCGTGGCCCGGCCGGAACCGTGAGCGTGCCGAGGTGGTCTCACCACAGCCGCAGGTGCAGCGGGTTTCTTGCAGGTCCACCGTGGCCGTGGGTGCGGATTGCTTCTTTGCTGTTGCCATTGTCTCTTACTCCAAGATTGCCCATTCCGAGTGGGCAGTTGCCCCACGGGTAAATCAAACCAGGCCATTTGCCTCTGAGGCAAGATATTGGGTAATGCGTAGGTATAGGTGTCCGCCTGGCATTTCTTACTACCATTTCTAACGGGTGCGGGTGGGCAATCGCGAGTGGCGGTATCTCACCACCCGCACCCACTCAGTGTTACTGCGCCGACCCCGGCTCACCGGCGGCATTTGCGCGCTGTCTGCGGGCGGATCGTCTCGGCCAGTCGGTGGTCCCCGACCCGTACCCCGGCCTGCGTCAGGCGTGCCCGGTGCTGTGCCCAGGACGCATCAGGCGGTACACCCAGCTCGTCCAGTTGTGCGAGCAGCACCGCACTCGGGTCGGCCGCGTCCGCGTCGGGCTCCCCGCTGGTGACCGGGCTGGTTCCAGGCGCACCCCGCGGGTCAGTTCGGCCGCGGCACGAGCCGCGTCCAAGGGCTGTGCTGCGATGGCGTCTATATCACTTGGTACGTCATAGTTCACCGCTCTCTTCCAGCAGGTCGATGTAATCCCACATCGGCATCGGGTCCGATATGGTCCCGACCACGGTGCCGTTGCGCCGTTTGCGCCGGGCTGCCTGTCGTCTCCGCTCGCGCTGCGCCATGATGCGTTCGTCCTCCAACTTCGTCACTGCCGCCCGTACTACCTCGGGGTCGAGGTCGATGGCGGTGTCCGGGTCCGGGTCCGCCAGATTGCCCAGCGGGTAAGCCTCGTGGTTCTCTGTCATTGGGATTTCCCGTCCCGTTCGTAGGTGAGTTGCGATCGGACCCGCACAGCCCCGGCGTGCGTGCCGGGGTGGTGCGGGTTTGTCGTTGTTGGGTGCTCTCCCGCCACCCTGTCCGGGTACCTCAGCGGGGGACTGCAGCCCTTCGCTGTACCCGGCGCCACTGGCCCGCTCCGCAGACCCGTCTGCGTGGGCGAACTCGGCCTCCGAGCAGTTGCTTTCCCCGCGCTCGACGTGTCGGCTGAGGGTCCGCCGAGGCAGTCCGGGCTGTACCTGCGGGCGCCAGGCTGCCCTCCGTGAGAGAGAGGGTGTAGCAGGCCGACACGGCCGTCACGGCCGTCACACACCCCCTCTGATCTGCGGCGAGACCGTGACGACTTCGTGACGACTGTGACGATTCCCCGCTGCTCGTGACGGTTGTGACGATCTTGTGCACCACCCTCTGCCACAGCTGGTGTAACGGGCTGACTCGTTGGACTCACTTGGCAGTCCTCTCGGGGACATTTGGCGCGGTAATGCGCCACGCCCTCCCTGCTCGGGTCCGCGACAGCTGCTCCACCACCACACCGTGCGCCCGCTTCAAGGCGGGGGTTGCCCGCTTGAGCGCCATGCCCAGTTTGTGCGGGCTGTTCGGGAAGAACCGGTCGGCGTGCTCTGGTCGAATCCTGTCCAACAGCTGCGCTGCCGACCCCTCCCACGGGTTCTTTGGCGTCTGTGCGAGCCACGGCGTCGTCACCAACCGCAACACTGCAGACGCCACCGGGTCCGACTCAATGACTTCCGCAGCCAGCGTCACTCCCTGCTCTAGGTAGGTCTTGCACCCCGTGGTGCCCAGCACCTGATCGACGGCGGACAGCACCTCGAAGTAGTCCGACATCCGAGGCGACTCGGCGATGTGCTGGTCCGGCAAGACCGCCAGCACCTGCACGGCCAGATCCAGCAAGCCGCCGAGCGCCACCGGGTGCGCCTTCTCCCAGCTCGGGCCGAGTTCGCGGTCAGGCTTTCGGTGCCGCTCGTCGATCGGAAACAGCTCGACGGTCAGTAAGCGGTCTGCTAGGTCGCTTCGCAAGGCACCCAGGTCGATGGCGGTCAGAGCGACCACGCGCCGGAACGAGAACGGCACAAGGTCTTGGTCCGTGTACAGCTCACGGCGCACGTCGCCGTCGCCGGTCACCGCCCGGCACAACGAATCCGACATATCATCGGAAAGGTAGCTCAGGTTGTCCAGCGCGATGACCCACGAACCGGTCGCAGCGGTTACCCAGGCGTCGACGCTTCGAGGTGGTTTCCGCAGTTGGACCGAAGTGGGGTCAAGCAGAGCGGTTAGCATTCGAGCAGCCGATGACTTGCCAGACCCCTGCTCGCCCCGCAGCGCCAGAATCGGGTGCGCCTGCTCCGGCAGCAGCGCCTGAACCAGCCACGCCAGCACCAGCGGCCGGTCGTCGTCCTCGACGTTGACAACCTCCCACAGTTTCTCCAAGTCTCCGTCCTGCTGGGGCAGCGGCAGCGCGGCGGTCAGGTTGGTTCGGTAGAACAACACCGGGTCAGGCGAGCGCTCCAACACCTGCCACCCTTTAGCCGCAACCTGCACCACCCGTCCGGAGTCGTCTCCCAGGTCGAGCAACACCGAGCCGTCCAGTTCGACCACCCGAAGGTGCAGCGGGTGCTGTGGTTCGTCCATTGCGAGCGCCTCGATGGTGGCCAACGCCTCGGCCGTGGCCTGCTGTGACGCGCCTTTCCGGTATCGCTGGTAGTACTCCCGCAGGAGTTCACGGCGAAGCGCTTTCGCTGAGCCACGTAGCTTTCGTGCGTACCGTGGGCCGTCTTTCGCTACGGCGAAAGCCTCGTCTTTGGTGTCGCGCCCCAAGTTGTAGCGTTCCCGCGCGATGGTAATGAGTCTGTCCCGCGCCGCGACAGCCTCTTCAGTCCCTTCCTCGGCCCCTTGCGACAGCTCGGGGTCCTCAGCAACTAGCTCTCGTGCAATCTGTTCAGACTCGGCGCTGTGCTTCCGGCGGGGGTGCACAACGTTTGGGTCGGCGCTTTCCCGCACGGTTGCCTCGGTGCTTTCGCCCACTTCTTTTGGCAACTTCATTTCGTCCTGGTTTCCTGGTTGGTTCGACGACCGGCGCGCAGGCCGGACTCAATGGTTCCGTAGGTGGCGTCACCGGTTTCGGCGTCGCTTAGTCCGTTAATCTGTGCGGCTTGTTGCAGCAGACGCACAACTGCGCCCTCTGGTAGAGCGCCTGCGGCGACCAGCTCCCCGGCTCGGCAGGCCGCCCAGTGCAAGACCGCGTTGCGGTTGCCCCTCCGGCGCGTCCAGTACCGCCGTTAGCAAGCCGCACAGCCGCTTGCGGGCCAAGCGGCCCGACGGCACGCCGCCCGGCGCAGCAGCTGCGAGTGGTGGGGCCGGTCTTCGAGTTGGCGCCGCAGCGAGCCGGTAGATCCATTCGGGCAAGGGCGGGAGGTCGGCGGCCGCTGGTCCATCCGCCGTATAGCGCCGCCCGTCCACCGTCGACCCGGCCGCTACCACGTAACCCCCCAGTCCCCTTACGTCTACGCCATCGGCGAGTTTGCTCTGGCTGTTGCCGAGCTGCCGGTCAGCGGTGAAGTACAGGTGCCGCCCACCTGACGGCGTGGTGACGGTGTAGGTCGCTGGCAGTGCCCCGTGGTGCTGCGCCAGCGCGTCGAGTTCGTCCACACCGTGCGCAGTTCGCCCGCCTTTGGGAACGTCCAGGTCCAGCACCACGAGGCGGGACACGCCGCAGTCGACTCCAATGTTGTGTCCGGCGAAGGCGCCGGACCAGGCTTCGCGCACCGTCTTGGGATTGCTGGTGGCCCAGGTGTTCCAGTGCGGCACCACCTGACCGTTCTTAGTACCCGGTCGAAGCGGGAACACTGCCCACCCCTGTTTTGCGTACCCGAGAGCTAGGTCAAGCAGTCGGCGTGGGTCCCGCGCGTCGGCGCGGGGCTGTACCAACTGGGTAACACTGCGCACAGCTGTGCGCGGATCGTCAGAGTGTGGTCGACTTTTTTTAGGCACTGGTAGCGCCTTTCTTGGTTGGATTATTAGCCCCCCGCGTGGCACCGGGGGGCTGATCGCTGTCTAGGGCTTTTGTGCGGCGTCTACCAGCCGCCCGATCCGTTTCTGGTGGTGGTACTGGGCGCGCAGATAGTCCCGCTTGCACAGCCCCTGTGCGTGGTGCACCCGGTTGCAGCCCCGTTCGTTACACCACCGCACCGGCACGCCCTCGACCTGTGCAGTGCGGAAATGCTCGGGATCGAATCGCGGAATTGGTCGCATCGGCTTCACCTCTCGCTTTCCCGGGAAAGCGAGACACGCTCCGGAGGAATGAATGCTGAGTCGCTTTCGGTCGGGTCGAACAGAATCCGCAACAGGCGTGCGCGGCGTGGGTTCATCGGGGTACCTGGGTTCTTCGCACGGGTACCCGCGCTCGACACCGCTCGCGGGGCGCCGTTGTCGGCGTGATGCCACGTTGTGGTGGCCCGCTGCCTCTCCCGTGAACTCGGACCGGCGCCGGGCCACTCGGTGCTCGGCGCGCTCACCGCTGGTCCCCGGTAACACGGGCGGTCTGGCTCTGCTGGTTCGCGGTCAAGCGGCGCGCACGGTCGAAGTGCTTGCGGCACAATCCACGCGAGCGCCGGGGCTGTGCGCAGTCGGCCACGGTGCAGGGCTTGTCCCGCTCGCGCGGTGCGGGTGGTAGTGGGCGGATGCTGGCGCCGCGGTCGGACAGCTCCAGTTCGCCGGGTGGCAACGGTGCGAAGGTCGGGTTCCGGGTGGTCACTTTGTACGCTCCTGTGGGTCAGGAACGACAAAGAAGCCGAGCGTGCACAGCTCTCACCGTTAGGTGGAACTTTGTGCACACTCGGCTGGTATCCCGACGCTAGTAGCGCCAGCCCCTGTGGGCTGCACGAGCACCCCTAATTGTCGGGCACCCGGGTCGGGTCTCTTCGTCTACCTCTTACGCCGCAAATCGGCCTCTACGGGGACCCGCCCGATCTTGAAGGCAGTCGTCGTGTCCGTATCGCGGGCCAGCCGCATAGTAACTGGCCTATTTTTCCGACTCGTGTTGTTCTGACTTCTTCGCCGCTAGTTGCGGTTGGTTGATCCTTCGTAGTGAAGCACGGCGACGGCGCCCGACGCAACCGACCGTTGAAGTTGCCTGCCGCGGCCTCTGCTGGCGAGTCGGCCACCCCGGTGCGCGACGCGGCAGGCCGCAGCCAAGCCAGGCACGCGACGGCTGGTGCGGGCCGGTCGCTACTGCGGCGGTCGAGGCAACGAGGGGGAACGCACCAGGTCGTCACGGTCGTCACACCCGTCACCACCAGGGCGGAGCGTGACGGCTTGGTGCCGGCTGCGTGACGGCTCGCGCCCGTGGCCGTCACAGCCCAGAACCCCCTCTGACCTGCGGCTACGCCGCGGCCGTGACGACTGTGACGACTGTGACGGGTTCGCGCTCCCATCCTCTATCCCCGGCAGCGGAGACTGCGCCTAGCCCGCCGGTCGCCCCGGCGCGCGGTGCCGAGGCCAGGGGGCACATCTACCCGGTGCGGCGGTAATTACTCCGCAACCACTCGCTTGCCGGGCGTTACTCTGGCGGTATGGCCAACGAGCGGCGGCTGCCCAACGGGCACCTGGTGGTGCCCGGTGTGTTCGAGGGGCCAGGCGGCATCGTGGGTGAGGGCATGGTCGAGCTGGCACCCGGCGACCCGGACTACGAGGTGTGGGACGCCTGGCTGCGCAGGCGCCAGGCCGCTGGACCCCGCGTATTCGACTCGGGCGGTCGCCCTACCAGTTAAGGAGCCGGGGCACGGCTCAAGTCGCGCGGCCCGCCGGTCGGTAGGTGAATCCAGCCCTCGGTCTGCGCCCGCAGACGCTGCTGCTCGTTTTGCGGCGGGGTCGTCAGCCCGCAGGCTGCGGCGCGAGCGACCAGAGCACAGATCAGCGCGTCGAACGCGTCGTGGCTATCTCTGCACCGCTGCTTCGCGCCGGGCGCAAACTGCAGAGTTGGCATCTCGGTGCACAGCCCATCCAACATCTCGCCTAGCGTCTTCCGCCCCTTGAGCTCTTGCTTCTTGTACCCCGGCTGCCACAGATGCCACAGGTGGAGCGCTGCCGCGGGGTAGACCTCGGCGACTTGGCCGGCCCCCGCTCGATCGACCGGCGCCAGCGCGTCGAGCAGGCCGGCACAGCGCATCGCGGTCAGTCCGATGAAGTTCGCGGACACGCTCAGGGGCCACACGCCGGTGGTCATCTGCACGTAACGGTCGGTCTCGCGGTACGACAGGTAGCGCCGTAACGTGAGGCCGTCAGAGCCCCGGCCTGGCCACGTCTGTGCGTCCCGGTGGGCTCTCAGCGCTGCGACGAACTCGTCAGGCCAGCCGAACGGGCAGTCGATCCCTACCTTGTCGACGGCGCGACAGGCCGTAATCAGCGCCCCGTCGGTTGCGGGTTCAGCCGAGAAGTCGGCGACGGAGCCGGTGCCGTCCCAAGTAACGGTGCAGACGGCGGTGCGAGCCGGCACCGTCGCAAGGTCAATCCCCAAAGTCTGCACAAGCAGCAGATGCTAGTTATTAACTGTCGAGTTATCGAGTGCATCGCCATAGCGTTTCCAAACTGTGGGACGTCGGCCGACCGGGCGCAGCGGGTCCGCCCGGTCAGACCGTTGGAAACGCCAGTTCGGCGACCGTGTGCGCGAGCTGCGCGGCGAGCGCGGACTGAGCCAGGAGGAACTTGCCCACGCCGCCGGGGTGCACAGAACTTACGCAGGTGCCGTCGAACGCGGCGAGCAGAATATCTCGCTCACCAACATGCACGAGTTTGCCGAGGCGCTGGGCGTTCCGGTGTCAAAGTTCTTTACCGACGCGGCCACGTCGGTAAACTAGCCGTCGCCGAAACCTCAGACCAGGGCTTCACTGCGGAGTTGGCAACACACCGACCACAGTGAGATCTTATCCAGATGCATGCGCACCTCATCGACGCACAGCTTCAGACGCTCAGCCCGAATGCCGACCCGCACGAGCGTCTGGAGGTTGTCTGGCAGGGCTACGAGGCAGCGACCGGCGAACACCTCGACCGTCCTGTACCCACCGCGCAGAGGAAGGCAGTACGCGACTGGCTCCGTGGGCTGCGACAGTTTGGTGACTCTCCCCTGCTTGAGGTTCGCCGAAACCGTTCCGAGGCCGCCGTCTCGCACAGTCTGGCTGATAAGGCAGGCCGTCTGGCGCAGCAATGGTGTACCGCTTGCGATGTGTTTTCGCAAACTGCGGGCGGCACCGTGCCTCTATACGTGTCTTTTCCGATACGGGCGATGCCGTGGTCCGCACAGAGTAAATCCAGCCAAGTAGCGCTCCGCGAAGCGGTGGCAGCGGAGTTAGAAGAGCGAGGAAAGTTCGCGCCGTGGGCCGCTTCGCCAATCTGCCTTAGTGTTGTTTCGTTGGTACCACGCGCTTTACGGTCCAAGGACATGGACAACCTAGTCAAAGGCCTGCTCGACAGTATGCAAGGCATCGTATACGTGAACGACCAGCAGATCCAATGCCTGACCTCACGCCGAATTGAGTATGCGGGAGAGGTGGGCTGCTACCACGTGGCCGCGCGCGCTGTCTTCCCCTGGGACGCAGCCGTCATATACGACGATCCCACCGCGCCTCACATTGCATCAGGGCGCGAGGTGCTATTGCCGGAGGGTTGAGCTCAGACGGTCACGAGATGGCCCAGTGCCCGGGCGGGGGGGCTGGTCTGGTCGGTCCAGGCTGCCCCGTCGAACCAGCGCACCAGGTGCGAGCCTGCCTGGTCGGGATACCAGCCGGCGGGCAGGAACGGCAGCAGCGGGCGGGCAGCACCTTGGCTGCCGTCACCGCGGCCTTGACTGCGTGTCGGGCCACGTTCTCGGCGCGCATCTGCTTGATCTGGTACAGCGGCGCCCGGGCCATCGACTCGTCGTGCTCGGCCGCCCGCGCCTTCTTCTCGGACCGCCGCCGCCGTACCTCGGGACTACCCAGCTCGGCAGCAGGAGGGAGCAAACGCTGTCCGCCCGCCACGATGTAAGTTCTACACATGCAGGAGAGCGCCATGAGCACGGTCGTCCAAAGGTTCACGCAGGGCGACGGCATCGGGGGGACTCGGGCGCTTCCCAGCGAGTCGATCCACGCCATCATCAGTGATATTCCCTATGGGATCGGTGCAGAAGACTGGGACGTCCTGCACGCCAACACGAACTCTGCATACCGCGGCGCATCTCCGGCACAGCTATCCGCTGGCTCAAACTTCAAAACGCGAGGGAAGCCCATCAATGGATGGTCGGCTGCGGATCGTGCCATACCGCTCGAGTACCAGGACTGGTGCTCGACTTGGGCGACTGACTGGTACAACGTGCTAAAGCCAGGCGGGAGCGCCATCGTCTTTGCTGGCCGCAGGTTTTCGCATCGGCTAATCGCTTCGCTTGAAGATGCGGGCTTTTCACTGAAGGATCAACTTGCATGGGTGAAACCGACGGCACCTCACCGCGCGCAGCGTGTGAGCGTGGTCTACGAAAGGAGGGGAAACCAAGTGGCAGCAGACGAATGGCCCTCGTGGAGGCTGGGCAACCTTCGACCCACCTTCGAGCCAATCGTATGGTGCACCAAACCGTATCCGATAGGGACAACAATTGCCGACAACGTACTGAACTATGGTGTGGGCGCGTTCTCTCCTGCGGCACTATCAGCCACGTCATCGGATGTCAGTAACGTTCTGAACGCGGGTTTAACGAGACAGGAGAGTGGCCTCCACCCAACTCAAAAGCCACTCAAATTGATGAATGCGCTCGTTGGATTAGTGACAACCAATGGACAAACAATACTTGACCCTTTCGCTGGAAGCGGTACAACGCTGATCGCAGCGAATGCACTTGGTAGAGGTTACATTGGATTTGAATTGAATCCTGGTTACGCTGAGATTGCGACGCGCAGGCTCGCGAGAAGCGCAAACGCTGGCCAACTATGGTGAATCCCCCAATGACTCCTCTGGAGATCAGTCCGGCTGATCTACTCTTGCGGGTAAATTGGATACAAAAGATGCAGGCGCACACCGGTCTGTTTCTTGCTTCAACGCAGGCGGCGGAACGGGACCTGGAAGCGGAAATCTCTGCACAAGGTTCAACGCCGTTGGTGGCGCACCTCAGGTTGTGTGGTGTTATTCCAGAGTCATTTGAGCACGACTGTACTTAAGAAAAACTGTACTCGAAATACACCGATGCTGTGCTCTGTGAGGCATTTCGATTCCTGGGTTTACAAAGCACCGTGTTGGCGGGTAGAGCCGATTGTGCGGACGTCGAAGCGGTGACCAACCAATACGACCTTGTTGCCGACGCGAAGGTTTTTCGACTTACACGGACGGCAAAGAATGCAAAAGACTTCAAAATATCGTCGCTACACCGATGGAAATACGGAAGACAGTACGCGACCGTCGTCTGTCCAATCTATCAATTACCAAGCACTAGAAGTCAGATATACCAGCAAGCAACGTCACTGGACGTGTGCATACTCTCTTACTCTCATCTAGCAACCCTCGTGAACTATGTAAGTGCAGGCTTTGGATCGGGCGCTGGCGCGCTTCGCTCATTGCTGGACGTTACGAGCGTGGCTAATCCGTCGCAGTCTTCTGTCGATTACTGGACTGCAATGAATCGCGCGCTGCTTGACATTGACCGTCACAACATGCCCAGGCTTTGGGCGCAAGAGAGAAGGGCGAATTTCGAAGCTATCTCTCATGCCAAGGTCGAAGGGTTAACCCATCTGGCCGCTCAGCGCACTCAGTTAATGAGTCTGTCGCACGCCGATTCCATATGCATGTTAGTGACGATGAAGAAAATCGATACCCGAGAACAATGGATACAGGCTTTTGCTGACAACCAACTACTGACCCAGTAATAATGCTTGCTCTAGCCAATCTGTCGGATCGGTACTACGTTCTCAGCGTTCTGGTTGGGCGTCACCGTGCGCCTGACCGTGGCAGCGACGGCGTGGGCGAACCGATCACTCATTCGAGGTGGGTGCTTGTGCTTAGGCCGCCGTTTGGATGGTGAACGGCACCCCCGACAACCCTGGTAACCCACGAACGGGGGGCTTCGGCTCCGCGCACCTCCCCGACCACCACCCGGTCCGGGGGATAGGGGATAGAAGGGGTTGAAATGCCCCACCCCCCGGGGGCAAGGGCTCGACCCGGGTCGGGACCGAGGCGCTGCGACGGCCTAGTCCCTGTTGCGACTGGGTGGGGACGGGGACTGGTGTGCCTCACCCCCCGGGCTGACGGCCCGACCGGGGCGGTCCGAGGGCCTTGAACGCCCCGGCCGCGGGCAGCAGGGGGGTGCACGGCCCTCTAAGGGAGGCGTAATTCGTCGGGCGAACGTGGGGTGGGTGGGTGGTTGCGTACATTCACCGCCTATTTTGCGAATCAACCCGTTCGTGCGGCGTTAGGGTCTTGATTTAGGTCCGACGTCGAGTCGCGGGAGCCCCGCATGGTGAACAAGCTGGTCGAGTTAAGCAGGAATAGGCAGCCGGCGGGGGGCGGTGTCGTGATGGTCGATTACGACGCCCATCCGGCAGTGTGCCGCTCGGGGGTGTGGGTGGGGTGGCAGGACAACTTTCCCGAGTCCGTCGTGCTGTCCTATAAGCACAGCGCTGACCGCTTTGCCATCGGGTGGTCGCTGAACGGGACCGACGTGATCGACCCCGGCTACAGCAGCGGGACCGGCCCGTACGGGTACCCGGTGCCCAACGCCCCCCGGCGTCACCTACCGCTGTCCCGTCGACGACCACTTCCACCACTTGGCCCTGGTGAGCACACCGGGCAGCGGTGATCCCGCCGTCGAGGTCCTGCCCTCCTACCGGCTTGCGGACGGCACTCCCGCGACAACCCGACTACGACGATGCCGCGTCGCTGCGGGTCGAGCTCTCCGAATCGACGGTCGCCTGGCCCGCGGACAAGATGGACGCTTACCAAATTTTCCTGGTGCGCATGCGCGAGCGACTCGAATTCCATGTTCAACCCCACCCGATCGGCCCCCGGAGAGCCCGTCGAGAACTGGCTGCAACGCCTAAGTGAGGCCGACGCAGTCAGCCTCACCGCCGCGCTCGACACCGCCGACACCCTCGGCCCCCAAGACCGCCGAATCGTGGAAGGCGTCCGCAGGTACCTCACCAACCTCAGTCGCCGGGCGAGTTTCCCTCCGCATGCAACCCCGCCACCGGAGGACCGGCACGGCGGGGTGGTGCACTCTTGGGTTGCCAGGTTGTGCCAACGGGAATGGCAGAAATAGGCGCACACGGCGAAAGTCCGCGGTGCGAACCTACCCAGATACGGGCAGGTAGCAGGGTATCTGGCTTGTGCGTTGCACTGACATAAGGGCCAGTGCCGCCGCCAAGCTGCCCGCGTGCTCACGCCTAGACGGTCTTGCGATACAACGCACGGTGGTAGTCCGCCGCCACATCGGTGCTGGGGTGTTAATCGAGATCCTCCGGAAGAGGGGCGGTCTTGGGCACCTTATCGGCCAGGGCGAGGTTCAGACGCGCGTTGAACAAGTCCCAACTTCTGAGTTGTCATCTCCTAAGTCGGCGGCTCGCCTGCGGTCACCTGTGAGGCTAGCTCAGCGAGGACCTCTGCAATCTTGCCTTCGAGCCACCCAGCCAACTTCAGTTTCACTGTCTCGCTGACCATAGGAACTATCTCGCGCAGCCAAATTTCGAGCCCGTCGTCCTCTCTCGACGCGACCATCAAACTCGGTCCGTTGCCCTGCCTGATCAAACCGAACACCTCTAGGGCCAATACCCTACGCAATTTGTGCGGCCAATTTGACGACGCGGTGAAGAATAGGCAGGCGCCGTCACCAATCACTCGATAGCCAGATGACGGGGCAACCTCGCTGATTCGCCCCGGACCTACGTAGGTCTCGATCTGACTTGGAATGTTTATTGCCGCGACTAGTTCCTGGAATGCGGTTACAGCGATCGAAGCCGCTCTCACGGCGGCCGCTTCCAGCTCCTCATCAACTACCGACGAATCGAACAAGGCAGTCAATCCCTCGAGGCTTCGGGAAAGGGTTGGACCTGAATGCTGAAGCATCGAGCGAATTATTCCAATGGCGTCGATTGTTCTATTGCTCACGAAGGCAAGAAATGGCCCGTAGCTTCCGCCGTCAGGCGCTAAAAGTGCGTCGAAGTACTCCGATTGTTGATCTGCAAACACCACAAATGGGACGCCAGGGGACCTATACAAGTAGGCACTAGCAAGGGCGCGCGCGACCCGCCCGTTGCCGTCCGCGAAAGGATGTACCGCGACGTAAGCATAATGCGCGTAGGCGGCTTGCGCAATTGGGTGAGCTGCAAGAAAAGCCTCTGATCTCAACTCCAAAATTAGCCGATACATTTCGGCTGGCGTATCGCTTGGAGGTGCGTACGCATGAATAGTACCATCACTGCGCATTGGACTATTCGCCATCTTCTTGTATTCGCCTTTTGGCAGCGGCTGATCTTGTGGTCCGGCGGGGGTGTAGACCCGGTAGGTCTCCTGGCTAGAACAGACAAGCTCATGAAGTTCCTTTATCCAAAGTTCACTAATCTCAACTCTCCGCGTAGCAGCATCGAGGACGTATTCGTATGCGTTTAGTGCGTCATTAAAGGCGGCACGTGCACGCTGGCCGCGTTGGTCCATAGCGGCCTCCCATGCGGCCGACTGCGTTGCGACGGTTCTCGTGAACCCCCGATCTACGGCGTAGATGCCCTCAATTGCATTAGTGTCTACCGCCGCGTATCGATTGGCTATGTCTACGGCTGAACGTAGCGCCTCCGGCGAAGCCTTCGCCCTCGCAGATGTCAGCAAATTCCGTATCTGTCGAATCCCGAAGAATCGAAAGCGGCTACATCCCACTCGACGAACGGTGCGAACAGCTGGTACTGGGCGGTCGCAGGTTCCTCAGTCATCCCGCAAAGGTACGCATCCGTGAACCTGGGCGCTCGTGTCCGAGTGTGTCGCCAGGCGTGGGACTTGTAGGCGCTGCCGTTGTCGGAGAGGACGCGCGTTCGGTGGCGACGCCGCGGGCGGCGAACCTGGGCACGGCGTTGCGCAGCACGGTGGTCGCGGGGGCGGCGGTCTCGTCGTCGTGGATCTCGGCGTAGGCGACGCGGGAGTGGTCGTCGATGACGGTATGGACGAACGCGGTGCCCATCTTGGGGTTGTGGTGGGGTTGCGCGGCTTGCCCTGGGTGGCCGCCCGGTGGTGATGCAACGAGCGTCAGCGCGATAACAGTTGCGGCGAAGAGCACCACCGCTAGCAAGTACTCCAGCTCGGGGTGCCAGCCAGTTCGGATCGATGGCGATCCCTTTGGGGGATGAGGCGGGCAGTTCGTGGCGAATCGTCTCGGCGTAGATGCCATAGCTCCCGGAGTTAGCCAGCACCTTCAAAAATCCAGCCAGCTCAGTGTCCTCATCACGCTGGGCGTGTTGGCGTGCTTCGACCACCACCCAGAAGAAGTCCTCATGCGCGGGGTCAACGTCCACGTCGCCCCGTAACCGCACCGGTTGCAGGTCGGGTTGGCCCCGACCGGCACGAACCGGAGGGCGCGGACGATGGTCGGTACCCGCCCGGTGAGCAAGACCGAGGCGATGAGGTCGGGCAGGGTGTACCAGAGGGGTTGCTCGGAGTGCAAGGGGTTGACGCCGATGCTCCAGTCCTCCGCCCGGTAGTCCGCCCGCACCGGCACCACATCCCCGTCGGGCACGATCTGGGCGATGACCACGAAGTCCGGCCACCGCTTCGGGTCGAAACATATCTGCAGGGTGATCGAGGAGAGTAAGGCGGTGGCGTCCGCCGCCAGCCGTGGAATCGGTTCGATGACTTCCACGCTGCCAGGACGCGCAACCGCCTATCGGCTCCTGCGCCCTCGACACCGATCTTGAGATCCGCGGCGGCGATTGCAGCCGCGTGGGCCATGAGCCTCAGTAGCAGTTCACGTCGAGGGCGTTGGCCGTGCCGAACCCGGTCGACCTGGCGACGATCGCAGCCGACCAGACGCGCGAGCTTCCGACCGGTGTAGCGGGCCAGGACGGGGAGTACCAGGTCGGCCAGCACTTCACCCTCTTCGGCGGGGTCAAGGTAGGTCGTAAGCACCTCATCGAGGTCGGCGACGAGGCCGTTTTGGACGTCTTCTAGTCGGTTGGCTTCCTTGCCGATGAGGGCCGGTGTTCCGACGGCGCCGACGGGACGACGGTTGAGTACGCCGCGAGTGATGCGTCGGCAGGGTTGCCCGTCCGGTCCTAAGAACTTGGCTTCGGTGTGAACCCGGTAGTCGCGGAGGACGTCGGCGCAGCTTTGCACGACCGCGACGTCGTCGTCGGCGGTCGGCTGCCAGTCGGTGGTGATCCGGTAGCTGGGGCCGTCCGGGTCGTAGACGTTGCGCCACTCCAGCTGATCCCAGTCGTCGGAGTTGCTGCTGTACGGGGCGATGAGCCGGATCTTGTCGGTGTCATCGTCTCCGGCCGGACGTCCGAATGGGTCAAGTGTTGCGGTGAGCAGGAAGTTGAACGGCTTCAGCTGGTCGGGCCAGTCTTGGCCGGCGTTCCAGCCGGTGAAAGGCCGCAGTAAGACCGGTGAGCTGACGGTGACGCGGCTGACGGCCGGTAGATCGGCCCAGTCGGGCATCGGGGCGTCGGGATGGGCGTCCATGGCGAGGATCCAGGTCCAGACATCGTGAATCCATCGTCGACCCCCCGTTGCGGTGCGGCGGTCCTTGGTGGGGCTGACCGGGTCGAGGTAGCGGCCGAGGCCGTGTTCGCTGGCCTTCAGGATGCGGATGGTCCCGTCGGCGTCTCTGTTGCAGATGACGTAGCGCTTGGCGGCGATGGCATAGGAAAGGCCGCGTTCTTCAGCCTTGAGCAGGTCCGGTACGACCCCTCGGTCATACGGGTTGAGCTGGCCGAAGCGGCGTCGGATGGCCTCGACCTGTCGGTGGGTGAGGGCGTTGACGGCTGTCGTGCCGTCAGGCATCTCGTGGCCGCCACCCGGGCACGGGATGAGGCCCCCGGTGTCGGTGGCGATGATGGCCATGCTGTCGGTGTCGCAGAACACCCACGTTCCTCCGGCGTCGGTGACGGCACGTTCCAGCAGCGCGAGGAGAAGTCGGGCGGCGCCGGTGATGACCGCGGCGATGGGTGGAAAGCAGAACTCGCCCCGGGCGACTCTGGAGCGCTCACCCGAGCCTGGAACGGTGCGCCCGACGGCGGGTGGACGGTGACGGGTTCCCGACTCCCGGCGGGCAGCTCGTGGCGGATCATCTCGGCGTTGATGCCGTAGCTGCCGGCGTTGGCGAGCACCTTGAGGAAGTGGTGGCGCCGGCAGTCCGGACACGGGCAGTTGCTCGGGTGGCCGCGCGTCTTGCGTTTGGCGATCTGTCGCTCCTCCACGACACGGCGGAAGAAGTCCTCGCTGCGCGGGTCGACGGTGACCTCGCCACGGAGCCCCACCGATGTGAGGCCTGCCTGTCGGTCGACCGCCTGGAAGCGGACCGCTTGCAGCACGACCGGCGTTCGGTCGCTGAGCAGCTTGCTGGCGATCAGATCGGTTGTGGACAACTTCCCGCTCTGTGCACAACCACGATTCGGCCGGTTTCGACACACGGGCGAAAGGTATGGGACGACCCCCGCCAGGGGGGAGGGGCGGGGGTCGTCAGCGCTCAGCCCCGGGGGGTCGGGCTGAGCACACCTGGAACAAGTCCAAGCGAGGTCGACTGTACCCCGAAGTACTCCGACTTTGCACGACGCGGGTCATCGTCTCCACGACCGCGCAGGCAGTGGCGACCTATGCTCCGTGGTGTGACCGAGCCTGCGCCAGTGACAACGCGCCCGGCGGCGCCAACGCCCCCGGGGACCGACCGACCGGTCGCCGCGTTCTTCGACCTGGACAAGACCATCATCGCCAAGTCCAGCACGCTGGCTTTCAGTCGACCGTTCTTCCACGAGGGCCTGATCAACCGGCGCGCCGTGCTGAAGAGCACCTACGCGCAATTCCTGTTTCTGCTCGCAGGCGCCGACTCCGACCAGATCGAGCGCATGCGGGCCAACATCACCTCGCTGTGTGCCGGATGGGACGTGTTGCAGGTCCGGTCGATCGTCGAGGAGACCCTGCACGACGTGGTGGACCCCCTGGTCTACGTCGAGGCGGCCGAACTCATCGCCGATCACAAAGCGAGGGGACACGAGGTGGTCGTCGTCTCCGCCTCCGGCGAGGAAATGGTGACGCCCATCGCCCAGATGGTGGGGGCCGATTTGAGCGTGGCCACCAGCATGGTCGCCGAGGACGGTTGCTACACCGGGGAGGTCTCCTTCTACTGCTACGGCGACGGCAAGGCGGACGCCATCCGCGCGCTGGCCGAG
>JAABUW010003981.1_pt1 | contig 20464 bp, 23 predicted proteins | sample 5560081 | NCBI WGS metagenome assembly JAABUW01 (sample SAMN10711882, study PRJNA513363) | rock metagenome | isolation source: Antarctica rocks | place: Antarctica: Victoria Land, Knobhead sud
CGGAGGACCCAGGAGTCGTGGGTGTAGGGTGGTTCTGCTGCGGAGGAGTTCTTGATGGCTGTGTCGAGGGTGCTGGCGATGCTGTTTGAGGTAATGGAGAGTGAAGTCCGGGGGCTGGCGGTTGAAAGAATTGAGGTACGGTCGCGTGACGTGATGTTGTCGCCGTTGGTGGGTTGGAAAGTGGTCGGTCGCGGAGTCAAGATTTCTTCTGCGGTCATGTCGTCGGTGTCTTCGCTTTGGACGAGCAGATCGACTGCAGATGGATCTTCGGGCGCTGCGACCGGTTTGCCTTTGACACCGCAAGCGTCCACGGGTAATACGATCGTCTGTCGACTCTGTACAGTATCGTTCGGCCACATCCGGTTCGCCTTCCTCACCACGTTCGCGGAGCAGTTGTACTTGATCGTGATCCCGGCCAACGTATCGTCCTTCTTCACATGATGTACATACACCAACGCGGCTCTATCGTCGTTGTCGCCAGGTGGTGCCGACCTCGACTCCTGCTCATCCGACAGCCTCCGCTTGATCCTGCCCAGAGCATCCGCTGTATATGAGCTCTCTTGCCGGGTGAGCATGTCCTTCCGCTTCTGCGCTCGTAAAGCAGCCTCTCGGGACTCTCGTGTACCACTTCCAATGGCGGCATGAGCGTTCGGAGCAGATGTAGGACCCCAATCGCTGCTGTTGGCGGATGAGGCACGAAGCTTACTGCCTGCCGGCTTCTTCCTCGCACCCACATTCCCGTTGCCAGTATTCGGCAGATCGTTGCCGAGAAAGTCAGAGGCCAGCCCTTGTAAACTCGTCCAGCTACTGCCCCATATACTGGCGAAGGAGTTGGGGCTCTCGCTACCACCACCGCCTTTGCGCTGTCCAGCCGCACCGACTTGAGCTCGCCTACCCCAACTGCTGTAGCCCGCATACCGCTCTCCACCATCGTTCCTCGTCCGACTAGTACTCGTCCGTTGTGGATGCGCGGCTGGGATCGGAGAGGCTGACCTGCTGTCGAAGGGGGATGGCGCGGGCGAAGCTATTCGGCGCGGTGGGGAGTCGAAGGAGTCCGGAGCGCTCTCGTCCCCTTCGCTGAGGCCGGAGATTAGACGCTTGGTGCGTGGGCGAACTGTAGAGGAGGTGGAGAGGGCGGAGGCATTCTTGGAGTTGTTGCTCATGGTCGCCGGATGGGCAGGAGTGAGCTGATGTCGGAGGCATTGGGTGAAATCTAGAGATCGGGGTGGTCCATGGCGAGGCGTGTGATTTATTGCAGTTCCTATACTCGATCGATCCTATCATGCACAACAATCTCACTGTACAGATATCTGTGGTTCAGGCTTCACTCTCACTCCCACTACCAAGCATCGTCATCTCATTGGTCCGAGCTGCTCCTTCCTAACTGGGGTGTAAAGCTTTAAAAGTGGAAAGTCAATCACATACCAAACCTCCGTTGCAACAACAATACCACCCCCGGCCACCATCTCCCACCCCCCTTCTCCTCACCATGGCAGAGAAATCAGAAATGTCCACTCCCATCGACCGCGCCCTCCCCTCCTCCTCCCCCGATGCCAATGCTGCCGACCCATCACTCTACACCTGGTCCACTTTCTTCAGCATCATGACCGGCAACGCCTCCCCCTCCGCCCGACAATCCTACTTCCACACCCGCGACCTCCTCAACGAGAAATCCGACGTCGAGCGCGCCGAAAAGGACAAACGATGGTTATTTAAACACTCGCCTATAATCCGCTTCCTGCAGTCCGAGATCGCGTTATTATCACCGCCAGCAACAACCGCAGACCTTGCAGCACCAGCAGGTCAAGTTCCGGCTCCTTCGTCGCCTTCCGCGGAAATGAACCCAGCAGCCTCAATCCACGAAGGAAACGTCCGCTGTAAACGCTGCACCGCCGCGCAAGGCGGCGGCTTCGACTCTCAATACGGCATCCTCATCTGCGCAAACCACATGCGCAACCGCAAGCACCTCGAAGACACGCTCGCGCACGAAATGGTGCACGCCTACGACCACATGCGGTTCAAGATGGACCCCTATGATCTGAAGCATGCGGCGTGCATGGAGATCCGTGCAAGCACGCTAAGTGGGGAGTGTCGCTTCATGCGCGAGTTCTGGACGAGGGGCCAGTGGAAGATCACGGGACAACTGCAGGAGTGTGTGCGGAGGAGGGCGGCGTTGTCGGTGAGGCAGAGGCCGGCGTGTAAGGATGATGTGCAGGCGGTGAGGGTGGTGAATGAGGTTTGGGAGAGCTGTTTCAATGACACGAGGCCGTTTGATGAGATCTATCGGTGAAGAAGGATTTTGGAAGACTGGGCTATCATGTTCCAAGACGATGGCTGCGAGAATCCGCCAGCACAGCAAGGACCACCAGGATTGACTCTCGGAGCACAGCCCGCCTTCAAACCACTCGACACCAGAGCGGCCGTCATCGCTGGAGGAACCAAACACGCCTCATTGAACCGCACATCGCCACTTTCCCACCGCTTCACGCTCCTCAACCCTCCGCTCGCGACGAGCCGTCTCAGTCCGATCACACTTCGCACGAAATTGCAACTCAAGAAGGGGGGGGCAGCATGTCGCTCTGCACCAGCATCATCCGCGCGTCCGTCCTCTGCGCCTCGGAGAGATCCTTCGTCACAGCTACCAAAGCTTTGATCGTGCCTTCGGCGGGCGCAGTACCGTCGCATCTCTTCTACGAGGCGGAGTTGCTGTCGTAGAGCGTGTTTCTGAAACACAACAATGGCGTGCTGATGTCTGACGAGCTCTAATTGCGTGCGCGTATAGATCTTGAGGAGCCGTTCGACCAACCGCTGGGAAACTCATGGGTGGGCGGGAGTTTGGCCCGGTCTCACCGTCGGGTGAGGCGTCGTTGTCGCCGTTCCGGGTGGGATCTTTGAGGCCGGCGTTCGTACATTCTCAACACTTGGCGCACGGCGTCGATTCCCGGCCGAGATTCGGTGGCACTCTAGGAGTTTCGTCGCGACAATGCCTGGCTGATGTTGAGCAGTTCGGGGTCCTGGTCTGTGACGGGAAGTGCAGATGTCGAGGCCACTTCCGCCGCGGCGGGAGATGCAGACATCGTGGCACCCATGGGTGACGCTTCTGGGTGATGCTGAAGAATGTCATAATCTGCCGCACGAGAGATGGGATAACATAGGCTTTTGACGCCTGGTGTTGTAGATCAAAAAGCGTCCTGTCTCAACTCCAACAATGATGATGTGTTCGTCAATGCACAACCAATACAGTAGCAAATGAGCATGCATAAAGGGCCATTGAGACATCCGCTCCTCATGAACGATCTTTCTGTTGAACTACCTTAGTCACGCTTCGCGAGATCTGGCGCCTTGCTATACTGGGAGTTGTAATCTCGGTGCGAGTTGGGTTAGTGCGAGCAGGAGTGGCACGGGACTATCTTGGTGTCGCCGTCGTGACGGCTAGGGTAGGGGAAGGGGGAAGGAAGATTGATCTCGTAATGAAGATGGCAGTCTAGCGAACTGCAGAGCACTCCCAGTCTCTCAAATCGATCAAGTGTCTGCGCTTGCGCGCACTACTGCCGCAAACAGCTCACGAGGAGCAGCCGTTTTCTTTTCTCCACTATGCGCTTCACGTTCGCACTCTTCACATTCCGACTCGTACATCACCCGTCCACATTTCCCAGGCATCTTCTTATACACCAGCCGATCGTCTCCCTTCTCTGCCTCCGTTGAAGCCACCAGCTCCGCAGGTTCCACAGGTTCCGCAGGCTCCTCTGCCGTCGTTGAAATCGCCAACGCGGCTTTAGCAGCGGTCGCCGCCTCCGTCATCTCCGCCCCCCCAGCTCACCAGGAAACCCAGCGCCACAGTCTGCAGATCCAGTAATCGGCGGTGCGTTGCTTCTGCTTTCTGCATCGCGTGTAGGAGCGCTTGCATCGCTTCGTGCCATCTGACACTTCTGCCGGTGCCTTCGCCGGAGTGTGTTTCCAGTAACCGGCGCTGATGGCGCAGTGCTTCGCGGTGCCAATCTATGAGCGAGGACTGAGCAGTTAGGAGCGCGGAATGGGTTTCTTGGAAGCGTGCGAGTAGGTGGTTGTAGAGTGAAGGGTGCGTTCCCGGGTCGGAAGGGGTTGGAGAGACGTTGAGAGGGGTGGAATGGGATGGGGGAGAAGGGGATAGGTCCAGGGACGAGATGATTCTGGCAGTGTCAATTCCGTCGTAGTTGGGGGTAGTGGGTGCGTTTTCTTCGTTTTGCTGTTGGTCGTTGGCGATGAGGTCGTCTTCTGAGCCTTCAAGAGCATTCGTGTCGTTTCGTTCGTGCTCTGCATGCTCGGTCGCCTCTGCAGTCGCAATTTCGTCAGTTTCACGGCGCTGCTCGCTGTGGTTGCAGGAGATTTGATCGGACATCGAGCGGCTTAGGCCGGAGAAATCGAGCTCTTGGCCTGCAGTGGGAGGTGACGACATAGTCATCCGCGCTGCTGGAGCCCATCGTGTTCTGCATGGCCAGTTGCGGTCTGATATACGCAGGTTTGCTCATTGTTCTAAGTAGAAATTCGTGGCAAGCAAAGAGTCTATGTCCCGGCTTTGAGCTTTTGCTCACGAGAAGGGACCCTGCAGTTCCGGCCCATGGCAAATGAAATTCGAATGGAGGTCCAGTGCATGCTAGATGACGGTAAAATAGTCCAGGTTGGGCTGGCACTCACACCGGAGCCCTCGTCCTCAAGCGCGGGCTACCGTGCCTTGACCTGAGGTGATCAGCCACTCATATTCCTGGGCCTTTCTTCGCAAGGTCTGATGGAACAGCATCGCGAGGGGGAAGTTCTTGCCCCATCATGGGGCGATGAAGCTTGACCCATATTCACTTCTCCTCCCTCTCAACCAGGTGGATTTTCGGCATGGCATCCTTGAGGTTCCGCTTATCCTCTTCGGTGGGAGTGAACCCGAATGCCGCTTCTGCTCTGTCAGATAGCAACAGGCCGAATGCAGCCCAAGCCATCACACCGCCGCCGACCAGCATGCGGGTTCTGGGTGTGAGGGAGCGGTATGATCTGGGGATGTATTAGTGAGGTAGATTGTAGGTGTGAAGGGGGGTACTAGATACTGCCAGAGAGACATTGTCACGAACAGGATATTGTGAGCATAAGAAAAGTTGACTCGAGAGGTGGTTAGTTGAAGTGAAGTGAATCCAAGCACGCGACTCGGACGACGGCTGCAGCGGGGCGAACCGTTCGAGCTAATAGAGCCTATATTTCCACCCGTCTTGACTCGCAACTTGAACCTACATCTTTCCATCTCTCGTATCACTTTAACTTGTCGCATTTCGTGGGAGGCTGTTGCGTTCTTTCTGTACTTCACTTTCTGTTGGTTATGCTTTCATCCGCTGTCGTTGTCTCAAGCAGTCTCGAGGACTAGAACCCCGGCCGGTCCAACCCTCGGTGGATATGATGGAACTGAAACCAAGGCCATACATAATCTCTGTTGGCATTGACAGGGCAGCATGGCTAGAATTAGAAGACTGCCGTCTTCCAGCAGGACCCATCTTTCCAAGCGGCCACTGCCGCTTCGAAGGCTCCCGATACTGCCAGCAGTGACAAGGAAGCCATTGAATGGAGGTCATGGCGCCACAAATCTGTCTTCATCCTTTATCAGACCGAACGCGGCGAGTCCACCACATCCCGGGGCGACGAACTCTTGGTTTGGGCTTTTCAAGTATTCGACCTCGACACTCCACCTGTATGTTATGTCCTTCGGTATTCACTGAGCTTCGCTGATTCTTCCAGGCCAATCAATCTCAAACGTCTGCTCGAAGTCGACGCTCTTGCTTTGAAAGTCGCGAGTAGCCGGCCCGCTAACTTGAGCAAGCAACGCGTCGAAGACATCCTCAAACGATTTTCTTCTGAGCAAGGATCCACGAAGCCCAGTCTTGAAATTTTCTTTGGCACCGCCTGTCAGATGTACTCTCTGGATAGCAGTATTCGAGAAGTATATCTGCAAGGCTTTGTCAATAGGATGTTCATGAAGAAAACTCCTGCTCGCCCCCATTTACAGTCGACACCTCCACACCAGTGGCATATCATCTGCCAAATGCACCGTAAGCAGGTTGACGCAGCGTGTTCCAGACCTCTCATCACTATTGGCATATTATATGACGAGCAGAGAGCATGGTGTCAGCTGCAAGTGGGAAGACACACGATCCGCCACCCGAAGTTCCGCATCCAAATCGCTGGCCATCTCAAGCACGAGGTTGTCGACCTCTACCAGCATGGAAGGGCTCGTGGTGGAGACTCTGGAAAGATGCGGTCGTCTGCGGGAATGATGCAGGAGGTCGTGAACAATATGCTTCAGCACGCAAGCATGTCTGTCAAGGGACAAGCCGCCACGGGAGACGAAATGGTGGCACGCATGAAAAGTGCTATATTGACGTACTTGCCTAGGTCTCCTCTCGCATATCTCCTCGACTTTGAGCACCTGGAGGTCGTGGTTAATACTGGGCTGAAGGGTTCTGGCGAACGATTCGTGGATAATTCGCTGTTGAATGCAGATGGAATTGAGCGGCAGCGTCCAGAGCGGGACTACACTCAAGCCTTCTTAGATGCCCATACCTCTAGCCCGCTCTTGCAAGCATCAGAAGGTGTTGCCGCCATCGACGACGCTTCTATTGACGTGTCAGTGGAGGTTGGTGGACAGACCATGGACGTACCCTTGTAAGTCTGTTTTCAGAGTACGGAATTTAACTGCTAAATTGTGACAGGTCGCGCCAGACATGCGAGAGGATTGGGAGGCCAAATCTTACAGCCACGTGCAAAACATTGCAAAAACCTTCGCCCGGTTGGGTTCCTCAATCACACGGATTGACACTCATCGAGGATTTTGACCAGACTTGCAGAACTACCAATAAAATTGGGATATCGAACTTTGCAGCTGTTGCTTTGGTGCTGGCTCACCGCTTTCCTCACATGCGCATGGGCTTCTATCTGAACTCCTCGGACGATGGGACCCAACCAATTACGGTGTACACCAATCACGAGCTTTCTCCAAATCTGCAAGTGAAGAGCATCAGTGGCGTGCGACTGCATCTCCCACGGATTAAAAACTTGCAGATTTCTGTGGCTCACGGTCCTCGCCCTAGCGTCGATATCAGCTACGTCAAAGTATCGCTCGTGGTGGTGGGTGTAAGCCAGCCGTCTGAGGTTCCTGCACCTCAGGATAAGGCCGGAATCGGCATTGTAGACGAAACAAACACTGTCTTTCGGATGACCGAAGCAGTGATTCGTGATGCGAGCAGGCACGTTGAATTTGACGTGTTGGAGAGTGCTCCGCAGATGATCGCCGATGCCCTGCTTCGGGTAGTGCGATTTCCGAGCAGCGATCTTACGCTGATCGGAGCGAGCATCTCGATCGCACCGAGAAACCCGCACTCCGCGTCTGTGTTGGAGGCCATGGTGCATGCGGTTCCGCGCGATACACCGAACGATCTTGACGGAGATCATACCCACTTACAAGGGGACCCACATATCCGGCTGCCCGTCACGCCAAGGGAAGAACGCCAGCCGTATCGTATTGAAGCGACGGGAGCGAACGATGGCAAGAGCAGTCTTGCAACTTCTAAAGATATCGACTATTCTCCAGAGCGAGCTGAGCACACGCTTTCGTCCACCGCTAGTGACTTGCAGCTCGCGGAGGATCAGGCCCCGGACCCTCCCAAATCTGTGTACAGCAGTATTTACAGGTAAGCTTGACCAAGATGTGCGAACCTCCCATTGATCTGACTTCTCCACAGGTCCACTCTGTTAAAGGAGAAGACGGGTTGTGACATACTCCACTTGCAGGCACTGCCCAGTATCGCTGATGAGTTCATCCTGTGGACTCAAAGGACTTTCAATAACGGTCTAAATTCGAGCCAGCGCAATGGCCTCTTTTGCTACATAGATGCCGCAAAGACGCTCTTCGACTCATCCTATCCTGGTACAACCACGTTGTTCGTGCCTCGCAAACTCTCGAAGGAGCTGTGGAATGCTGAGAACTTACCACCACCTGCCTACGGCAGCGGTCTGAATGCAGTTGTGCATGCAGACGGTACTTACGACATACAAATACCGGGTATTATGCGCTCGGCCCTTCACTTCGACAAAGCCGACACAGGTATCGAGGATTTCTCCATCAATATCCACCTTGTAGGCTCAGGCTCGAGCTCAGACAACTTAGCAGGAAGTCCTCTGCGATCGCAGATAGAGTACCTTTACCGTGCAACGGCCGACACTCTTCAAACCTTGGTGGGGAGCATATCTTTCCGGGATACGGGAAATGCTGCTATGATTGTGGCGAGGGCTCTTCTGGAACGGCGGTCCAGGTTTGCATTAATCCTCGATCTTCAGTCGGTCGAGTTGAGATGGAAAGTAAGGAATGACGATGGAAAGCTCGTCAGGCGAAGAGTTGTAGCGAACGCCACGGACCAAACACATGTCGAAGCTGCCACGCCTCATACCGCTATCAACGCTTCAGATTTGGCGGCCCGCGACTCAGGGATGCCCGACAACAAGGAAGGTGCAGAGATGGGCGCTAGCACCAGCGCCTCGCCATCTCAGTTCCAGTCTGATACTGACACGGAAGAACTGTTCGGTGGTGCGAGGGAAATGGTGGGAGAGGCAGAGATGGTCACGTTGCCATACATGGACCCCACCTCTTCTCGCACTGTGGACGACCTTGCAGAGGTGGCAACAGCAAACGGCAAGGCTAACCATATTCTCACAACAAACGAGGTCGAGGAAGCTTTAGCAACCTTTGAAGCACCAAGAGACGCGACCACCTGTGAGCGAGCTGAGCATGCGATGGCACGTGATCATGCTCAGTGGGGCACATCTGCATCAGCGCACAAGTAAGTGCGAGAGCTCAGCATTAAAACATTACGGATTATCTAATGCCAGCCTAGGTCAAACGTGTTACTGCTGAAGACCGGGGTGGAAAAATTCCATATATGCCTGCCGCATGGCGACATTGAAGAAACCATCCAAAGAGTTAAGACGAGCCTCGAGAGTGCACTCAACTCGACGAGACCAAGTCGGGGCGGTTTGCCCTGCTTTGTTGATGCTGCAAACATGGTCATGGGACTGTCTTTCTGGTTGCCCAGCATGCGGTTGAACTTGGACTACGAACTCCCAACAGAACTGCAGAAAGCTTTGCCGCTCCCCTCTGGCTCGTATAAAGGAGCACCCTTGTATGTCAACCCACTGGCAAATGGTCTGGTAAGTATACGTCTACCGGATGTAGTCTACCCTGCGCTCTGGGTCTCCGATCCGAAGAAGAGTCGACCGTTCATCTCTATCGGGCTTGTGGGTTCAATTTCGAGCCTGGACTCGGCAGAAACAAGCACTCTCTCAGCTCAGATAGGATACCTCTTTCGTGCGGCAGCCGGCATTATCCAGTCCTTGGTGGACAGTAACACCTTTGATTTTACGCAAGATGCTATGAAAAATGTTGCACAGGCCTTCGTAGCCCATCGGTCGCGGTTCGCCGCAATCGTGGACGTGAGGTTTGTGGAGGTGGAGTTGAATCTGCGGAAAACAGGCGAGCAGCCTGTCACAAAACGAGCAACGGCAGTAGTCCGCAAGGCAGAACTTGAATGCATCACAAGACTGGACCTTGCCGCTACAGGTGAGTTTGGAACGGCTTTGTCAGATGAAGAAGCGGGTGTGGAGACAAACACGGCCAGCGAGGCGGAGAACGGCACAGCAACCTCCAGAGAGATCAAGGACACTGCTACTGAGACTGCTACCGAGACTGCAAAGGAAGGGATATATGTCGCTCTCGGCAGTAACATGGGCGACCGCCTCAAAAACATCGAAGATGCTTGTAACCTGATGGATGCAGACCCCGACATTCGAATACTGCAGACCAGCAGTCTTTACGAGACAGCTCCCATGTATGTGGAGGACCAAGATCGCTTCCTAAATGGAGCCTGCGAGGTGAGCACCTCCCAGAACCTCAGAAGAACTTAGCTGACATCTCTAGATTGCCACTTCCCTGCAGCCGATCGACCTGCTGGACCGACTACAGGCGATTGAGCAAAAGCTTGGTCGAGTCAAGATCGTTGAGAAGGGCCCAAGGAGTATCGACCTCGACATATTGATGTACCGCGACATGGAGATCAAAACCGAGCGCTTGGTCGTACCTCACCCACTCATGCTGGAACGGAATTTTGTGGTCCGCCCACTGCTTGAGTGAGTCTTCTTTGGGGGTACTTGGAATTCGCGCTAACGGACGTGGTAGCATAGCGCCATGGTACCAAGTTCCAGGCACTTCAACGACCATCCATGACGCGTTCGACGCACTAGTATCTCGATCGGAGCTTATTTATCCTCAGACGCCGCTCTCACCGGGTGCAGACGCTTTGAGGTCAAGTGATCCGAAGCGGCGAACTCAAGTGATGGCTATACTCAACGCCACTCCTGACTCCTTCTCTGATGGCGGAACTCACGACGGACAAGATCGTCACGAGCTCAGACGTACTGTCAAGGCATATATCGCAGCCGGGGCAACCATCATTGACGTTGGGGGTCAGTCGTCTCGTCCGAATGCGCCTGATATCGGTGCAGAAGAGGAGATCGCAAGGATCCTGCCCACCATCGAGGTCATCAGATCGTTGCCAGAGGCTGAGACAATCACCATTTCCGTTGATACATACCGAGCAGCAGTAGCTGAAGCAGCCATCAATGCAGGTGCCCACGTTGTAAACGACATATCAGCTGGCCAGCTCGACGCAGATATGTTGCCTACCATCGCGCGGCTGGGATGCACGTACGTCATGATGCATATGCGTGGTACCCCTTCTACTATGCAAAATGCAGAGAATTGTGATTATCCCGAAGGACTGCAACGAATGATGATCAATGAGCTCTACAGCCGTATCGACGCCGCTATGGCAGCTGGAATACGGCGGTGGCGTATCGTGCTGGATCCTGGCATAGGGTTTTCGAAGACCCGACAGCAGAATCTGACGATATTGAAGAGTGTCAATCTGATTCGGCGAAGGTTCAGAGAGATACCATGGCTGGTCGGCAGCAGTCGCAAAAGCTTTATCGGCAAGATCACAGGAGTCGAAGAGCCAAAAGACCGTACCTGGGGCACAGCAGCCACAGTTACAGCTGCGGTACGAGGCGGTGCTGATATCGTGAGGGTGCACGATGTTAAGGAGATGGTGGTAGTGGTGAAGATGGCGGATGCGATTTATCGCGGTGAGGTATGAGCGCCATCTCGGCTCATGTACATCTTTGCATATGGTGTTGGGTGTCTGTGGGTTCTCAAGCATCGTTGGCGTCGGAATTGCTGCTGAGCGTAAGAGCGATGCATTATGGAGGCGCTCTCCCTAGGCCGTAGGTGCCACCTGATGTACAGCATCTGGATTAGGTTGGCAACCTTGAGCCTCGTTGTGAAGATAGATACACTTTCGGTACTTCATGCCTCTGTCGCAAAGCAAGATGCTGTATCGCACCAGTGATTCGTTTCCATTCAGGGCTGCGCAAGGTTCATCGCTCAGATACGTTGCTGAAGAGATCCCGCCACGAGTCTGCTTCTTCATCATCCATGGCGGTGCTTGGCTCGGCAATTGATATTTCAAGAGAAACCGCTTCTACGGAGGACATCTTCGGCGGTTGCATGACAACAGAGCCTGAAGTTGGCTCGTATCCTTCGATAGCTGTATGAGAAGCCACTTCTGCGTCCGGAGGTCTCGTCGTTGCACGATCTGTATTCGTATGCTCGACAACAGTGGATGTCATGACCTGGCTTGGTCTCATCGATGATGTCGTGTCGCCACGTTCAAGCGCCAGATCGTTCTGAGTCGCACGTGGAGGCACTGCACGGGTTGCGATCGCAGGTTGAACCCGAGTAGCAGACGCTCTATCATCCAGATGCACTACGACCTTCGGGTGCTGCGCCGGATCACGCTCCCACGCTGGCACTTCGTTCAGCTGCGTCTTGACGTAGAGTGACTTCCGTGTGCAGTCGTCGCTACAGTAGTCACTCGCCGCTTTCGCCTTCAGCTTCCAGGCCGCGCTGGTGCCTAAAGATTCGGTACGCGGTGCATTCGAACACAAAGCGTAGCCGCATTTGCCATCGATGCGTCGTTCTTCGATTAAGTTATCGAAGTCCGATGGTTGGAATGAACGAACGAGGCTGGTGAATCTTGACACATCAACGGATGTGAAGGGGTTCGCGGACGGGAACTCCAAAAGTGTTTCGATGTTGCCGAAGATACGGGCTTCGACGTCTTTTCGGTGCTGTATCTTGTTGGCGTGCCAGAGTGCTGTGTTCAGATGTTTTCTGTTGGTCTCGGCTGTCGCTTTTTGCTCATCGCTGAGTGTTGGCTGGGCTGTGGGTTGTTTCAGTATCGATTTTGCTGGAACTTTGGTCGCCATAGTGAAGACTTTATCCACTGTTGTGTTCTTCGCGATGACTTCAAGATCTCTTGTTAAGAAGTATAATTATCACAGGTGAAGTCACAAATTAAGCTCAAGCTTATTTGCGCCACAAGCGGATCTCTCCGCATACAGCGTTGACGTCTTGCTCCGCCGGCTGTTTCGTTCAACCAGGCTCCCGCCGCGTTGGACGACCTGCCGTAGATTGCATAGGTACTCATCCTGTGTGTGGGTAGATTGTTACTCGCATATCATCCTCTATACCACGACCGCAACCACCGACAGGCTTGAAACAACACACGAAACGCCGAGCTGGCCACGCAGGCCATTGCGTCAGTCCAAGATTCTGACTGCACCGAACGCTCGAGCACCATATACCACTCGACACTTTCACCGGCACATATTGTACATAAGGAAGTGCTCAGCTTCGCCGGTAGAACTGCTCAAAATGGCGACACCACCCTTCAAAGTCAAGTCGGTGTTCGAGTACACGAGCGAGCATGATGATGATCTGAACTTCCCCATGGGTCAGGTGATAACTGTGACGGAGCTCGAAGGGGACGACTGGTATATTGGGGAGTACACGGATGTGACTGGTGGCAAACATGAAGGCCTGTTTCCCTCCAACTTCGTGGAGAAGTATGAACCGGAAGTGCCTACAAGACCTACGAGACCTACCAGGCCCAAACAGGAGGCTCAGCAGCCGACGGCAGCACCTTCAGCGATAGAGGAAGCGGGACCGCCACCGCCCTCCAATTCGAAGCCATCTGCACCCCCTATTGATGCTACGGTGCCTGCTAGTTCAGCTGGAGAGCCCAGATCTCCGCCTTCGGCGAGCAGCCAGAGACAGCCACCGACCTCCATGGACCTGGTAGCAGCGCCCCTCCCCGCGTCAGCAGAGCCGGTCGAAGGCACATCGGCTACCAAGAAGCCACCTCCGCCAGTGGCAGCGAAGTCCAACGCCTTCAAAGACAGGATCGCGGCCTTCAATCAGCCAGCTGCTGCGCCTGTGGCTCCAATGCAGGTCGGTGGTAAGCCGGCTCCATCCAGTGGTTTTATCAAGAAACCGTTCGTTGCGCCTCCACCAAGCAAGAGTGCGTATGTTGCACCACCGAAAGTGGATCACGTACACAAGCCGTATCTGAGGGATGAGGACCCCGAGATCAGACAAAGACAGGAGGAAGACCGAAATGCTGCAGAAGCCGCCGGGATGGCGAACGAGTCATCTACAGCAGCGCAAGGCGAGGAGGAGGAGGAGGATGCGCCTAAACCAATGACGCTCAAAGAGCGAATGGCCTTGCTGCAGAAGCAGCAGCAAGAGCAAGCCCAGAGAAGAGCAGACTCGTCGCAGCAGAAGAAGGAGAAGAAGATGCCTCAGAAGCAGGCCTCGGAGTCTTCTGACCATGGCGCTGTTCCAGAGGCAGAAACAGAATCGCTCGAGCGAGTGAAAAGTGACGCAACGGAACGACAGTCATTCGATGCTCCCCGCCGGCGACCGACCGAGCCCAGGTCTCCAGTGCCTGCTTCTGCGGAGCATGAAGTGCTTAGTGGGCACGAAGCGGACCAGAGTGGAGCAGGCGAAATGAGTGAAGATGACGATGACACCGGCACACTCGGACCTGACGACAGCGACGAGCGGCAAGCCGAGCCTCCGCGCCAACCTCTCCCTCCGAGAGCAGAAGCTGATGTTGGTGACGAAGAGGACACTACTGAGGGCAACGAAGGAGAGGAGGAAGAAGTGGACGAAGAGACAAGACGAAAAGAAGAGCTTCGAGCAAGAATGGCACGTCTTGGAGGTGGAGGTATGCCGGGGATGGGCGGTCCGTTCAACCCGTTTGGCGCGCCGCCACCAGCGCCAGCACGGAGGAAGCAGCCCTCGAGAGATCAGCTAGCAAACGAGGATGCACCATCGCAGCAGAGGGTTGCTATGGTGCCAGTGCCTGGCATGCAGCGAATGCAGAGCCCGGAGTCCGATGCAACAGAGAGGGTGCCCCGAAGGGATGACGAGGCGGACGAGTCCAGTGAGGAAGCAGCACCGCCGCCCCCAAGACATACTTCGACAATGGAACGTGGAGCTGCTCCTCCTGTGCCCAAGGGTAAGTCATGTCTCAACTACGCGGAGAAGCAAGGTTCATCTTTAATGCTCGTTTAGATACTCGTCCAGTCCCGGCGCCGCCTCAAGAGCGTGCAGTCCCTCCTCCACCACCTCGACAGTCTACAGAGCCTCGTCCAGTCCCGCCCCCGCCACCACCATCTGCTGCGCCAATGTCACCGGGGCCAGGTTCGGAATCCGATGATGAGATGTCGAGTTATGCTAAGAGCACCTCCGCAGACCCGTCAGGTATTGAAACACCTCTACCGGTGCGAAGTCGTGCGCCGGTACCTCCTACTCGCGAGTTGCCGCCTCGTCCACCTCAGTCACCAGACGTGAAGCGAGTGTCTCAGTACGATAGTAGCAACCCGTCTTCGGTTACGTCAGATAAGAGGGCCAGTCGTGTTCCTCCTCCGGTACCGGTCGGCAGTACCCCGACATCACCCAGACCACCTCCGCCTCCGCCTCCTACTCAGGTGCAATCAGCCATGGACACTCACGAGGACGAGCGCGTTGGCTCCGACTATGATGGCGACTATGACACCGACATAGCATCCAGTGCTAAACACAAGGATGCATTGAAGGCTCCACACAACCGTGAGTCCAGCCTGACTGACAGCACACTCGCCGATGAGTCGTCCCTCAGTTCGCCCATCATTGCACCTCAAGCACCCGCGCCAAGAGCCGTCCCTCCGCCACCTCCCGAAGCGATGCCCAAGACTCGGCAGTCCATGGATCGCGCACCTCCTCCCGTGCCCTCACGAGATGTAGCTGAAGACGATCCAGGCTACGACCCTTATCGCTACAATGAAGGCAGCCGAGCTGTTCCACCTATACCAAGTGGTGTTCCTGGGGCTGCTCCACCTCCACCACCGCCACATGAGTCTCAGCTAGCGGAAGAGAGCTCCGAGGACGAATTGTACACCTCACGAACACCACCACGAAGGTCGACCGATCGCGCGGTGCCTCCTCCGCCTCAAGAGCGTGCCGTTCCGCCACCTCCATCACAAGGCCCTCCAGCTACTTTGGCTCCTACAAGAGCCTCGACAGACATCCAGCGATCTCAGACAACGGCACGGCGGTCGATGGAACAGAGCCGTCCCAGCGGCGAGCATGGGCAGATCGCGAGTGAGCTGAGTCTGCCAACGAGTCCATCCTGGTGGATCGCCGAACAGCCTCTACCTCCTGCACTGCAGAGCCGCAATGGTATCGACGTACTGACTGAATCTGAGGAGACTTCCAAGTCGAAGCGTGGTGGACGCAAGGAGATCACCAAGGACATCTACATCCTCTACATGGATTACAGTCAGACTGTGATCTCAGTTCGCTTTGATTCGCAGGATCCTGCAGAAGTCCACTTTGAGCAACGGCACGAACCTCCACCACAAAAGCTCAGACAAGACCAACTCGAGGGCGCATGGCAGCGCTTTGGCGCCAAGATCGCAGATGCTGCGAGTCAAGTTGGGCATAGCAAGAAGGACTCTACCGTTGGAGATGGTTCGCCATCAAGCCTGCCATTCGAGCTGATCAAGGCGCAACGAGACGCTTTACTGCCAGTCGGCACTCGTTCCTATGGAGCACTTGTCTACGCCAACCTCGCCAATGCATCGACGATGCAGTTCGACGAGATCCGCCGAGGAGATATCGTCACTGTTCGCAATGCTAGGTTCGAAGGACATCATGGCGCGATGAAGACGAAATACAAGACCGACTATGGTACAAGTCATGTCGCGGTTGTCGAGGAGTGGGATGGAACCCGACGAGCTGTGCGAGCTTGGGAGCAAGGCAGGGAGAAGAAAGGAGGCGTGCGGAGCGAGAAGTTCAGACTTGGAGATCTGCGAAGCGGAGAAGTGAGGGTGTGGAGAGTAGTTGGCAGGGACTGGGCTGGGTGGGAGTCGTAGACCTGGACTGCCGCTTTGTCGTGGTAGCGTTAGAGTCTAGAAGACGTATGTAATTATCGAAACATGGATGCTGGTGAAGCAAGAGACCTCCGATCCTGTTTTGCTCTCCACTTTCTTTGTCTCCTGATTTTGGAGCTTGGACTTGGCGGAACTTTGGGCTGCTGTGGGCACGCCGAGAGCCTGCACGAGATTTGCGAACCGCACTCGCCATTCCCAGGCTCCTGGTATCAAGGCAACGAGTGAGCTAGGCGTTTCAACAGTCCGCCAGCTTGCGAGCATGCTTAGGGGCGGAGGTGCAGTTTGCGGCTTTGCTTCGATGGACTTTTGGTTGATGGTGCGACCTCCGAATTAACGGTCTTCAAATCGAAGGCACTACTCCGGGTGACCGGTCTTCAGACGTGATACTGGACGCCCGGGAATCTTGTGTGTCTTGAAGATGTCCCGCATACGCCGTACAAGCGTGCCACAGGCGATCGCTGTGCAAGTGATGTGCTGTCAATGTCGGCGCCTGCGCTTGGTTGAGGGCAGCCGACGCCTGGACGTTTCCCGGTTCCGAGTTGTTGCTGCTGCCGTACGTACTGGTCGCTGGAGAGAATCAGAGAAAGGTCCGGGTGTACGCCGCCGCCGCCGACTCGCATGCTGTGACCGGTGTCCCCGTTGGCTAATCCACGCAGGACCTGACTCCGCAGTGGCAAACAATACCTGCGTTAGAGAAGTACCAGAGCAAAGCTGCGTTGTCCGGGCGAAGTTGGAAAGGTGATGTTGAAACAAACCTTTCCATGTGCGACCACATGTCATGGGTCGATATTGATGTGTTCGAGCAATGGCCTGTAGCACGGATCAGGAGTTCTTACCAGTGAATGGCTGCAACACATGAGCGGCACGCACCTCTTGCGTAATGGGTTCGCCGTTGAAGGCTGCGAGTTCGGTGTGCGTAGGACAACTCGTCGTACAGCGCCGGCTTCTAGAAGGGGCCCGTGGAATGGAAGGGTTGGGCTCCTGTGCGATTATGGTCCGGGGATTCGGGGTCAAGGCAAGCAGGATGTGAAGCATGAAACGGGTGGACGAGGAGGCAGAGTCCAAGCAAGACCACTGCTGGCGCTGGGTTTTTGACAAATTTGTGCTGCGCAATAATCAGGTCATGCTTCTTGGATGTCACACGCGGCTTTCGTCAGATGCCGCCCGGATCCCAGGCCTTTGTATGGCGTTTCAGGATTCGCTGCACCTATCCGTCGACTTATCAGCGCAGCTGGCATCGACAACCCAACCACCAGCGATACGTGATGCCATAGCGCCGTATTCCAACCTGATGTGATCTTCGTGCAAGCCGATGCTCACCGGGAGGTTGCGACGACAGCATTTGCATTCAACATGCAGGTGTCCGCGCGGAGAACGAATTAAAGAGCAGAAATTTGTTGGGAATTGTCCAGTGAAGCTCACTTGACCTGCAAAATCGGGTGTTGATTCGACATTTGTGCGCTGGCAGACTGATAACTGGCCGGGCGTCTGGCATTTGCATCTTGCACACCGGCTTCGATGGACTGCGGGTCTGGCACTCACCGGACGCATGGGCAAAGCATCGTCGCAAATTCTCACCTTCTGAATAGTTCGGAGTGGCTACCGATGGTTGTGTCTTCTAGACTGCAGGTCGTGGCGGCTGGCTGCCAAAGAATTTCCAGAAGACAACAAATGAGACATTTGCGGAGCCTTGATGTGGCGACCTCTTGCATGGCGCAGCGCCCACTGCACCTCATCATGACTTGTCCCTTGTAGGATGATAACCTCTTTGTTGTGCCCTTGCGCACGGCTGCTTCGCAGTGCCTTGCGACGATAATCTTTGGATGGCGGTTTCGATCCCAAGATGTAGGAACACCGAGTCGAGGACTTGATGGTTCTGCGTTTGAAGGATCTGCTGCTAATTCAAGACCAACCTCGCGAGATCCGTGGAATGTGGTCTGACCACAGGTGTGGTTGATCTTAAGAATGGCTGGCCGCAAAGCTGGAGTCAGCATCCTGACTCCACCATTGGCTTGCTGCTCTCCACAGTCTCCAAAGGCAGCCAGGTCAAGGCTTCCATGCATATGGAGTAGACCATATCGAGAGTGATCGGAGCAAGGGGTATTGATTCAACTATACTAGACGGTCTTCTGCCCAGGACGATGAACGCAGCAGGATGGATTATTGATAGCGCGCTCTGGGCACGAAGAAGAACAGACTGGACGGGTCCGCCTTCCGAAGTCACAGAAATAGATAGGTTTTCAACAGACTCAAGGTCCCGGTCAACTCTGGGTGTCGCTTTTCTGGCATTGCGCAACTTTCCCTGTCGTCTGGAGGGCTAAGGACTGGGGCAGCTTCGAACGATCAACTGTCATCGTTTCGCGTGACTTCTTTCCCTTCGTCGATGCAGTGTGTTTCGTGTCGTTGTGATACATCGCTTTCACTCCCGGCGCATCGCCCTCAGTGCCCCACTCAGACCTGCATCAACCTGCGTCCGGCAGGCGGACCGGGCGGGAGTGGCTTCAGGGCAGAGAAATGGTAGGGTTGTCATATGCAGCTAATCTCGAAGCTCTGGAAGCATCTCCAATAATCCCATGATGGCGATCATACGCACCCTTCGCAGGGTGGGCCTGTCGTGGTGGATCGAATTGCTTTGACCTTGATGACCGTGAGCAAACGTATCATGTCCTCGCCGCTTCGACGAAGCTTGAAGTAACCGTGTGGTGGAAAGATTGAGATAGTTCTCCAGGGTTGTTGTCAAGGACTCGGTAACCTGTTCTGCCTCGACAGGGACCACAGAACAACGTCAGGTGAAGCGGGGCGGGAACTCCCTCGCATCACCGTTGCTGAGTTGATCCAAATAGTAGTGGGGTTTTGCTGCACCTTTCCAGGCGGACCCCAGCGTTGCCCAGGCTGGAGGAGAGTTGTGGCCTGAGCTTGTTCTTCCAATACGACCGCTTCTCGAGGCTGATGGTCCCAGACATTCGGTAACGAAAGGCTACCTTAGAAAGTGGTATCTGCAGTCGGCCACGATCGGTCATTAAGACGCCGTCGAAGGACGCTCCAAAACTGTCAATCCCTACCTCACATATTAGTTCTTCTCACTTCAAAACAAAACACCTCCATCTCTCCCAATCGAAGGAATCTCACACCCTTTGATCTTCCACCACTACGCGACTCGGCTCTGCCGACATCCTTTTGTCTTGATACATCGGACACCAGCGGGATATCAGTTCTCGCGAAGTCAGACAGCGCCCGTCGCATAACATCAACCTCACGGCCGCCATTGACTGCACACACGCAAGAAGGACTTCCCGTTCAACCTGCTGCATTGTTCAGCGTAGGCGCAGGCTCGACTCAAAAGCTGGATTCTGAGCCGTACGACGTGTTCTAGGCTGTTCAACCCTCGCTGCTTCTCCATGCAGCATTTCTGCCGCCAAAGACAGATTCGGATCTATCGGGATACTTAAAGGTCAGTGCCACCTCACAACCATTTGCAAGCCGCGCCAGCCTGGAGGGCGATGCTCTGAGTAGTTCGACTGTTGTCTATCGACCTCGTCCAGCGTCGGATTGGCATGAGTCGACTTGTATTGCCTCATTTGTGATACATCGCAGTACCTCCTTTCCAGGGCCACCGTGTGGGCCACAACGAGCACAACTTCAATGTCGATATGCTGACCTACCTATAGACATCTCCGGCGCCGTTGGGATAGCTTGACGATACCCGGAACGACACTGTACACTGGACTTGTCGACGTGGTCGAAGGAAGGTGAGCATCAACCCTCGCGCCAGGCCGAGAAGATCGACTTTTAGCTTTCGCACCGTCCGGCTAAACTCTACGCTAAGAAACGAACGGCCTTTCACCAAGCGCATCTTTCTACGGCCCGAACTGGCGCGGAGCGAAACAACCCAATCTAAGAGCATTAACTGCCGCGCCAAGCGCTCGCTATCGACATAAATCGATCGCGACAACTGCATCGGAGGATTCACCTCGACCAGTCGGCTGTCAACGTGTGAAGCAGAGTGTCGTGGGAAACATCAAGTTCCTTCGACTGCTCTACGCCCACCAAACGCAACAAGAGGCAACGT
>JAABUW010003984.1_pt1 | contig 20457 bp, 20 predicted proteins | sample 5560081 | NCBI WGS metagenome assembly JAABUW01 (sample SAMN10711882, study PRJNA513363) | rock metagenome | isolation source: Antarctica rocks | place: Antarctica: Victoria Land, Knobhead sud
CAACGCCCGGAGTTTTGTGAAGACGATGTTGAGACGATTCTTGCCTTGCTTGAGCCATCTGGAACCAGATGGATGAAAGATGCAATTCCTCAATTCAAACGTGTAACGGCAAGGAACCCTGACGTGATCGCCGTCTTTGGAATGTGTCCGGTCCAAACACTGGTCACTGACACAGGCGCTCCTACAACGGCAACAGACAAGAATGTCTCGGCCTTGGAACTCGACAAGGGACTGGGGCCTTCGGTCATATTTCTAGATATGCGAAAAGACTGTTGGCGTGCCCCGAAAACTGATCACTGTCGTCCCCCGACCGTGCTTGAAACGTTAAGCGGTGTTACCGCTACAGCAATGGGGTTACTTGTTGCCTCGAAGCTTTACAATATCAGATTTACTTCCATTATTACCATGACCAATTGCTGGAACGATGCGAGCCATGAGAGATCGAGTCTTCGCCTATTATATACCATGGTACCGGAACTTGGGCTGGAATTGCTGCCGTGGCTACATTCGCCCAAACATTTCGGATGGCTTGGTTGTGAGGAGATGAACCTCGAAGAAAAGAAAAATTCTGCAACTCGTGAGATTCTCAGACTGTGCGAAAGGCTGCATCGGTGCAAGATTCTTCCGGTACGATATTCCGTAGAGGACATCTACGAAAGTTGGTACTTGAAGTGCGCCTTGGATTTGCATGAGTCTGGTGAAGCGCAAGATATTGCTGAGAGGAAAGTCCCAGACCACTTGTGGAGCACCGGAGCCGAATGGGCTGCCGGATTTGACGTGCCGTACATTCCTCCCACGAAGCCCCGAGCCCCCCTAAAGAAGCCCCGAGCCCCCCCGAAGCCCAAGACAGCCGCCTACGACTACAAACCAGCGGTACCAGTTGCGCCTAATGATGTCAAAAGTATCGTCAAAGACACTTTGGACTTCAGATGCGAGTTCTGCAACTCAATACATATGAGCCAGCCGGCATTGAAACAACACAGGACCCGGGAGCATGGAGACAGACTCGGTGTGCCGCCAAAGAAACGCGCGAAGAAATCTTAAACCGCTCTGACCACGGGACGAGTTATTCTCCAGCATGCCGAACTTCCTGAGGGGCTTCTCGATTCGCAACAAAATCAAAAGAAAGAGAGTCCCGGCGGACAGTAACCCATTTGTCGATCATATTTCAGAGGCAGAACCATATATTGCTTACCTGAGCGCTGGCACGAACGTACCGAGGGCAGCAGAGCTCGGTGAAGGAAGAGGGAGACCCTTCGTGATCGAAGGGGGACCCGCGCTATTCCAACAGGCACTCTCAGCGGAAGCAGGCCACCAACCACTATCTCCGGAGGAAGAAGTGCAACAGCGCGTCTACGAGAATGATCAATGCCTTCGAGAGGAACAACGGCGAAGACAGGAAGACCAGCTGCAGCACGAGTGGCTGGAAAGAGAGTCCGTGGAGAAAGCGAAGGAGATTCAGCGACTTACAGTACGCAAGCAACAATCCGAAGCAGATCAAAAGGATATGAAACGGAAAGAGAATGCTTCGAAGGACAGCATCCGGAGGGCGCGCCACTTGATCCGGAAGAAATACCAATTCGACATATGGATTTGGCACAAGCGTAATGTCCAGAAGGCTGATAGGGAGGTTATCCTGGCAGATTGCCGACGTGCAGACGAGTTTCTGCAAGAGCTTCTTTCCATCGTCACCGTCTGGGAGGAAGATTTGTTCAGCAAGGAAGAATGGAAGGTGGTAAAGAAGATCAAGGAGGGTCTCGGTCAACCAAACCAGTATGCCGTCTGGGGTGACTTGGCTCCCTGGGATCGTGACCCTGGCGAGAAACGAACGTGACTTCAAGACTGCCATAGCCTTCAGCGTTGACTTTACCTCCTACCTCTTCCTCCGTTCGTCTTGCAATCGTAAGTAAGCCATTCCAACTCCGTATCTCAAGAGCTCTTCGCGCCGGCGAGATTGGCTGCAGGACCATGCTCATTGCCTGTCTGCCAGCGGCACGCTGAGTACACCTAGTGGGCGGCCTCTTGAGTGCATGCTCGCTGTATCGTCCTAGCGAGTCTGGTCGGTGGGCAGGCTTGCGGATCGCCGTACGCGACCTACGACCCAGTCAATCTAGGCGCTCCTCCACGCGTGCCGTCCTGTATTCAGCAACACGGGCTACTGGCTTCGACCCTATAGGTAGGGAGTTGCCAGTAAATATGGTGTGTTGTCAGGCAGGCCGCTACTGCAAGGCTGGGAGAAGGCATAGATAATGCGATGCGTTGGCACTATTACGCAGAGTCAACCGCATCGTCTAATGCGTATGCTAGACCAAGGCAACGCAAGGCTAAAGAACTTTGTGTCGTTGCATCTGAAGTCCCACTTAGCGGGGCGGAGTATTTCGGAGCATTCCTAGCCACGCCATTTATGCTTACGGGCAGGATCTTTGGTGGGCTCCGCAGGATTATCTCGGACCTCATGTCGCGAAATAGGCGCGTACTCTGCGAGCAGCATCGGATTCCACCTGGTGTCTTCTTGTGTTTGTACATATTGAACTATACATATCGTTCCGCTGGGCAGGATCCAGCACGAAGAGATGTCTAATTCAGCGCCTCTGTCGCAGCCGCCCGAGAAGCAGCATCCCCAGCTCCCGGAGTGGGAACATGAAGTCGCTGGCCTGGACGTCGCAGGCAAGCAGAATGCCACTCCACGAGGCTCGAGGGGCGCGGCGCTGTCGTCTAAGCTCGACAGAATGCTACCGCCGCACAAGAAATACCTTGGAATGCGCAGAAATGTCTTCCTTTGCGTTTTACTCGCCGTCGTGCTCGCGCTCCTTGCTCTAATCATCGGGCTTGCGGCAGGCTTGTCATCGGGATCCAAGTAAGTCGAATCCTAGCCAGCCCATAAATGCGCGCAGTGCTAATGCGTATAGAAGCGGCCAAAACCTCCCTCTCCCCACCACCGGCGGCAAATTTGTTGGCGACTTGACCTACTATCAAGCTGGTCTGGGTGCATGCGGAGAGACAAGCGACCAGAACGATGACATAGTCTCGATATCACATTTCGTTTTTGATGCTGCGGGCTCGTCGACAGATACGGGCGGGAACAGCAATGCGAATCCGCTTTGCGGCAAGACGCTTCGCGCGAGCAGATATGATGAACAGTATGGCGAGCAGCGGAGCGTGGATCTGAGGGTCGTGGATCGTTGTACGGGCTGTCAGCCAGAAGATATTGATACTACACTTGGCGCATTCGAGAAGTTGGCCGAGGAGGCGCTGGGCAGGGTTGACGTTACTTGGGCTTGGTTGGAGCCTGTAGCTACTGGGAAGTGAGTTGTTGAGACCTGAAGTGGTTTTCGAAGGTGTTCGATGTAGCACGTTGCCGACTGAAATGGTTTCGGGGCTTCGCTGTGTCCTGGCGGAAGGCGTCAACCCTCTGAGCATCCCCGCAATCCAGGCTACTCAAAAGCCTTTCAGATTGGATGAGTTTGCGTGAACACCGGAGGCAATGGCAGGTGCTAGAAACTAGATTTGGGACAAGACAGGGCTCCTGGACAGGTCCTGCTCATAAAGGAAGCATGCCGTCCTTGGTCCGTGGATGGAGTAGCCAAAGCTGGGTTGAACGGTGAGAGTGAGAGTCGCGTAAGCGGAACAGAATGGTAAGGTGCCGCACGACTATCACATGGCGATGCGGAGTAAGGCGCCATTTGCTACCCCAAGCATGAGCGTAGATGGGGAAGGAGCAGCCAAAGTTCTGTTCATACCTTCCAATCGCTGTCGGCAAGTACTCCTGCACAAGACTTTATTCCGACCTCACTTGTTATTGCCTTCCAATCATGATCATATTGTGATCGTGATCCCGACCCGGTTGTTTGTCCCGATGCCGAGCACCTGCACTGCACTGCACTTATCTTCCGCCACCATACATATGCGTTGGCGAACTTGCCATTCTCATTGCCGATAAAAGCTTGCGATTGCGCGAATACATGCTCTCTCGCCCACAACCATACCATTAACCTAAGATTCTTGACGTACCATCAACACGAATGCAAAACTGGAGACAGCACACCTAAAGACATCTGCCCTCCGCTCGAACCATGCCCGACCACCACGCATACGGCAGACACGACAATCACAAAGGCATCTTTTTCGTCGTCACCATCCTCACGGTGGGACTATGCAGCATCTTCCCCATGATGTGCTTCAAGAACCACAGCGCCAAAGAGAAAGCCAAGAGACGGGAAGCGAAGGCGGAGGTAGAGCACGCACAGCGACGCCAGCAGCAAGCCGAGGAGCAAGTGGAGGATATGATGGCACCGAGGAGGCCGAGCAGTCGCGTGTGCTCTCCCACGACCGCTCACATGCCACACCATCGGCATCATCGACACCACTCCACGGCGCCGCGAGACCGCTACGACGGCCGGGGCCGCAGATACGACAGAGAGGAGGAGGAGGACTCCGACCGGAGTTAGCAACACCGTCGCCGTTCACCTCGACGGAACACCTACGACCGTCACCTGGATCGGGAACGACAGGAGCGTCATCACGGGAAAGCGCCGCCACGGCGATACCACCACAGCTCATGGGAGCAGGTGTTGCAGCCAATGCCAACGTTCTAGCCTCTGACACCCCGGAGTATGCCATGTTTATAAACGACGCAGCCTATCACGCCAACGAGCAAGCTGAGGGTTTGCCATCGCCCGCATTCCTGTCACCGCTCTGGAGCACACGGTGAGTTGTAAGGCAACATCCTCCATCAATGCCGCTTTGCTGACACGCAACCACCAGTGAACAATCACCATCGCCGCCTACTAGCGGCTCGGACCCTGACCAACCACCGCAGCCAACGCCGGAGTCTGGGTCTTCTCGCACCACGGCATCGTCGTTCAGGTCTTATGCGAGCAGCTTCGCCCCGTTACTACGCAACAATCGAAACGATACTCGATTGCTGAAGAGGACAAGCAAGCCTTCTGCGCATCTGGGCAAACGATCATCTACAGTACACCCGCCAAACGTGCCCGCTCGCTCTCCATCCTACTACAAGCCGAAGGTAGTCGAAGACTCTGCACTCACTACGTCGCCTACATCACCTATGTCACTGTCACCAAGCCCACCAATAAGTCTTCCGCTGGTGTCGTTCTACTCCCCTTTCCCATTGCGGAAGTCTCGTTCGTCACCTACAAACTCCGGGTCCGGCTCATCACGCCCTGCAGTGAGTCCGCTGCAAACGCTCCGAGGACAGCATGTGCCGGTTTCTCTCTTCGACGACTCGACTCCATTGTCACCAATGTCACCAATGTCGCCTTTATCGCCCCTAACGCTGCCACGATCCGCACGTAGCGAGGCATCAGGCGAGTCGCGCAGCAGAGGATCGTCACGGAACCAGTCCTTGGCGATTCGTCATGCACGAGATTCGTCATCGGATAGTGCGGTGTCGATGGGCGAGAAGCGATGGTACCCACAAACGCCTCCAGAGGTTGATCCTCGTTCGCCGAGCGATTCAACTCCCTCCACCCGCAGCAGACATTATTTTCGGACGTTCAGCAACGACATGATCAAGCAGACCGAAGTTACGGCGCACTTCGTAACGGCTCCAACTTCCCCAGCCGCCGTGGAGCATCACTTAAGGCGGAAGCCTTCCAGTCATGAGTCTCCCGGTAGGCTCAATGAGCCAGCGTCTTCTGGGAAAGGAAAACGCAAGCAGAGCGGATTGCTCGGCACATGGCGTGCAAGTCACAGTGCTCGCAGTCCACTCCTCACAACTCCTAGTAGCGCGAGTGGTTCCTCAACGCCAGAAATACGGGTCAGCTCTCCTGGCCTTGCGAAGAGCAGACGAAAGTCAAGCATATCCTCGTACTTTACACGCATTCTACCAGAGACTGTGTCCCCTGCCCACACGCCGAGCTCGGCTGGTTCTCCAGCACTGTCAACTCACTGGGAGGATGTTCTTGCCGAAAGTCAGGATCCTCAACACGTTAAAGAGATAAGCGAGCCAATGTCACCGTTGTCGGGGCCAACACGACGAGTCAAACCGAAGCTGAAGAGACATGGCGCCGTGCTCGAGGTTCCAGGATCCACAAAGCAGCTGCCCGGCGAGCCAGCCCCTCTGTTCATTCCTTCAGAAGTAGTGACAAGTCCACCACCACTGGACCAGTCGTCTAGTCGACAGATGAATTCCAAGACCTCCGTGACTGGCCCAAGTGCGGCAGTGAACTTCCTGCCTTCCGAGATGAAGCGTGTTGATACACCGCCGCCCTTGAAGCGGAAGCCGACAGGTTACAAAGGCTACTTCTTCGACACTGGCGGCACCCCATCTTCAGATGCCGAACCAGAAACACCTGAGGCAGGACTCACGAAGCGGGGACCTATCGTTAGTAAGATGTCCTTACAGTCACTGGTACCGAAGCTCTCTATGCCCAAGCTCAAGAAGAAGCCTTCTTGCTTCGCAACGAAGGGTCCTAACGCTCAACCTCCTCGCGATCCGCTGCGAGTAACTTCGTTCGAGCAGACATCCTACAGCCAGCGCTACGGCGACACCCGACGCGCTAAGAGGACCCAGATGCGCACGTACCTGGAGGAGATGATGCGCGAGGACGATGCCAATGAGTCAGCCACGAGTATGCCGTTCGAGCCTAACGTGCCCGATCATCTACCTGGAAGTCCTTTGTGCCCGCTGAGTCCGAAGCACAAGAGTGGGGGGCGGGCTATCTGTCCGATGCATGGGCGGAAGAAAGCAGTTAAGGCTGGGTCGAAGGAGGCTGGGACAGGCGACTCCCCTGTGAAAGAGAGACATGGCGCGCCAACAATTGTGTTCGAGAGCTCTCAGCGAGACGGAAGTGGAAGCTGGGAAGGGAAGGACTGGTGGCGAAGGACATGAAGGTTGTGACGAGCGTGGCGTTGTTGTCTGGGTTTGTTCATTCCTACGATTGAGCGTCTTCTTTACTATAGATTGCGAGGTCTATCAAGCATGAGTCTGATCCGTGTTCATGGTTTACACACATGGGTTACACGTGTATCCGAACAAGGAAAGTGCAATCGCGTGGTGGCCCGAGCTGAGACACGCGCCATCGTGACTTCACCTTGCAGCTCGAGTTGCCTTGTCCTCGACACAACAAGCAAAACATCGGTCTACAACAATGTCTTGGACATAACGAGGTGAGATCCCGTATTGGCTATGGATCCATCCACCGGGGCCCTCCCTGCGCTCGACGTAGGTCAGGCAAACAACAACGTCTCGAGCAGCAAGTCTCCCAGCGCCATGCACTCACCTATTGCGTCGACCCCGACAACACCAAATCTTCGCACACCCACATTCACTCGCACGTCTTCCCATGCAGCGACCTCGCCACTCAAAGAGTTCTCGCCGAACCCGCCTGCGACTGTACGACGGACCTCGAGCGCGATGAGTTTCAACAACCGCCCATCCACATCTCCGGGACTGAAGAAGAAGACGTCACGCTCGTCCCTCGGGGCGGGTGCAGAAGAGAACGACAAGCGACCAACACCTAAACGCTCGATATCAAACCTTATCACGGGGCTGCGAGAAGCGCACGGCAAGATGGAAAGCATCGAAGAGCCCATCCCACTTACAGCGCCGCAAATCGCTGTTGAGCACTTCGCACGAGAGCTCATCGCCCACGGACAGCTGGAGTGTGAAGCAGAGACGATGGTTATATTTCACGATGCATGCTACGGCCACCGCTACTCGCGACTGAAGACAACGAAGTCGACACTGTCCATGATTGTGGAGAGACCGGAGCGCATACATGCCAGTGTCCTTGGAGCGTCGACGGCGTATGTGAGGTTGGGTCGACATCATGCTGGGGAGAGGAATGCGCCGCAGCCCGAATTCAGAGAGGCCGTGCCGCCGCCTTTCAAGATCCGACGGACGGGGAGGACGTTGGATATCACCTCTTCGTATGTGACGAATGTACATGGTACGGCGTGGATGGGCGAATTGAGAGGGATGTGCGAGATGGCTGGGGAGAGGATTGCAGCGGGCGCGAAGGAGTTGAGCAGGGCTGAGACTACGTCCGAGGACGCGGAGAGGAAGAGGTTACATGAAGGTGATCTGTACCTCTCCGCCGAGTCATTGAACGCTTTCCAGGGCGCTCTTGGAGGGGTGGCGGATGCTGTAGACGCAGTGTTCTCGCCTGGGCAGACTAAGAAGGCGTTCGTTGCTGTGCGCCCACCAGGCCATCACTGCTCCGCCGATCATCCTAGTGGGTTCTGCTGGTTGAATAACGTCCACGTTGGGATCGAGTATGCTGCTCAGACATACGGCTTGACACACGCCGCGATGCTGGACTTTGATCTTCACCACGGGGACGGCAGTCAAGCAATCACATGGCAGCGCAACAGCAAGAACAACGAGAAACGGCTCAATGCAAAGCCACACAGCAAACTGAAGCTAGGACCGGACATCGGGTACTACAGTCTCCACGACATCAACAGCTATCCTTGCGAGATGGGAGATGATGAGAAAGTGCAGGCGGCAAGCTTGTGCATCGATAATGCTCATGGACAGAGTATCTGGAACGTACATCTTGAGGAATGGAAGTCCGAAGGCGACTTCTGGACGCTGTATGAGGGCAAGTACCGGGTCCTGCTCGACAAGGCCCGAGGCTTTTTACGATATCATACGAAGCGGCTGCGAAGCGAGGGCAAGGTAGTGCCAAAAGCCGCAATCTTCATCTCAGCTGGCTTCGACGCGAGCGAGTGGGAAGGTGCGGGAATGCAGCGGCATAAAGTCAACGTGCCTACTGAGTTCTATGCCCGCTTTACCCGTGATGTGGTCGAGCTGGCGCAGGAGGAAGGACTAGGGTGCGACGGCAGGATTATCAGCGTACTAGAAGGAGGCTACAGCGATCGAGCGCTGTGCAGTGGTGTGCTGAGCCATTTGTCTGGCCTCTGCGCGACTCCCGCACCAGCGGTGAAGAAGGAGAGTTCGAATGATTTGCCTCTCGACCAGATGATGCGCGGACTAGGCATTAACGGCACGTTAACACCAAGCAAGCTGTCATACGACAAGTCGTGGTGGTCAGCAACGAATCTGACAGCCCTGGAACTCAAAGTCAACCCTCCGCCTCCCGCCTTGGCGAAGAAGATGCGTGTGGGCCAACAGCCTACCTACGCCACGCCCACAGAGTCCTTCGCATACAAAGTGGTGGACACCGACAAGTTCGCTCGGTCCATCTCAGGCACGATGCGCGATGTTGCGCGCCCTGTCCGGCCGCCGACTCCTCCGGCACCAGAGGTCGACTGGGTGATCGCAACCCAGGAACTCTCCAAGCTACTTATCCCGACAGACCGGCAGACGAGGAGTTGCACGCCCGAAGAGCTAGCCGGACCAAAGACCCACAAACCTCGCGTGAGCGCCATACCCGCCGCCGCCCTCGAGGAGTCCGCGAAGCCGCGGCAGCTCAGAGACCGCAAAGCCAAGGGCCCGGCGGGCTATGCAGTGAGCTCGCATAGCGACGAGCTTGAGAGCGTCCGGAGTGTGAGCCGCAGCAGCCGGAGGCAGACTATTGCTGATTTCGCGGTGATCAATTCTGAGCCAGCTGAGCCGGTGCATCAGAGGAGGGCGAGTCGGAGGTTGAGCGCGGGTAGTACCTTGAGCTCGATCGGCGGCAACCTCGATCCCGCGCCACCGCCTGTACCGACGTTGCCGACACCGGCAGGAGCGCCAAGGACGGCCGGGGCGATGAGACCGCCGCCACCGTCCGGGCCAGGAGTGCAAGTCAAGAAGACACGGGCGCCCGCCGCCACTACTGCTGTTGCAAGGACGAAGAAAGCGGCGACTTCGAGCGCTCCCGTGTCTCCGCAGTCGAAGAGGTCTGGATTACCTAGCGCGCCTCCTTCTCAAGCACCGCCTCCCGGTCTCCCGGCGGATCCGAGGCCACCGACCACAAATGGAGCCGGCGATTTAGACGCCCTGACATCGAGTATGAAGAAGGTCACGCTAAAGGTCGGCACGAGGGAGGAGCACGACCGCAAGCAGAAAGAGAAGCTCGACGCCGAGCGGAGGGCCCGCGCACTGAAGGCCGCCGAGACGAGGCGGACGAACGCCGCTGCCAAGAAAGCTGCTGCGGCGGGTGTGAAGGACGGTATTCTGCCCCTGGGCGGGCTCGGCTTTATGGCGCCGGTCGGCCCGGCGCCTGTAGTGATAAAGGAGGCCGCCAACGAACCCGAGGCCCAAATGGCAGTGTCCGAGGCTCAGATTGCACCACCCGAGGATCAGATGGCAGCGCCCGGAGATCAGATGGCAGCGCCCGAGAATCAGATGGCAGTGCCCGAGCCTCCGGCGGCGATGCCTGTGGCGGACCTGGCGGACCGGATGCAGGATGTAGAGCTTACAAAAGCGCCAGTGATCGCCAAGGCCGAGCCGGTTGCGTCAGCCTTGCCGAGCCAAGCGCAGACGGGTGGCTCGCGGAAGAGCTCATATTTCTACACGCCACCGCATGCGCATCCTCGGGCCAAGCCAGCACCGTCGCAACCGTCTCAGCCAGCACAGCCAAGCCTGCCACCGCCTCAGGAGCAAGCCGAGCTGCCGCGTGAGCCTCTAGCCGAGTCCGAGAACGCGTATCTACCAACGCAGCATAAACAGCCAGACGGCACTGTCCCGCAGACTGTCGCCGACAAGGGCATCGAAGAGGCACCTGGGTCCGGCTTCGGTGTACCGCAGATCCCGCCGTCGATGGGAGGACAAATGCTCCCGGTGTGGAGCAGCACGGGTCCGATACCATTTGCAGCGCCGATGAAGCAGGAGCAGCCGACGGAGCATCGCACGGAACAAATAACCTTTCAGCCTCCGGAGCTCGTTGACGAGGTCGAGCAGTCGAATGGTGATGTCCCCGGCGCAACGATGCCGACCCAGGATATGGTATTCACACAGGAGCAGAGCATTTGGGACGTGCCTGAGACGCCACAGCGGTAGGACGGCTTCGTGGTGGTCGCAAAGAGAGCTCTAGGGGTGTGGAACTAATGTTGGGATATGAGGTTTTGGGTGCCGTTACGGGTGGGCCTACTTGGGTCATGTGGGATCAGGTTATGCAAGCACGATACCCTTTTGTTGCGGGTTACTGGAAATATGGAAGGTATTGGAACATGTAATCAAACGCTGTGCTATAAGCATTCTTGGACTCGTGTCTTACCAGGCCAAACGCTTTCTTTAATCCGTCCTCACGGTTGACATATGACGTACCTCCAACCTAAAACTCCCCCACCACCTCAAAATCTACCTTACACAGCCCATTGCTCCCCTCCATCCCCAATGCCTCTCCCCGAACACCAACCGAACAAACACCTCGACCGCTCCCGGCGCGGCCACGTCCACGGCCTCAAGTCCCTCGGCCACTCCATCCACGCCATCGAACGCCTCACCGGCATCCCCCGAACCACCGTCCGCAACGTCCTCAAAGGCGGCGTGAAACCCTCGAGGAAAGAGAACCCGCCCGGCGCCACGAAGGGGACGAGGGGACCGTATAAGAAGAAGACGCGCGCCACAGGGCCACAAACCCGGACGAGAGCTATCGCTATTATGCCTCCCTCCGAACCTTTGCCGCAGTGGAAACAGGACTTGATAAGCCTGACGCTGAAGTCGAGTATCCTGACCTTTGGCACTTTCACCCTGAAGTCCGGGCGTGTGAGTCCGTATTTCTTCAACTGTGGCCTCTTCTGCACCGGCTCCACCGTTGGCCCAATAGCCTCCGCGTACGCGCGGACGCTACACGAGTACTCCCTCGCCCACCCGAACTGGGGGTTCGATGTCCTGTTCGGGCCAGCGTACAAGGGGATACCGATCTGCGCGACCACGCTACTGAGTCTGTCGCAGCTGGAGGGGGGAGTGGAGAGGTATGGCGGGGTGGGGTATACGTTCAACCGCAAAGAGGCGAAAGATCACGGAGAGGGGGGCGTGTTGGTTGGGGATAGTGTGCGAGGGAAGAGGGTGGTGGTGATAGACGATGTTATGACCTCTGGGAAAGCGATAAGGGAGGCGGTGGAGATTATTAAGGCGCAGGGAGGGACGCTGGTGGGGATTGTGGTTGCGGTGGATAGGGAGGAGAAGATGCCTTCGCCTGCTGAGAGGCCAGGTGAGAGGGCAGATGGGACGGTAGAACGGGGCAGTGCGATCGGCGAGGTGAGGCGGGAGACGGGCGTGCCTGTGGTCGCGGTGTTGACGTTGCGGGATATTATGAAGGGGATGGAGGGGTTGGGACGGCATGAGGAGGTTGAGGCGATGCGGAGGTATTGGGAGGAGTATGGGGCGAGGGACTGAGACGTTACGAGCTGCAGGAAAGGCGGAGTTATTGGGAGAGAAGAGTGTAATAAATGATACCCGGATAGACCAGGCTTGCAAGAGATGTGGCACGGATAGAGAGGTGAATCAATACACGTATCCCTATATACGTTCCCTAACGCCTGCCTGCTATAGTATCTCATTATCACGTAATCCGTCGTTGATATCCCTTGTTTGGTACAGTCTCATCCCAAGTCCTCCTACCTAGCCTCACATCAAGCTTCCCTCACCTGCCTACTTGCCACCATAAGCCTTCTCAATATCCTTCTTATACTTCTCCACAATCCCCTTGCGGTTCAGCTTCTGCGCTGAGGTCACGAGTTGCTGCGAAGCCGTTAGCAAACCAACATCCATACCACAAGCATCAATCAGTTAGTGCTGTGGCGAACTCACATTCTGCGGCGTCCACTCCTCATCACTCAACACCACCCCCTCAATAATCTCAATCCCCGTCAACCCGCCCTTCTTCCCCGCACTCTGCATCTCCCGCAACACCGCCGCATTCACCTTCTCGTTATGACACAAATCCTCCAACCCGTTCCCCTCGACCCCATTCTCCTTCGCCATCGCCTTGAGCGCCGGCTCCGCGGGGACAACGATAGCGATCGGCTTCGACTTGGTCGTGTCCGCGAAGACGCAGATATTGCCCACCACGGGCGTGCTGCGGTAGACAGACTCGAGTTTTTCGAGGGCGATGTATTCGCCATGCTGCATCTTGACCAGATTCTTCTTGCGGTCGATGATCTTCAACTGGCCCATGCTGTCAAACTCGCCGATGTCACCCGTCTTGAACCAGCCGTCGTCGGTAAACGCCTCCTTCGTTTCCTTATCGTTGTCCAAGTACCCGGAGCTCACGCACGCGCCGCGGATCCAGACCTCGCCTTGCGGCGGCTTGTTGGTGGAGTAGTATCCCGCGTCCGCGAAATCAACGAGCTTAGCCTCCACAGCTCCCGTGAGCTCGCCGAGCGCACTGTCGGTCCAGGCGAGGGGGTCCATGAGCGCGCCCATGGCGGCAGTCTCGGTAAGCCCGTACCCAGAGATCATAGGCGCGATGCACATGGAGATGAAGTGCTGGGTATCCTTCGCGATCGGGCCGCCGCCGTTCATGCAGATTCGCAGACGTCCGCCGGTAGCTTCCTGGATCTTCTTGAAGACGACGGTGTCGACGATGCTGGTGCCGACGCCGGAGAGGGGGAGGTAGGCGGAGTTGTTCATCATGAAGGATTTGGCGGAGAGGGCGCCCCAGAAGAGGTTCTTGGTGATGCCGTTCATTTTGCCGACTTTGGCCATGATGCCCTTTTTGACGGTTTCCCAGACTGCGGGGACGCCGACGAGAATGGTGGGTTTGAATTCGGCGATGTCGCCGGCGGAGTTACGGAGGTTGGTGTCGGTGAGGGTGCGGGGGTGGCCGTAGCCCATGGTGCCGCCCCAGTAGAGGCAGGCGGATTCGAAGACGTATTCGAGGATGTGGGCGAGGGGGAGGTAGGTGAGGAGACCGTCGCCGGGGCCGAGGTAGGGGCCGACGATCACGTCGACACCGGCGATGGCGGCGAGGACGTTGCGGTGGGTGAGGAGGACGCCCTTGGGTGTGCCGGTGGAGCCCGAGGTGTACATGATGCAGCAGAGGTCTTCGGGCTTGGGTTCGACGGGGTCGACCATGTTGTCGCCGCCCATCTTGACGAAGTCGGTGAAGCTGGTTACGGTGAGGTAGGGGTGGGCTTCTTTGAGCTTCTTGACGTCCGCCTCGGTGTCCTTGGCGTCGCGTTTGCAGGTGTATGCGTCGTCGTTGTTGTAGATGACGTGCTGGATGTCCTTGGCCTCCTGCAGCGGCTTGATGAGGGTGGTGAGGAGCTGCGGGTCGAGGAAGATGGCCTTGGCGTTGGTCTGTAGTAGAGAGTGCTTCAGACCTTCCTCACCCAGCGTATCGTAGGCCGTAACGATGGGCATACTTTGACTGCCGGCTCCATGCGCCGTAGCCAGCCAATGCGGATGGGTGGCGGCGAAGATGTGCACACGGTCCTGAGCCTGCATGCCCAGCTTGCGGAAGCCACATCCGACCTTCAGGACCAGCTGCTCGTACTCGGTGAAGCTCATGTACTCGTACTTGCTCAGCTCAAAGTACTGCCACTTCTTGTCGACCTCCTGCTCCTTGCCATCGACCATCTTCTTGACCTTCTTCGTCTCGTCGTGCGTCTCCATCAGCCGCCTCTTGCCGACCGCCTTGGCATTGCCGTACTTCTTGCTCGACCGCTTGACGATGTCGAAGATGGTGTTGACGCCCTCTTCCGGGGTGGTGCGCAGTCCATCCTTGGTCCGCGTGTTGCGTCGTGGGATCGTCTCGCCCTCCTTCTTCTCCACGCCGGGTGCGTCGACGGTGTAGGGCGACTTCTTGTAGACCTTGGGCTGGGGCACCATGGTCTTCAGGTCCTTGCGGTTCATGATGTCGGCCATGTCTTCCAGGTCGAGCTGCACGTTGGAGACGCTGGGGGAGAGGAAGTAGTGCGACAGTTGGTCGAGGAAGTTCATGCGCCCCGAGATTGCCTTATGTGGCCTCTTGGGGGAACGGACGTATGATCGGTGGGTAGTGGCGGTGATTGGTGGTGTGTGTGGGCGGTACGTAGTTCCTGCGTCTGCTCGTGATGTTTGCACGTTGCCTGCCACACAGAAGAGCTCGACGTCACCGTGCACGTGCTTTAAAACCTGAGGCTCAACTCGGATCAACCACCTCTACCAAGCAGCTTGACAGACAACCATAACATATACAACATGGACTCCTTCCTATTAGCCCTTGGGGACGAGATCACAGACGTAGACGAAGGTATCTCCATCATCCACTCCCACTCACACCACTTTAGTGACAGGTAAGTGCAGAAACCTTCTACATCTTCTCCCAGAACCAATCTTCTTCTCGCGACCTAGGCATGATCAACGCGAAAGCAGAAGAAGTAGAACTATCCATCAACGGCAGAGACTTCACCATCAAGCAATCGCCAGGGGTCCTGCAATCGACACGCGAGGGCGGCACGACAGGAGCCGCGTTATGGCGGGCGTGCGTCTTGTTCGCAGAATGGCTTGCGTGGCCTAAGAGTCCTCTCTTCGCGTACAGTTTGCTCACCCCAAACAGCGTTGCTCTCGAACTCGGGGCGGGGATCTCTGGACTTATGCCTCTCACGCTCAGTCCTCGAGTGAGTAGGGTTGTGGCGACGGACCAGCAGTACGCGCTCAAGCTGCTTCAGGAGAACCTCACCAATAATCTCCCGGCGATCAAGACGAAGTCGTCTAAAGGTCATTCTTCAAAGTCACAGTCCCATCACAGCGACATTGACATCCTTCCTCTCGATTGGGAGACCTCCGACATCGCTTCATTTCTCACGACGCACGACCTGCACAATGGCGTCGATGCGGTGCTGGTGTGCGACTGCATCTTCAACTACGCCCTCATCAAACCTCTCGTGCAGACCTGTGTGGAGGTGTGCAAAGCCAGACAGACACTTCAATCGACTCCAAATCCTGAAGCAAGCCCGACCGTCTGCGTAATCGCACAACAGCTTCGTCAACCGGATGTCTTCGAGCAGTGGCTACAATCCTTCATGGCTTCTTTTCGTGTCTGGAGGCTGCCAGACGATATGCTAACAGACGGACTAAAGGAGGGCAGTGGGTATGTTATCCACGTTGGCATCTTACGCGAGCAGTGATCGAAAGACGCGACTTGCTGGCGAAAGTTATCGATACGTGGAGCAGTCAATAGCGCTCAGCGTCAAGACAGTGACCACAGTACTCGACGAATCAGAATCCCCGAGGCACTCACGGTGTTGCGACAAAGGATAGAATCAACAATGCTCCAAGGTGGAACGCAGATTCCTATGCCAAGCCACCCTCCTGCCCATAGCAGGGGATGTCTTTGGTCGGCATACATGCCTCACTGCGATTACGCTGGATTCAACCACGATAGTAAGGATGGTTGAGCTTTGCCGGAGGGTGGATTGAAAGGGCTTGTCACAGTGTGAAAGTGCACCTTCGTCGCACTTGTCCAACACGAAACTTCTAGCACTCGAGCAAGATGGACATGCAGCTTCCCTTCGAATATGGCAGAACGGTCGGCTCCAGCTCTTTACGTTGCCACCTCGCGCCACTGAGATCCTGCGTAAGTACCGGGAGCTTCCAGCCACCGGCAGATTGATCAACTATGTCTTCGTAGGGAAAGCGTCACGGACCCGTGATACCGAAGGCGAAATCCGCCACCACACCCACACTCGAACATCTCGCCAACGGCGATACACCAGGTGCCAGCCCACCACCTCCTCCCTCCACGCCCAAAACCCCCAAGAACGAGAAGCCAGCATAACCCAGCCCAACAACACAACCCTCCGGCTGGAGACTCCCAAAGCAAGACTCAGACCAATACGCAGGTCGCTATGTCTGGGTGTACTAGCTGGCCATCCTGTTGACCCTCGTCGTGGGCGGGACCGCCATTTTGGGAAGCTTTGCCGTCGTCGGACTCGGCATCCCGGTTCTGTACATGTTGCTATTGGATCCGTCGTTTTTCAGGTGGAGGCTTCTTGCTCGGAAATCTGAGAATTGGATCATTCGGTGGTTCGCATGTTGATCGACCTATAGCGGGCCCACGGGGTGGGGGTGGTGTTGAGGAGTTTGGTGAGGGAGGGTCGGGCATGGGAAGATTGGCGGGGAAGTGTTGAGCGGGGGGTATGGAGCGTAACACGACCAAAGCAAGCATCACATTTCGCAACGCAAATCTGACCGCGGCCAGCAAAACTGCGAGGTGAGCGCACACAAATTGAACATCTCCAGAGTCAGTCTTTTATCTCGACTCCAAGGTTCGCCAAAACCGTGGTAAGCGAGCCACGTGACAGCTCCGCCCGCTCTCTGACCCGGTAGCCAACCACGACGACGGCAACGGTCATTCATTTTGGCAGCTGTTCCTATTCCTCTATCATCCCTTCGCACCTCTGCACGCGCAAACATTTCAACGAAACGACACATTTGGTCCCTGGCATTCTGACACGATGATACCAGTCTCACACTACCGCAAGTTGATCGACTTCTATGCACCCGACGAAAGCAGTAAGCCTCTAGAGGCTGGGCAAGCACCTCGTCTCAAACCTGTTCCTAGATTCTCTGTAGGCATCTCGAAACCTCCAGTCGCAGCAGTTGGCTGATAAGCGTTTGATGCAGCGACAGCACCGCGACTCCATCAAAGGGAGTGTTGCGACCACGTCCGAAGATCCTGAAAGGGGCGAGGATCTCGTCATGGAAACAGCGCCCGCTCCAAGTACCGGTGCAGCTACGCACCCATCCGTGGACCCAGAGAAGGGCGAAGCAGCCGGTCCCGACCCACTACCTGACAGCGCCCGAGACTCCTACGACAACCGCGCCAACCTCATCGCCGACCTGAGCATCATCCCGCCGCTATTCGTCGGAACTCCGATAGTGATGATCTTATACGAGCGCGGCCACGATTTCTGCTCTGAAGCTTGGCCGGCATTCCTACTCGGCCTTGTCGTCGCGGGGTTCTGCTTCCCGGCGTTTTGTGTGTACATGTCGCTATTAGGGAAGTACGAGGATCGGTTCCCGAAGTTTCCGGTTTTTCATCTGTCGGTGCCGTTTTTCTTGCTGCGGTGTGCGTTTGTGCATATGGTGTCTGCAACTTCGTGTGCGAAGCGAGAGTAGGTTGAGGATTTGCAGGGTTGGTGGCTGAGGACAGAGAGGGGATGTGATGGGAGACCGAGCGATTCTTTCTTCTTCACATGTAGACAAGAACTTGGGCACACTGATTGCACTTACTTGCTTCAGTGGTGTCAGCAAATGGCTCCTGCCTTCGGTGCAGATTACCCGCGGCTCCTGCTCCAATACTCCAACCGGCAACCATGGTGGTAGTAATGGGCATCGTTGGCATCTACTGTATAGAGTCTACCTCGAGCTTCGCCCTCGCACAATTCTCGAGCGACATCCTCAGTCGACGGTACGATTAAAATGACATCGATATTGATTCAACCAGAAGATATCCATTCGAGACCGAGACAATGCACGGCCTCTGGGAAACGGCCTTGAGTGGTCTCGGGACGACACCAGAAGTAGACCGACCTGCTCGTCGCTCGAAAGGGCAAACTTTCCCAAGCTACGGCGGAGGAGACTACTTCATGCGGCGCTGCCGCTCTTTGACTCATCTTCTCTGATCATGCTCCATCTGCTTCGGTCTCCTCGGCGTCGCGTAAGATTGAGATCCGAGTGGTATTTGTAATATTGAAGTCGAAAGAAGTCGTTCGGAGACTTTGTGCCAGTGCTTTGCTGCCCCGAATAGGAAGGAAGACGAGGGTCCGCGCGTGCATACTCTGGATCGTTACAGGTTTTTGCCCCATACACTATCACGGAGTGGACATGACATCGTCGAAATATAGTTTGGAAAGCCACGAAGGCCCCCAAACCGCATTCGCGCCGGATTGGTACAGTTGCAGTGCGGATATCTATTGCTCCGTAACAGACACCGCGTGGTGATCAATGGACTTGATACCTATATAAGAGCAAGTACAACAGATAGATTGCTTCCATCAGTACCTGCTTCGACCCCCGTTGAGTCATCCTCCGCACTATTGGGATCAACATGACGTCCTCTTCGATACGCAGCAACATGGAGCGCCTACTCCAAGCCACCATCGACGGCTTCAGCGCTCCCCTGGACTACGACGCCCTCAGAGCAACTCGTTCGGATGACTTCATCTACCAGTTCTTGCCACCTTCGCTTGGCGCACCACCGAGAAACAACGATGAGTACAAGGAGTTCTTCTACGCCCAATTGAAGCCGTTGTTTCAGAAGTTTGAAGTCAGTAACAAAGATTAATTATTGAACGTACAGGCCGGCTAACGAGACCAGGTGGGTAGCAAGTCAATAATCATCGATACCGAGGCTCGAAAAGCTGCACTGTATGGCTGGGTCGATGTGGAAAGCGTGGTTGGGCCGACGTCGATGGAGCTTGTCATGATGCTGAACTTCACCGAAGCGGGCGATAAGATCACACGGATCGATGAGTTCTTTGACAGTGCTGTGTATAGCGGGTTCTTTGCGAAAGTGAAGGAGGTGATGGGGCAAGCTGACGAGGGCGAATAATCTCCGGGCATATAATATCTGCAACATCAAGCACTGCTGTTGGCAGCCTGTCACGCATCGCACATCTGCAGACATCTTGCCGACAGCTGAAGGGCAGCTGGAACGTGAAACAAGAGAAGGGATGAAGCAGATAGCGTCGGCATTGATAGATGTTACTTTTAGGCTGAGTGAACTTCCTCCCCTGTACGGTCTCCACGCGCGAATCAGCCCTGATGAGTCTTCTGGATGTGGTCAATGGCCTCCAAGACTACACACCATTAGCTCGTCATTCGATATGGACGAGGAACAGAACTTACCGTAACCAACAAAGACCTTCGGGTTCTCCGTAGCAGGGAAATGGCCTAGCCCTTTCATGGCAGAATGCTTGCCACCGTTAATCTTGTCGGCGGTTTCCTGGCTCATAGCCGGCGTGTTTGACCAGTCGTACTCGCCGGTCAGCATGTAGACAGGACAGCTCTTAGTATCGATGTCCTTCATCCTGTCCCTTCCATCCCAACCACCAAAGTAGAAATCCAGGTCACCGTGGAAAATGCCGTACGCTTGTGCAGAGTACATATGCCAGATGAGCTGTCTGTTGACGAGTGGTGCGGTTGGACTCATCATGCCGTAGATCCATTCGGGGTTGAATAAAGATTGGTTGACGTATGGCGAGCGGTCGTACCACTGGCGTTCCATGTTCTGCGTCAAATGTTAGCTTGATCCCAACGTACACCAGCCAGGTTCAATACCAAATAATCAGAGCCTTGCAGTGGGATGGTACCCATGGCGCCGACCTCCTTGTTGCGAACAGCGACCGCCAGACAGACTTGTCCGGCCATCGAGGCGCCGCAGACAATGGCATTCTTTAAGCCGAGCTTCTTGATGGTCGCAGCAATGAAGCCGACATATGCGTCTTCGTTGTTGGTATGATTGCCAGGTTGATAGCCTTCATATGGGAACGAGCGTCCATGGGCTGGGAGGTCAACGGCCGTCATGTGGCACTTCTCGAGCATACGTTTGTCGTTCATGACACCGTGATACTGCCTGCTGTCGCTTCCAGCGGTGTGAAGGAAGAGGATCT
>JAABUW010003986.1_pt1 | contig 20446 bp, 34 predicted proteins | sample 5560081 | NCBI WGS metagenome assembly JAABUW01 (sample SAMN10711882, study PRJNA513363) | rock metagenome | isolation source: Antarctica rocks | place: Antarctica: Victoria Land, Knobhead sud
AACGAGTCCGAGCGGGTTCAAGAGGTTCGACCCCGCATGTTTATCGCTCCATGGTTCGCCCGTCTGCAGGTCAAGTACGATGCAGAGATGGGGGCCCTGCGCGCGGCGGTAGAGCGGCTGGTGCACGAGCTGGTGGTGGGGGCGCGATCGGGGGCACCCACCCGTCGGGCGCTGCTGCCGCACCTGCCCGACCTCGCCGTCTTCCTGGGCCGAAAGTGCGCAGTTTAGTAAAAAGGTTTTCGCCATCAAAATACTTTTTTTCCTTCTTTTTTTATGCGCAGTCGCTGCGTCTTTGCTGCCTGCTCTGCCAGAGGGTGCAAGCGCCAGAGGTGCTGCTCTGCTGCAGATGCTGTCCTTCCGTCTGTGACTGTCGCAAGACTTCGTCTTTTTGTTGATAAAATTCGTAGAAGGAATTTTATCAACTTTTTTAGCTGGAATTGTTTTTGTTGAGTTTACGAAAAAAGTAAATTGTAAAGTAATTATAAATAAATTATAAAGTAAATTATATGTGAAAGCAAATTCTGCCATATTAATAGTTGATAAAATTAATAGAGGTGTGGCCGGAGACATGAACCGGGGTTTCGCCTTGCATGAAGCGAGGTGTTTTGACAGCTCCCTGTCTGGACTTCTGCAGGGAGAGCAACGACTTCCTGCTGCCGGCCACCATCACGTTCCTGAACGACCGGGAGTGGCAGCTGCGCGCCGGCTTCTTCGAGCACATCGCCTGCCTGGCCGTCAATGCCGGCAACGCCGGGCTGGACGCCTTCCTGCTTCCTTGTGTCGAACAGGTGCTTTTGCCGGGCTGCGTAACCCGAGAGTGTAATACTGAATCGCTGCTTTTGCCGGGCTGCGTAACCCGAGAGTGTGATACTGAATCGCTGCTTTTGCCGGGCTGCGTAACCCGAGAGTGTGATACTGAATCGCTGCATTATACAACCTGAAAGCCACATATTGCCCTGGGTATGATGCTCATGTGCCACAATCCCATGCTGTACGAATGCTGTACGCGTCAGGCTTTTGCCGCACATATCCAGGCCTATGACCCGTGCTGACAGCGTGCCCAAGCAAACCCTAAACCCTAAACCCAAGCCAGCCTTGTGCCGCATGGCAGGCGTTAGTGGACGCGGAGGAGGCGGTGGTGGCGGCGGCGGTGGGCTTCCTGACAGCCGTCGCGCGCCGCGGCCTCCTCGCCAAGCGCTGGCTGCTTGCCGCCGCGAATCAGGTCTCGCAGCAGGCGCTGCTGCGCCACCCGGCCATTAGGTAATGCCCTTCACTACCAGGCCCATGGTCCAAAAACCTAAACAGCCTGCATGTGCAAGCAGGGTTTAGGGTTTAGGGTTTAGGTTTCTGGACCAAGCACATGGTCCAGAAACCTAAACCTTAAACCCTGAACCCTGCTTTCACATGCAGGGCTGTCGCAGGTGCAGGAGAAGCTGCAGCCAGGGGCTCGACAACGCTGCGTTGAATCTGATGGAAGAGCTCACAATTGCCGCAGCGTGCGGACGGCTGCAGTCGAGTTTGTGGCCACCGCCGCGGCGGCACTGCCGCCGGCGGACGTGTACGCGCTGCTGCTGCCAACGCTAGCGCCCTCTCTGGAGCGCGAGCCAGTCTCGCTGTCATCGCAGCAGGTGCTGCGTGTTGCTCTGAAGCAAGTTCATATGACGACCTTCTGGACGTGCTGCTTTGCACGAAATGCAGGGTCACAGCGACGCTGCTCACCAATCCCTGCCGTTGCGGCAACCTGAGACACCTGGCATTCCTGCAACTCTACGGCAGTACCTTCGTGAGCTCCTCTCATGCTTCCGCACAGGAGCTGGCGCAGTGCCTTGCTGCGCCAGAACAGGCGCCTCCGCCGCAGGCGCTGCCGCCGCAGCCGCGGCGCGTGACGCTGCTTCCGGCGCCAGGCCGCACGCCGCGCAGCCGTGCCAGCTCCCGAGTAGCGACGCCGCGCAGTCGCCTGGCCACGCCTCGCTCAAGCGGCGCCTCGCAGCAGGTGCAGAAGGGGTCTGCCAACTGCATTCATGCTATGAACTGAGCCACAAGCATAAGCACACAGATACATCTGCAAATGCCAGCCTGTTGCCTGCCGCACCTGTGGTATGTGTCGTCCTCGTTGTTTGAGTAGACACACCATGTTCCACACCTCTCTCCTTGCGTTTAGCTGAGCTGCTGGGTGCTGGACTGCAGACCGCACAGCAGCGTGCACGACAGCCCAGGGAGTCGGCCGCCAGCGGCGGCGCAGCGCGCGACCTGGACTCGCGACCGGTGGTCATCGGCACGCCGCTGTATTCTTCTCGTGTTGCCGTCCGGTTCCAGCAGGTCAGATTTGTGAAACGTGGCTGGTGTCAGAGCTGAGGCGTGTAGATGCCTGACATCCGTGAAAGCTGCAGGCGACATGCCGTGGGAGTTTTCAACTTGCCAAGTCGTGTGTCTTGCCGACACGGAAATCGATGGGCGGGATTTCAATTCCACCTGCTGCTGACCGGTGGTGGCTCTGCCGCAGGGCGGCGCGTCCATTCTTTCGGCGGCGCTGCAGGCGGCCAAGGCAGCATCCTCGCAGGACGGTCACGTGATAGCGGCGCCGCCCGCCGCCAGCGGCAGCTCGTCCCGGCGGGTATCCATCGCAGAGCAGCAGCAGCGACAGCAGCGGGAGTCGGCAGCCCAGAGCGAGGACAGCTTTGGCGGCACCAGCGCCGCCGCCGACGGCGGCGCGAGCCTGCGGCTGCTGGCCGCGGCAGGCACAGGGCGGCTGGTGGCGCGCGCCGTGCGGCTGGGCCCAAAGCCTGCCACCGAATCCTTAGCAGGTGCAGACTATTACAATACTACAGTGCTCGCAAGGCAGCTCTTTGGGAGGTCTGCTGGTGTGGTGCAGATTACCAAATATACACTTTCGTGGCGCTGGCGCATGGGCAATTGACTATCGATTAACGATACAGGGTTTCTGCACAAGGTCCCTTACCGCCGCCTTGTTCTCGGAAACCAATAATATAGTAATAGTAATAGTAATAACAAAACTCCCCCAACCAACGTGCTGCAGGCCGGCTTTCACTGAGCTTCGAGGAGCCGCTGAGCCTGCCGCGGCCGCCCAGCCCGCCGCCGGCCTCGGAGGCGGGCGCCGCCGAGGCGGAGGGCGGCGGCGGCCTCACCTCCGACGCCGCCGGCATCGCCATCCCCTCCGGCGCGGCCTCTCCGGAGCCCTGGACGCCTCGCGGCGTCCTGGTGAGCACTCGCCCCTGCAGCTGTTTGGTGTGCCGGTACGATCGAGGGTTTAGGGTTTGGGGTTTAGGGTCGAGGGTCGAGAAAGAGGCAGGAAGGCGTGTGACTGGCGACCGGTAGACGCTGAGATGCGATGCCACCCTGCCAGTCACAGCATGTCTTGAAGCTTCCTCCTCCGCAATACCTGATGTTGCACAGTCTCCATCCGACTTGCAGCGCCTCCAGAAAACGCCACTTGAGTATTACTGTCCCAGGTCGCGCACCTGGCGGAGCACCGCAAGGCGGTCAACCAAGTGGTGGTTGCCGGCAACGGCGCCTTCTTCGTCAGCGCCTCCTCCGACGAGACCGTCAAGGCGTGTCTGGCTGCTGAAATTTGCGCTCTGACATGTCAAGCTCCCTGTTCTGGCAAGGCAGCACAGCTTGATCGTGTACAGCAAAACCCTAAAACCCTAAAACCCTAAAATCCTAAAAGTCGTGAACTGCATCCTGGTCCACAACAGCATGTCAAGGGTTTAGGGTTTAGGGTTTACGCCAGCTGTGTCGTGTCTGCTTGCTCGGTCGGTGTGCGGTGCAGCAGCGGAGACATCGTCTGCACGGCAGCCAAGGCGTTGTAGATGCCGCACTGCAGCTGCTATGCGTGCCATTCAGTTCATCAGACCCCATGATGTTGCTGGAAACTGAGTGTGCGCCTCCCATATTGCAGGTGTGGGATTGCCGGCGCCTGGAGAAGGACGTCTCCTTCCGCAGCCGGCTCACATACGCAGCCCAAGGCGCGTGCCACTCCTGGCTCAGCTGCAGACGGGCCTGAAGCAAGGCCACTCGCGCAGTGTCGTCAGGCGTGTCAAGTGTCGTCATGCGCGTGTCAAGTGCCGTCATGCGCGTGTCAAGTGTCAGGAAGCACGCACAGCAGCGTCAGCCGCAGAACGTGCGTGGGCGACAGATTGACGATGTTCATGGCCGCCATACGCTGCAGGTGGTCGCATGCTGGCCGTCAGCGGGTGTGAGGAGGGGCAGTCGATCGCCTCAGCCTCCTCCAACGGGTCTCTGCACGTGTGGCGCGTCGAGTACAGCACACGCGGCGGCGCGCCGGGTGAGAGCTGCTGCAATCGCTCCTTGATTCTGTGGATGTCTGCATTGCTTGCCCTGCTCCTTGATTCTGTGGATTCTGTGCTTCTGTGCTTCCTGTCTGCATTGCTTGCTCTGCTCCTCCCGCCAACGTGCACGGATTCAACAGAGGTAGTACCCTAAACCCTTAACCCTAAACCCTAAACCCTTTTTGTTGTCACCATGTAGCAGGCGGCGCCCCGGAGCGGTACACAGGCATCACGCCGGTGCGGTCAGTCAGCCCGGGCGAGGGCGCGGTGTTGGCGGTGCGGCGGTGGGACCCGCACACCCTGCTGTATGCCACCCAGCGCGGCGGCCTCCACGCCTGGGTGCGTGTCGTCCGGTGTGAGCTGGTGTAGGGTTTAGGATTTAGGGTTTAGGGTTTAGGGCTGGCTGCTGCGTGCCGCACCGACGCCTCCGCATCCAGCAGACATGCCGCGGCAGCAGGTCCCGCATGCACGCGTACTGCTGCAGCGTTTCGTTCGGGCGCTGCTGTTTGTGCAGTGCTGCTCGTGCTTGCGCAACCCCGCCAAAGCATAGGACTCGCAGCGTTTCTGTATTAGCTTCGCTGAAATAGAAGGGAGTTGATGAAAGTAAACAAAGTTTAATTTTAGCAACTCCTTGACACCATGTCTCTGCCGCCACAGGACCTGCGCACTGCCGGCGACGTGTGGACGTTACCATCGCAGCCCCGCCAGGTGTGCTCATGCTTATAAATTTTGAAATTTTATTAGGTTCAAGGGTTTTAGGGTTTAGGGTCCAGAGGACCTTATTAGTCATCGAGGTTTTCTTCGTCGTTACTTCCTCATCCTCCTCCTTACGAGTCTCCATCTTTTCCCGGCTGCCTCATGTTGCTCCCAGCATGTCTGTGTGCATTTGCATGCTCCTAATGTTTTATTAACCAAACCAAAACAAATCATGTTTACAACAGTTAGGCACAAAAGTCACCACAGGACACCAGTGACTAGGAGGGGAATCTTAGCCAAACATTATATCTTCAGCGGCCCGAGCATGGAGCCGCGCGCGTCTCCACTGAAGCAACGTCATCTCGACGCGGCAGGGGGTGGTGGACAAGCTGGCGCTGGAGCCGGGCGGCGCGGCGGGCGGCGCGGCGTGGCTGCTGACTGGCAGCGGGCGGGGCCACCTGACGCTGTGGGACATGCGCTTCCGGCTGCCGGTGCACGCTTGGCGCCACCCCGCCGGCGGTGAGCGCTGAGTGCAGCTGCACTCCTGAAAGAGACAGCGGGCGCCGGCAGCCTCTGCACGAGTGACAGCGGCAGCACGGAACGTTGCGTCGCAGACGCCTCAAGGCAGCGCAATCATGTATGGAGCGCAGGCCGTTCCCGGTGACCTTTTGCACTTCCGCACCAGCGGAAGTTTGCTAAAACCTAAAAATGTATTTTTCAATATCCTTGTGCCCTTCCGCTGGTGCGCGTTATAATAGGAGGGCCCGGCATTGCCGAGTCAGTCAGCAGTGCTGCTGGCTGCGCTGCTTGGCAGACTCTGACCCGCTGTCGTTCCCCCCTTTGCACAGCCATTGAGGCGCTGGAGCCGGCGCTGGCGCCGCCCGCGCAGCTGGGCCTGTCGCCGCGCGGCCCCGCAGAGGCCGGCAGCGCCAGCCCGCCGCTGGTGTACGTTGCCGCGGGCGGCGACGAGATCGGCCTCTGGGACGTGGCTGCGGGGCGCTGCCGGCAGGTGGGTGGCTTTGTACTTAGGGTTTAGGGTTTAGGGTTTTCTGTCTGCACAGCCGCGATGATGCCACCACGCTGTCGCGGCGAATCATGTGTTGTTAGGGTTTAGGGTTTTCGTGTATCGTCCCATCCGCCATTGCCAGCAGGCGCACGGCAATCGTCGGACGCCAGCAGTCAACGCCGGCGACGCCCATGCGCTGTGCCACCTCTCCTGTTGTGGATGTTCGAGCCGTGTTCTGCCAGGGGAGTTGATTTTAAGCAAAGCTGAAAATAAAAAAACCATGTTTATATTTTCATAAGCTCGGAAACCTCGTAAGAAAAAACATGGTTTTTTCTACCCGGAGACAGAACATGCTGGCCGCCTCCTCCTGGCAGGTGCTGCGCACGATAGCGAAGGAGGAGCTGGCGGCGCGCGCCGCGTCGGTGCCCGCGGCGCTGCGGGAGGTGCCGCGGGACACAGGGCAGGCGCACCCGCTGGACGCGGAGGGGCTGTCGGCGCACCTTGCGGTGCACGAGCTCGCGTCGCTGCCGCCACGTCTGCCAGGGTGAGGGTAGGGTTTAGGGTTTAGGGTGAGGGCATCTCCCGCGTGGCCTGGGCTGCGATCTCGTCCAGAGTCGAGCGAGTGCATCCAACTTGGAAGCAGCGCAGACTGGAAGCAGATGGGAAGCAGATTGGAAGCTGCAGATTTCTGCGACATCTGACGGTCGTCGCGATGAGGCACATGTATCAGCCTGCGTTTGGCTTCAGATATCATTGCCAGGCATGCATATGCATCGTCACAACTGCTGCAGTCTCCGATTGTCACATTCCGTGCCCGTCATTTGGAAACTAAACCCTAAACCCTACAGACCCTACGACGCTGTGGACATCGCGCAGAGTGCGCGCGCTGCTGGCGACGGGTGCCGGCGGGCTGCTGGCGGGCAGCACAGACGCCGCCATTCGGGCGTGGATGCCTGCCACGCCAACCGACTCCTACATGGTGGCCGCGCCGCCGCCGCCGCCGTCCACCGCGCCGCTGACCGACGAGGTGCGGTGGGTGGGTGTGTGGCCGCCCTGCAAAGTGCTGCTTGATATCTGTGTCATTTATTCTGCCCAGTTCTGGGCCGTGAAGAGATTCAGGGTTTATGGTTAGGGTTTCCATGCTGGCAGTCCATCCGTTGCGGTGACATCGCTGGACAGGTCTCGTCTGAGTGAAGTGTCATCCAGCTGAAGCTCCCCGCTCTCCCGCTGACGTGCGCAAGATAGCCACAACCACCTTGGGGCCGTGCAGGGCGTCGACGCCTCGCCGTCGGTCGCCTACCAGTACAGCCGGCGCATCGTGGCGGGCGCGCCGGTGGTGGAGGAGGCGGCGGTGGCGCACAACGACGACTCGGGCGGCGGCAGCTTGAACGGGCAGCGCAAGGGAGCCTGTGCGGTACACCGGCGGCAGGCCAGTCTCGCCCACCGAGACGCAGTGCTGGGCCTGGCCGCTGTCGAGGTAGGATCAACCACGACACTGACTGCCTACACGCGGGCTCAGCCCTTGCTCAGAGTGTGGGCACTTGGGCGGTGCCCGGTGTACGCCTTGACACTTGCCGCCGCACTGAGACATGAGCTCGGAGTTTTCAACATCTGCAATCCATGGGCGCAGGTGGCGGAGAAGAACAGGGTGCTGGTCTCCTGCAGCCGAGATGGCGTTGTGAAAGTATGGAAATGATCCGGCTGATGACATCAGGATTACAGTCATGAGTATTGTCCTGCAAGCGGCGTGATTGCCCTGCTGTCGTCGGCAGCTGAGACAACAGCGCCGCTATTAGCAACGATCTTAGGTGCACACCGAGTTAATGGCCTGCCGAGGCTGATGCTGCCTACGCCGCTCTGCGCAGCAAGTCAATGTGAACAGAGTATAGTCTGATAGTCTGCCGGCTTCAGGACGTCCAATGGTGCATGCTGCAGGCCATGTCAAGATTAGTCAACATCTCCCGGAGTTGTTGGGGCAGCACCAATAAACTCTACCTCCTCCTCCTCGTCGCTGGCTTTTGGTTGTTCTCTCGTCTTGCTTTCGGCGAAACAGCATTCGTGGCGGTCGAATCCGCGCACGAACGCGCCACCGAAGGCGCGCGGACTTGGGTACAAAAGGTGCAGTTTCAATTTCGAAACTTTCCTTCGCAAAAAGGAAAGAAAGGAAAACAAACCTTCACTTCGCGCTTTCCAGCCCACGCTCTGCCTGCAAATTCCTCACAGCGAATCGGTAAGGAGGGGCCGCTACAAAGCGGTGGTCGGGTCCCTTACCCAAAGGTCCGCTCAATGGAATCGAGGGCGATGCAGCTGCCGAAAGTAGATGCTAAGAGGACATGCAAGGCTCGCTGCACTGCTCTGTTTAGTCGAGACAACTGATCAGAGCCCATTGTGACACGCAGGTAGAGCATCTCGCAGAGGATTTGGCGCGTAAGGCGGCCCTCACTAACAGCGCAGTGCGGGAAGCTGCTTCGGTGGCAGGGAAGCTTTGTGCGCAGGCGGCATAGTCGCACGGAGCAGGTGATAGACATGTTACCCAGCAAGGGCGACAGCGGGGCTCGCGGGAAGAGGCGCGCCGCCCACGCCCAGCCCACCAAGTGCCACGGCACACAGACGCCAGGTGCGCCCATCCTAGCTTTCTGTTCATCTGCTGAGCATATTGTGCCTTCTCCTGCTGCGAGGAAGTCGGTATCGACAGTGAAACCTGGTGCACGATCCGCGCAGACGGCGAGGCTGGCGTCAACAAACGCGCCCGCCGCACCCCGGCGGCTCACCAGAAGAGCACATTGCTCACGCCGCCACTTTGTGCCCCGACCCACAGCGACGACGCTGCTCCGCAGCTCCGATGGAATCAGCGTGAGCTCGCTGGCTCGCATGCTTCCCGTGCTTGTGCATGCTGCCATGCCCTGCACAGTGCTGCCACCGGATCAATAGCAGCTGCGCTGCAGGTGTGCCAGCTTGGTTCTTCCTCGATGATGCTATAGGTGGCCCCCACAGCCGGCTGCAGTCCTGATCGCCCAGACACTTGTCGCCTCGCCGAGAGTGTGATGGCGCTTGTGACGGAGCTGGTGGCGGAGCTGGCTGGCGGAGACGCCCTGATAGCGGCGGCGTCCCCTGCTTGACTTCCGACAACATATCGACAACATTCCGACAATGTGATCTTCTTGTTCATCTGCTGTGCCTGAGCTGAGACAAATTCCACCTGTTCGTGCAACTCATACACGTATTACTCGTCCGACTGGAGTTGTCGCGTGTGCGCCAGTCGTTGATGACTGACATGCAGCCGGAGGATTGACCTAGCCCTAAAACGCATATATAAACCCCACATGCACGCCTCGACCATGCAAACCTATGCAGGCGCTGCGCGAGCTGGGGCCAGGTGTCGGGAAATGCAGCAGGAGCGGGATGCCGCTCTGGCCGACACCGAGCGGCTGCAGCGGGTGCATTTGTTAAAGCAGCAACATGAGCGGCGCAATTGTGGACAGCAGCACAATAAACACCACAGTGCGGGCGACCTTAGACGCCGCCACTGTTGCTGGTCAGATTGAGGTATTGAAAGTGTCGGTCATTCAGTGGCTGGTGTCTGAAGAACTACGACGGCTGCTTAGTGATGTGTTTCGTGTATGGTTGCGGTTCATTGAATTGACATTGAATCTGACATCAAGCGCACCATCGCTGCATCCAGACTCCCCCGCCAGATTTGCCACCTCCGTCATCTCAAAGTTCATGCTGGCCCCAGCTGTGCTGTGTAATATGTACCTAGCGGAGCAGCTCCATGACAGACTCAAGAGGGAAGTGCAGTTTGACGAGCTCCTGGCCGGCCTCAAACCTCTTCAGCAAAGCCACATCTCCGAAGCGCAGCAGGACAGTGCACGTGCGTGAGTGAGGCACCACATAGCCTATGTGGTGCCTATGTGGTGCCTCTGTGCCTCCTCTAGTAGAGGAGGCACGAAGCTCCTCCTGCGGCATTGAGCTGCGGTTTGGGCATGCTTTGGCGGGCAAATCGATCGTGCAAACTGCTGGCGCAAAACACGCTGCAACTTTCTCAAGAAGCTTTTGAACAATGCGTCAGGGCGAACAATGGAAGCTTGAGAGGCGAGGAACTCGATTGGGGCCGCTGATGAATGGTCTCGGAGTCACGTTTTTATTTTTGCTGCTGCCGCAGCCCGCGGTTCTGATGTCACTGTCTCAGCGCTAGCGGCTTTCCAGCCGCTATTTAGCGCGTCGACCAAACTATTGATATGGGTGAGAGCTCGAGACTACTTGAACTTGACTACATTCGCCAGCGGGGACGCCGTATAATTCACAGCAGCTCGTCTGAGTGCTGGAAGAACACCCAAGTTTTGTGAGTCGCAAACTTGCCGTAGCCAGATGTTGACCCGCTGGTTGCATTTCTGTCATTTGCAGCAGGGGAGTGACCTATATTGATACGTTGACGTTGATACTAAATATGTTGACCTGAGCCGTCTCTGTTTTGACCTTGAACAAGGAGAACTTATGGCGCAGGTTTGGCAGGTCAGGTTCAGCAGCAGACGACGCTGAATCCTGTGCATAGCAGTTGACGAAGGCTGATGCTGCCCTGCGGCGTATCGACGTGCGGGAAGCTAGAGGCGGCAGTGTCAGCAGGTGCGCTCCCGACCCGATTCTTGCCATGGCGATGAGGCAAAGGCTGTCTCTGCAGAAGCGGCGGCAGCGGGGCTGTCAAAAATGTGATGCTACACTAGTCCGGCAGATCAACAGCCTTCCATCAGGGCGGGCAGACCCTCGGGCTGCATGTTTGTGTGATCGATGGTTATTCACAGAAACCAGCCGCCCGGCAACGCATGCTTCGTCAAGTTGCTGTGCTGTTGGTCATGCCTCAAGGTGTATCAGTCCTCATTGGAAGTCGATTATTGAGCTTTGTTCTCGGTGTACATGTTTGGCCAACTGGAGAGAATCCTTACACGTGGCTGCCCTGGCACGGCTTCTGACGCCGGGCGGAAGCAGTTGTCTGATGGGGCTCCGAGCCATTCGAGCTGATACTGCAGGCCGCGCGATGACTTGCCGTGCAAGCGTTATTTCACGCCGCTGCCATGTTCATGCTACGAGCTGACCTGCACTGTGCGAGCCTCACCTCGTCCAGATGATCTGATCATCTGTCGGCTCATCCAAGGCTGACGCAGGCAGCTTCGTGCCGGAAGTGTTTGTCTTTGGACAACCTGTCGATCCTTTTGCGCAGGATCCCAAAGGTGTTGAACAGAGCCTACCTGATAGCACGACTCGGAGAAGAGGTCATTTCACTTCTGCGCTGCTGACATCGCCCTGTGGCCTGATTCATTTGCGTGTGCCCATCGGCACCGCATGGCCTCCGCGCAGCTTGCCTCGGTCCAGAGGCTAGCATCGTCACTGAGGGCTCACCGACGTTCAGCATCATCGCAGCTGCCGGCAGCCTTCAGAAGCGTCACGGGCATTAGCCTGCGGGGCAAATCAACACGCCAGCAGCACTCCACTGCTGAGCGCGCATCGTCCAGCACAGACACTGTAAGCTTTTGCAGCGCACCTTATTGGTTTGTAACTGGGAACGTGTGGTCTCCGATGAGGGTCTTGGCTGCATCGGTGCAGCGACATCAGTATGGATGGCGCCGCATGCATGCATGCGAATCATGACGTGCCACCATGTGCAGCGTCTTTATGCGTCACGTGCCTGGGCGAAATCGCGAGGGTTGTTGCCACTCGCAAGCACGGAGCTGCCTGCTCACTGGCAGCAAAAGCGCACATCGTAAAGCGCCCGTGGTGTGCTGCGCGCCAGATGCGGACACGCTCGATGGCATCGGCGTCCCAGGCGTCGCAGCCGCAGGGCACCGCGGCAAACGCCTGCGACCTGCCGGGCCTCACGCAGACGCCCTGGGGCACCGCCGACCTGGCGCCGCGCTACTCGCAGCTGTCAGAGGACACTGAGGCGGACATTTGTGTCGTCGGTGGCGGCATTGTGGGCCTCAGCGTCGCGTACAACCTGCAGAAGAGCGGTGAGCGTCTTTATTCGGCAGCTCCTGTGCACTTCCGCAGTCCACTCACCAGTGAACCCTACGATGGCTGGCAGTAGGAGCAGACTACCGGTACCGACGACGTGGGTGGCAGCCGCCGCCAGGAATCGTACTAGTCAGCCGTTGGTGCAGCGCTGGCTGGCGGGACGCCATGCCGCAACTGGCAGATGCCGCATCAACCTGCGTCACAGTAACAGCGGGGTGTGCCATGCGCCCTAAACCCTAAAGCTGCGCCTTAAACCCCAAAGCTGCATGAGGTGCCTGCTCCGCATCTGAGGGGATGTCTCTGCTGCGATTCCTGCCCTCAGGGCAGGCCGTTTCCACCTCACGCAGGCAAGCACGTAGTGCTCATTGAGTCGCGTGCCATTGGCGCCGGCCAGACCGGTCGCATGACGGGGCAGGCGCTGGGCTGGTGGACGCACTCCTTTCAGGATGCCGAGACTCGGCTGGGCGCGGAGAAGGCCACCGTCCTGGCCAGCAGCATCAAGTGCGCCGCTTTTTCTGCCGCATACAATGGTTTATCCCATGCTGTGAGGCGATGCGCTGGTGACGCACTCCTTTCAGGATGCGGACACGCGGCTGGGCTGGGAAAGGATGGTGACCTTGGCCTACCAAGGTCACCGTCCTGGCAGCAGCATCAAGTGCGCCGCTCTCTGTTTGGTATTTTCGGTACCCAAGGCCCTCGGCACCCAAGGGTTTAGGGTTTAGGGTTTAGGGCCAAGCACGCTGCTTGCACAGCAGACAGTCGAAGATGTGCTGAGACCGACGCCGCCCTGCTCTGGCATCTGTACAGCACAACCTTTCAGGTCCGTTGCATCTAAACCCTCCTCGTTTTGCACTCTGCAGGCGCGCAGTTGACTGGATGGACAAGACCGTTAAGGAGGAGGACATCGCCTGCGACTGGCAGCGTGTGCCGACGTATGTGTACACACCCAATCAGCAGCCCAAAAACCTCGAATACCTGGAGCAGGAGCTGCAGGTGTGCTGGGTTTATACATTCTTTGGTTGCGATGCTGTGTCTGGCTCCAGTATTTTTTTCTTTTTACTATACTTTTTTTTTGGGAGTCTCGTGACAGTCCTGTTGGTCCCGAAAACAAACGGAGGCAGCAACGACCGTTCCTGCTGCATCGATTTGGACATACTAGCAGCTGAGCACCACATCAGTTGTAGGATAAGTCGTAGCAAGCTGTGCCGGTGCAGTTCACTTGTCCTGCCTGTTGCTGACACTGCTCTGCTGTCGAGTGCCTGTGGTGATTGTGCGAAAACTTTAAAATCCTAAGCTGCATGCTGGCCACAGGGCCATCGACGCGGCGGCTACACCGACCCCAACCAGATACAGAGGCTGCTGGGGCTTCGAAACTTCTCATACTCCATCCTGTTGCCGTGTGCAGGCCGCACAGCGGGTGGGCATCTCTGACGCCAGCTGGACCGACCTGGAGGGGAAGCTCGAGGCCGGCGGCATCGGCAGGTGCAAAACCCTTGCACATCTCTCCTACTTGGCATATCGCATCCTTTCCTCACCGCACCGTGTACGACGAAAGCAGCTCCACTGAAACGCTCGCCTCGAGTAGGCACAGCTCAGCAGCAGCATCAACGAATTGTAACGGCCGCCGCGCTCCAGCCGCCCCTCCAGGGGAATCTACCCATGCTGCCGCCTCGGGGACCTGACAGACAGTCTTCCTCCCAACGCGGGCTTTCCGCTTCCCCGCTCGTGCAGGTGCCTGCAGTTCCCGGGCAGCGCGCAGTTCCATCCGCTCAAGTATGTCGCCGGCCTCGCCGAGGCTTTCGTAAAGCACGGCGGTCGCATTTTCGAGCAGACGCACATGACGTCGCAGTCCCTCAACGGCAAGAAGGTGAGTTCCGGCCGCATCTTCAATCCAAGTCCAAGTCCAAGTCTCCAATCCCAAGTCTCCAATCCAATCCAAGTCCTCAAACGACATTGCGTCCATAGTTGTGCATCAGCACCTGTGCATCGGCGTGCAGGGAGTCGTGCGCTCTGGTGATGCCCACCCTTAGAGTCCTTTCAGGCTCGACGGCGCCTCCTGTGCCCTGCTCCGGCTGCTGCAAAGTTTCCTGCGGCTGCTGCAAAGTTTGCGGGAGAGCGCACGCCTCTGTTCATCGTGCTGCTGTCGCACAGGTGCACGCGTGTAGAACCTGATCGTCAATGTCAAGTTTGTCGTGGTGGGCGTCAGAGATCCAAAAATCCTGTCGGCGTGCCTGCTCAGGTGCTAAACCCTAAACCCTAAACCCTAAGCTCAGGTGCACAGGCGGCACGGGCCTACAATCTCAGCGCAGAAGGTGGTGCTGGCGACGCACCAGCCGCCGGTGGCCAGCGGTCCCGAGTATGCTCGACCCTAATGCCATTAGGGTTTAGGGTTTTTAACTTTTGATGCAGGTGCACACGCGGCATGGGCCGACAATCTCAGCGCAAAAGGTGGTGCTGGCGACGCACCAGCCGCTGGTCGCCAACCTGGCGATCGTGTCGCGGCAGGTGCCGGAACGCACCTACCTCCTCGCCATGGAGGCACCCAAGGTGACTTGGCAGTGAGCCGGCGGCCCTAAACCCTAAACCCTAAACCATAAACCCTAAATCAGCATGTGGCGACCCAGCAACCTGGCATCTCCATTTGGCGAGCGGAGCGGGCCGGGTGCCAGAAGATGCGCTGGTGCTGCAAAGCGTAAGTGGGTGCGGCTCGCCCGTCCAGGGTTTAGGGTTTCGTCGGAAGTGACCATGTACACGGAGAGCTCATGTGAGGCAGCCGCCGACGCGCATTCACCAGTTTAGGGTTTAGGGTTTAGGTTTAAACCCGCTCCCTGAGCCTCTGCCGTGACACCTCCTGGCTGCAGGACAACGCGCCCGAGGCGGTTTCGTGGACACCGCTGCGCCGCACCACTTTGGCAGTCCCTCAGCGCCTATCACGCCATCAGTCATGCATTGATAATCTGCTAATCTGCTAATGTGCCAACCTGCTAATGTGCTGCAGGACAAGGCGCCGGAGGGGGGCTTCGTGGACACTGCGGCGCCGCACCACTTTGTGCGCCAGGCAGAGGTCGACGGCAAGCGCTTCCTGATCGTCAGCGGCGGCAACCACCACCAGGGGTGCGGGCCCGCCTGCGGCATGGCATCGCTCTGCGCCGAATCAGACTAAAGGCAGCTCCTGCCGCACCGGCTGGCTCGTGGCATAACGCAGCACAGCCCTGATATCCAGGCCCCACAAGAACATCAGGCTCTGCTGTACCGCTGTACCGCTGGCAGACCAGACGTGTTTCCCGTCGCACTACCTCCGGCGCTGCACAGCGCAGCGCAGCAGATGGACGTCAGTCCCACAGATCCTGGCGGTCCCTTGCTGTCATGAGAGCCCTGGCGACGACGAGGCTTCTGCCGCGATGCAGGGAGAACTACGACCAGGACCCGTGGGCGCAGCTGGAGGCCTGGGTTCGGGTGCAGTTCCCCGGCGTCGGCTCCGTTGTGCACCGCTGGAGCGGCTCGGTGAGGGCTGTTCATTTCGTCGGAGGTTATCCACTGAAACATTGAGGACCCTAAACCCTAAACCCTTGCCTGCTGGAAAGATGGACGTGTCAGAGCCCCAGTGGCTCGACGTCGGCCCGTCGTCGGCTGCTGGAGCGGTTACCCTAAACCTAAACCCTAAACCCTCGCACACACATACTTCTCAATGTCCGAGTGGCTTGTCCACTCAGTTGAAGCCTTGACCGCCGGAGTTTCTGATCGTTTCGCACCTGGTGGCGCCTGACGTTGCCCGATTGCCCACCGCGGCAGCGACTCCGTGAGGGATGCGGGTTGAATCTCCATCTGCCCTTGATGACCACCGGACCTCCCAGCAGTAGCATAGCTCGTTTGCGCTGCGAGCCATCATCAGAGGGTCAGTGCCGGCAGCAGGGGCAAATCTCACAGTTGGACATGCTCGAAAGTGCAGCAAATCGAGTCCTGTTGATTCCTCTGCCCGCAGACACTGCAGCCGGCTGAGAAGATCCACCTCATCGGCGTGGACCCTCTGGACATCACCCGCAACACCTACGTCGCCACCGGCGACTCCGGGCAGGTGAGCCTGCTGCGCCCTTACACCCTCTTGGCGCTGTGTCTGGACCTCTTCGGCCGATCCTCCTGTGCACCACTGCGTCAGTCGCCAAGCCAGGATCCCTGACTTCCGACTGCCAGGGCGCCCACCCTCATCGGAAAGCCGCAGTTTTAGCAGAATCAGAAACCTCGTCCTGTGCTCTCTTGTGCTCTCATCGTCCACTCCAGGTCCTGTCCAGATATCCGTGTAGTAATGTATCAACAAGGGTAAAAACGGGTTAACTAAGGGGATGTGCCTCCCCCCGCAGGCTGCCACCATGTCGGCGATCGCCGCGGATGTTCTGACGGATGTGCTGCAGGATCGTTCCAGCCCGTACGCAGACGTGAGTTTCTGTTCACGAGTTTCTGTTCACGTGTTCCTCGCTCTTCGAATGGGCACTATGCCTGTTGTCCTGACTCTGATGATCTTGGTAGACGGCACCGCCACTGGTTGCATGAACAACTCGTGTTTGTGCTGGAAGCGCGGGCTTCGCAGCATCATGCCGTAGAAACAATCTTCCGATATCTTCACATGTGAACATCGAGTGCACAGGGTTTAACCGTAAATCTTACAGGGATAACTGCGTAGGCAGTTTCCGACATGTGTTCGGCCGCAGCCGCTGCCGCAGCTGGCACAGCCTGTCCGCATGACGGCAAGGCATGTGCCGCCGTCTAATCACGCGTTTCCGGTTTCACACAGCCTCCTGATCGCCGGCTGTTGTTGCAGCTCTTCAACCCGGAGCGGCTGCCGGGCATCCGCGATGTGCCGGGACTCACAGAGTACTTCAAGGGACTCGGGGAGTCGTACGCGCAGTACCTGCTGCCCTCCTTCGAGTCGGCCGACGACCTGAAGCCCGGCCAGGGCGCCGTCGTCCAGAAGGTGCGGTTCACCGTTTCGTGGTTGACTACCATGCAGCAGGGCTGGGGGATTTCGAGGTGGTGTATCGGTACCCTAAACCCTAAACCCTAAACCCTAAAGACGCGCATGCGTCGCGCGGCGTCCGGCCGTGCGAAAGCAGAAGGTGGGTGGGCTCTCGGCGCCGTCGCAGAAACGATGTTGGACACTGCGGAGGCGCTAGCGCGAAAGGTGATGTGCAGATTCACCTGCACGTGCAGCCTGCCTGCTAGCGCTCAGGTGTGCGGTGCGTGTTGCGCGCAGCGGCTGTTGGAAGCAGGGGATGCATTGTGAACTCAACGCCAGCAAGAAGGGTACATGCCTGAAACCTCGAGTGAAGCTGTTTCGACTTTCGACTTTTTGATGGTGGCGCATGACGCCTGCCCAAGCGGCGACGCACCGTAACGAGACCGGGGCGCTGCAACCCGTTGGCAAGCTCAGAGGCTGTCTACAAGTATCATGCTACCAGTGCTACCAGTGCTAAACCCTTGCCGCCGCGTGCAGGGCCGACCCCGCACGGCTGCGTGCCGCGACAAGGCGGGGAGGCTGTCGTGTTCCCAGTCGAAATTGTGTCGAATCTCATGCTCTCCCATCCCGAGCCCCTTGCATCGAAACAGCCGATGCTGCCACACGCAGGGCCTGCTGAAGGCTGCGGTGTATCGCGACGAGAAGGGGGAGCTGCACACGCATGCTGCCACCTGCACGCACCTGGGCTGCGTCGTGGCTTGGAACCCCCACGAGAAGACCTTCGATGTGAGTGCACCTACTTTTCATATTCGACCCTGGCCCGCTCAACATCTTATCGGATATAACATCTTGCTGCGCACGCAATATGGCTCGAGGGTGCATAATATAAAAACGAGAAACCTAACAACACGGAAGTCAGCATGCATGTAGCGACACACAGTGCCGCTGCATCTTGTTCCGGTTTGGGCGCTGCAAGCCTGCACCCTAAACCCTAAACCCTTGCTGTTGCGCAGTGCCCCTGCCACGGGAGCTTCTTTGACGCCTACGGCCGCGTTGTTCAGGTGAGCGTGACACAGGTCGAGTCACGATGAAGGGCGAAAGCTGCTGCACAATGCCGAAATTCTTTCGTCCCCACAACAAAAGTTTTCCTGCTGACGCTGCTGCCTCTGTGTACATGTCATCTGTGGGCCGCAGGTTGCAAGAAAGGAGTTTGCAAGGATGTTACATATGACCAGGCATTACCGATGTGTCGCTGTCTGCGATGCAGGGTCCTGCTGCGACGGACTTGAAGAAGCTGGAGTGGTAGGTCGGCAAGAAAAAAAATAGCTTATTTTAAATTTTCCAGCTCCAGGGCCTGATGTTCTTAGAATATTGGCTGATCCAGTTACCAAAAAAACTGTTCTGGCAGGTTGTGGCCAGATGACAGGTTGCGGCATGTTGCATCAGCGCCGTCAGATATTCTTGCAGCCTGATATGATGCAAAGAGAAGAGTTTTTTGAATCTGAAGAATTTTGCGATCGGTGCTGCTGGCATTTTGGCACTGCCTCCATTTATATGTAATAATCATGCATCATCACAAATTTGATGCTGACACAAAGCGTTGTGTCTTCGTGACTCTGCTCAATTCAGCCAGTGATGTCAATTTTGCAGGCTTCTGAGAACAGCTGCCACACTTCCGCGCACTTCGAGTTCTACATGTATGCTTCGCATCAGTTCGCAGCTTCGAAGGTACAAAACAAAACAAAAAGGGCGGCATGACTGCCGCAGCGGTGAGAGCACACTGCCACTTCTTCTGCAGGGTGCCTGCTTCGAACCATCATCCCAGTTTCGACTATCTATGATATCGTCCCAGATTTCTCTGGCGTCTTCTCCTTTACTGACCGCCGGCCGCGCTGCTATTTCGCATCAGACGTCAACACCGGCGGCAAGCGCTGCGGCCAGCGCACAGAGCAGCAGAAGCGCCGTGGTGTTGGAGCCCACCGCCGGCCGACCCGCCTGCCCTGACGGCGCCGGCGCTAGGGTTTAGGCGCACTCTCAAGTGATGCCGCCGGTGCTGGTGCTGGTGCGCCCATGGGTGATGCCGCCAGTTTTGAGCCCTAAACCCTGCGCTTGCAGAAGAACGCAGGGTTTAGCCGCCACCTCGGTCAGCGTTGTGTTACTCATGAGGCCCGTCACGTTGCCTGGGCATCAGCAGGCACAACGCAAACCCTAAACCCTAAACATGAAAATCTAAACTAACGCTAGAATCGTACTGATGTTACGAACACAGAGTCGCATAACCTGCCCGTCTTCTTGGCGGACAAACATGCCGCCTTTTGTGTCTTTGGCAATGCGTTAAACCCTAAACCCAGTGCCGATCCGAGGGTCCGGCGCGGCTACTTAAGAAAACTAAACTTAGTAAATTAACTTAGAGGCAAAGCATTCAGGCTCGCTCCCTGCCTGCTCTGGGCCAACAGCAGCAGGCCAGCACCACAGCCTCTATGGCTTGGAAGCGTACACAGCTGCGGTCGTCAATCAGAATTAAGTGACGTTAGGACCGGATTGCGCACGCGAGTCATAAACCTCGATCTTCCATCCCAGCTTCTGATGCGTGTGGCACTGACAGTTCAGCTGGTCAGGTGTCGTCCTGGAATGTGAAAGCACAACTTGAGTTCATCACCCGCAGAGGCGCGCTGCACATCAGGCACCTGATGGCAAACGCCCATCTGCGCCGATTGCAACCCTGCAGCTTGGCAATGCATACAGCGCTACAAACAGTACGATCTCCTCATGCAAGAAGCACATCCGCTCGTCACCGCACAGCGGACGTAAGCAGCAGAGCAGCAGAAATTATCTGGTCAAAGGCCTTTCAAGAGAGAAAAGGGTTGATGACGAGGAAAAATCTGGTAACTAGCCAGAAAACGGTGTTCGACTTACCGTAGTCACGGGCATGGTTCGCGCAGCGGTGAAAATGGAAATAATTTAAGCGATTCACGCAGCTTTCGCGCGCCCTGAGGCCAATTTTCGCAGCTTCCGCGCAGCTGCCCGCCAAATTTTCCGCCGGCTCGCGCATCAGCGGCAAATCATGCGCAAATCATGCGAAACCAGCAGCAAATGCACTGCTTGACCGGTTGTGCGGTGAGCTTCATGTATGAGCAGTTGATTCGATGTTTCTGCGAGGCTTTACAAACTCGAACTCTCCTGGCATGCCAATTCGACTGTGCTGTGCCCCATTCCTCTCCGAGCCTCCTACCTACTCGGAGTCCAAATCTGAGAACTGGTCGAGATCATCCACACGATCGCCCTCTGCTGCACGCTCATCAGCGTGTGCTGCCTCCAATGCAAGACTTGCCTGCCTCTGCTCGGCCGAAATCCGTGTCACAAAGCTCCACATAGTGTCTGAACTGCGTAAAGAGGGCAGTACTGCTTCTTAATGACGATGCTGGGCTCGTTTGCAGCGGAGGCGGGCGCGTTTCTTAATTTACAGTTCAAATGACT
>JAABUW010003989.1_pt1 | contig 20442 bp, 2 predicted proteins | sample 5560081 | NCBI WGS metagenome assembly JAABUW01 (sample SAMN10711882, study PRJNA513363) | rock metagenome | isolation source: Antarctica rocks | place: Antarctica: Victoria Land, Knobhead sud
TCTTGACGATTCGGGTCGGTTTTTCGGATCGATTTTCGGTTCCAAGTCTGCAATCCGACCCGAATTGTCGGTTTCAATATTAGGAATCGAACCGACAATTCGGTTCCAACTTTTGGAACCGATCCGATCCGAACTCGGTAATCCGATCCGACGCGATCAGTCTATCTATTATCGAACGCTGTCGATATATAAATTAAATATAAATTATATAATTATATTGCGCAAATCTGAATACTTTTGTATTTTAGTAAACTTCTAAATTGTACTGCTTTAATCAAAATATTTCTAAAACAATATTGTAAATAACTATTCTTACTATATCAAAGATTAGTTTCTTGTAGTATTGCTGAATAGCTATCGATAGTAATTTTGTTTTTCTATTTATTTTTTTATTTCTGTCGGACAATAGATTTCTATCTATAATTACTAGATTGTATACGTCAGACTTTTTTTAAATAGAATATCTTTTTTTTTTAATTAGAGCTCTGTTTATAAAATTATTTGTTGTATCAGAATCGATTATTGCAGTAAGTTAACAATTATTAATTTTAACTGATATAATAAAATATTGTACATATACTGTTAAATTTAGTTGCTGCTGTTAGACTAATATATTGTATTTCTCTAATATATTTTTTATTAAGAAATTTGAATTTTTTTCTGTTCTGTTGCTGTAATTTCTGTCTCGAGCGTCTGTTTGCGCTGAGCTTTCTTTCTATACTGAATTAATAATTTTAATTTTCTAAAAAATCAGTTGATTTTTTTTTTGTTTTTTAGATAAATTCAGTATAAGTTGTTATAGTATTCTGTTTAACTGAATATTGTATGTTTCTTTGTTTTTTCTATCTTTTCTTAAGATAGACTTATACTGCTCAGCTGTTGTTCGATTTTATTAAAAATATCTTTTTCTATAATAATATTGCTTTCTAGCGCTTTCTTGTATTTGTCTACAATTTGATTTATCTTCTTTTCTTTTAATAAACTAGCTAAAACATCAAGATAATCTGTAATATTGTCTAGATATTTGTAAAAGTTCTTTCAGTTGTATTTGTTGTCTGAGTCTGTTATTAAATAAAAATATAATATTTTTGATTGTTTTGCTCTTATAGTTTTATTAAATATTTAATTAATTTTCTATATAGATACAAATATTTTGTCTGATAATATTTTATCTAGAATTTTCTGTAACTGATTTGAATTTTCTATCAGATAGTAGTTGTTGTTCGATTTAATTTCGAAAATATTTGTTTTTGTATCAATTTATTTTCTGATATTGTTCTGACTATCGAATATCTCTTTTAATATAGTATTGATTTGCCGGCAATCTATTAAATTCTGTAATCGACAATCTTTTGCAAAGTAATTCGGTTTGCTATATAAATAGTATATTTTCTGAAATTTGTTGTTTTGCTTTTTTTTAGAGTTTTTCTTTTTATATTGCTAAGTAGAATTTAGTTCTATAGATACAGATTTATGTTACGCTGCTATCTAGGCAACTAGAGTATCAGAATAGATTGATACTATTGGAGAGATCTGTAGATGTCTTCAGACAATGCAAGCAATTATTTGGTAACAAGAGTTTGCAGCTTGTATCAATAATAGAAAGTAACTTAATAGATAAGTTGAACACAATCTATAAAAGAGTTGTATTCTAGAAAATCTATATACTATAAAATTGTTTCTGCTCTTCTAGCTCTTCTGATAGAACTATAGAGCAATACTATTTTTGTTTTTCTGAAAAAGCAGAAAGAGCAATCTCTTCTTGCTTTTCTGATAGAACTAATAGAGTATATACAGATATCTGTGCTTAATTCTATTTCTTTGCGTATTTTATATATTGCTAGACTCGTAATACTATTCTTTTTTTTTCTATATTTTTGTCTCGAAAACAAGTTTTGTACAATATCGAAAAACAAATTTTTCTTCTATAATTGTTGTCTTATTTAATTAATAGAACTCGATATTTCTATTAATAGAATGCGTTTCTGTTGTTATTGCAATTGTCTAAGTAAGTTGTGTCGAATTCAAGAAGATTCTGATAAGTGTGTAAAATATATAAAAAAGAGTTGCTTTTATAATCTGATCTCTCTAGATACTGCGCGCTAACGTTGTCTCGAAACACAACAAAAAGCACTCAAGCAGCAGCTTTGTAATACTGTAATAAAATGTTGTAAAATATAGACAAAAGAAGATTGTTTGCTGTTGCAATTAAAATATATAAAAAATAAACAACAAACAATAATAAATAGAGAGTTTCAAAATCTGAAAAAACTTACTTTATTAGTTAAAAAATTAGTATTTGAACTGTTTTCTAAGTCTCTGATCGATATTATTTTAGAACAGATTGTTTTTCTTAATATTATAAAAGAATAGTTGTTTATTTTGTTAATTTCTTTTGATAGAATTGCTGCAGACAGTGTTGACAGTATTTTAAATTCTTAATAGATTTTTAAGTGTTTTCAGAGATAGAATATCTCTTCTATTTGACAAAATATTTCTAATTCTTTTGTTGTAGAATTTTTTCAATTTTAAACTGTTCTTTCTTCTGTTAATAGAAATAAAAGATATTCTGTAAAAACATAATTAGATCTGCTGATTTCAACAATAATATATAAAATATTGAAAATACTCTGACGTTCTTAAGTAAGTCGAGTTTGTAGTTAACTAATTTTTTAGTCTTTTTAACAAGAAACGGTCCGACTTTAATATAATTTAATTTCTTGTTTAGTTTTCTTGTTCTAAGATTTTTTGTAAAAAGATATATTTTATTTCTCTTTTTTAGCTAAGATACTGTTTTTTGTTTTCTGTTTTGATACTTAATCGATCTTTTTTGTATTTTTGAAATATTGTTGTATATCTTTTTTAGTATTGCTACTTTTTCGATAGCTAATTGCGCAGACAGATGTGTGCGCTTTTTTCTGAAAAAATTTAATTTCTTGCTATAGTTAACAAAAAATAAAGTTATCTTAGTAATATTCGAAATCTTTGTATTAAATATTAATTATATTATAGATAGAAATAATATTCAATTGCTGTAAATATTGTTAATATAGTATCTTAGATATTGTTTAAAATTTTGATTTGTTTGCTCTGTCTAACTATTTGTAATCGAATAATAGACAGTAGATATTCGAGTCTTGTATCTAATATTGAAAGAAGTATTTTTTAATAGTTAGATATAAAGAGCTTGTCTCTGTTACTAGTTAGTCTTTTGAATATATTGTAATATTGTATAAGTCGATTTAATATAATATATTTTAGTTGTTTTGCAATAAACTTTTTTTTGCATGCAATAATATATAAGTACTTGATAAATTTATCAACTATTATTAATATCAAATTATATCTGTTTTCAGTTGCTAAATTTGTCGACTTAGACAACTTAATAATAAAATCTATTGTAATTTTATTTTATAGCAATTTAGATAATTTCTAATATTAAATTTTGTTATAGCTCGCGTGCATATTATATTTGTTCTACTAATAGCTAAAATATTGTTTAATATATATCTCAACAGCTTGTTTTATCTGTAAAAATTGACAATACTAATATAAAAGCTGAAGAATTTTTGTTATTTTTGAATATTCTTGCAGTAATTTGTTATAGTACTCTTTTATATATTTGTCGATTTTATCGATAGATATTTGAAATTTTTCTTTTTCTATTGAAAACTTTTCTGTATTATTTTGGAGTATTTGTAGTATAGTATTTAGTTTGTATTTGTTTGCTAATAGTAATCTGTTTTTATTAATTTTGAATATACTATAGTTAAACAATTTTTTTGTTTTTATATAATTATTTTTTCTGCTAAGTACGTCTGCTCTGTTATTATTTTTGTCTAAAATATATTGTATTTTAAACTTGTACTGTTCTAGTCTTTTCGATTATTGTATTTGTTTTCTGTTAAACTGTTTAGTAGTAGTAAAATATACAAGATTCTTATAATCTGTAAGAATTGTAAATTCTAATAATTTTTCGATATATATTTTTTATAATTTTAAAAAAACTACTATAGCAAGTAATTTCTTATTGTAAATATTATAGTTCTGTTCGACTAACAAGAGTTTTCTCGAGAGATATACTATTGAATACTATATATTTTTATATTTTTAACTAAAATATATATTAATAGCTAAATTTGATATATCGGTTTCAATTCTGCTTAATAACTGTAAATTGTATATTTTTAGTACTAATTTTTTCAAGTATTCTAGTTTAAGATTCTGAAATAATTTTTTTTCTGTAAATTTCTATAATTATAGTATATTCTTCTTTGTAAAATTTGTCAGTAATATTGTGTTTACTAAATAGTTTTTAATAAACTTCTTGTTGTAGTTTATAAAATTCAGAAAAAATTGTACTTTTTTAATATTTGTCGATAGTTTCTATTTTTTAACTATTTGTAGTTTCTCGAAATCTATATATATTTTATATTGTTCAACAACAAATCTGAGAAAATCAATTTTCTTTTAATAAAATTTGTATTTCTCTAACTTAAGATATAAGTTTTTTATATTTAGATATTTTAATATTTTAAAAATATAACTAATATGTTTTTTCAAGATTTTTGAGTAAATTATAATATTATTTAAATATACTATAACAAATCGATTCAGATATTGTTGTAATATATTATTAATTATTTTTTAATATATTGTCGAGACGTTTGTAAGTTCGAACAGTATTATTATATATTTGTATAATCTATATTGTGTGCAGAAAACTGTCTTTTACTCTTTTTTTGTTTTTATTCTAATTTGATTGTATATTTCTTGTAAATTTAGTTTAATAAAATATTTTGTTTCGAATAGTTGATTCTAAAGCTTGCTGATATTAAGTAGTAAGTATCGATTCTTAACTGTAATATTATTTAGTTTTCGATAATTAATATATAGACAAAGAGTTTTATTTTTTTTGATACAAAAAGAATCGAATATTCTGTCTGTAATTAAGATTTTCTAATAAATTTTTTTTTTGTTTTTTGTCAGATATTCGCGGAGTATTTCGAGTTTTTTTTCGAATAGAATATATATAAGTTTAAACGTAAATTGCTTGTTTAATTTAAATCTAATTTCGTAATTTTACAATTGATATTTAGAAAAAGTTTTTGTTGTTTTCTCTTTTTAAAATAGATACTCTTAATTGTTGTATATTTGTAATACGTATTTTAGCGATTTTTTTGCTATATTAGATAGTTCAAGATTTCTAGAAAATTTGTAATTTTCTTTACTTATTTTAATTTTGTAATTCGACTAATTTCTGCTAGTGTCTGTCGAGTCGAACTCTGTTAGATTGTTTTTTTGCAAAAATACAAGTTTGTTGTTTGCAATTAATTTTTGACTCAATCTCTTATCTATTATTGAATACTGTCGATATATAGATTAAATATAAATTATATAATTATATTGCACAAATCTAAGTACTTGTATATTCTAGTTAACTTCTAAATTGTATTGCTTTAATCAAAATATTTCTAGAACAATATTGTAAATAGCTATTTCTACTATATCAAAGATTAGTTTTTTGTAATATTGCTAAATAGCTATTAATAGTAATTTTGTTTCTTTGTTTACTTTTCTATTTCTGTCGAGTAATAAATTTCTATCTACAATTACTAGATTGTATACGTCAGACTTCTTTCGAGTAGAATACTTTTCTCTTTTAACAAAAGTTCTAACTATAAAATTATCTGTTGTATCAAAATCGATTATTGCAGTAAGTTAACAATTATTAATCTTAACTAATATAATAAAATATCGTGCATATACTGTTAAGTTTAGTTGCTGCTGTTAAACTAATATATTGCATTTCTCTGATATATTTTTTACTAAGAAATTTGAACTTTTCTTTGTTTTTGTATTGCAATTTCTGTTTTAAGTGTCTGCTTGTATTAAGTTTTTTTCTGTTGTTGTTTAAAAATAGATAATTTTCTAAAAAATTATTTAGATTCTTTTTTGTTTTCTAGATAAGTTTAGTATAAATTGTTATAGTATTTTGTTTAACTGAGTATTGCATTTTTTTTTGTTTTCTCTATCTTTTTTTGTAATAGACTTATACTGCTTAGCTGTTGTTCGATTTTATCGAAAATATCTTTTTTTATAATAGTGTTGCTTTCTAGCACTTCTTTGTATTTGTTTACAATTTGATTTATCTCTCTCTCTCTTAATAAGCTAGCTAAAGTATTAAAATAGTTTGTAATATTGTCTAGATATTTATAAAAGTTTTTTCAGTTGTATTTGTTGTCTAAGTCTGTTACTGAATAAAAATATAGTATTTCTGATTGTTGTACTCTTATAGTTTTATTGAGTATTTGATTAATTTCTTGTATAGATACAAATATCTTGTCTGATAATATTCTATTTAGAACTTTCTGTAACTAATTTAGATTTTCTATCAGATAGTAGTTGTTGTTTAATTTAATTTTAAAAATATTTGTTTCTGTATTGATTTGCTTTCTAATATTGTTCTAACTATCGAATATCTCTCTTAATATAGTATTAATCTGTCAGCAATTTATTAAATTTTGTAATTGACAATCTCTTGCAAAGTAATTCGATTTGTTATATAAATAGTATATTTTCTGAAATTTGTTATCTTGCTTTTCTCTAGAGTTCTTCTCTTTATATTATTAAGTAAAATTCAGTTTTATAGATACAGATTTACAATAATCGAGATTACTGTATTTCTAATTAGAACAAGATTTTTTTTACTGATATTCAATTACTGATTTAAAGAAGATTTCTGCTTTTTCTTAAAATTAATTGTATCTTTTTTTATAGTTTTTTTATACAGCTTGTTGTCGAGATCGATAACTACTTCGATAAAATTAAATATATTGTTAAGAGTTTTTCTATTATATATAATTTTGTTTTTTAGATTGTTTTTAAGATCTCGTCGAAATATTGTTATAAATGCAATATTATTCTACTCGATTAGATTAATATATTTCTAAAATCTAGCTGCATAATCTGCTGCAGAGATTTGTTGAATTAAATACTAAACTACTTTTTTTGCAATTTGTTTTTTGTTAAATATTTCAAAGATTCTTCGAAGCTCTTTTTTGAAGTTGTCGAAGTTCGTAAATATTGCATAAAAATTTTTGCTATTGTTTTTCAGATACTTTTGTAAGTTTAATTTGAGTTAATACTGAATTCTTTTTCTGAGAAATATTGATACAAAAATTGTCTTTTAATCTGCTGAAACAGAATAGAAGATAAAATAAATATCTATCTGCATAAATCAGTTCTTCAGATCGGTACAATCTCTATAATAGATATCGGATTTATTAATTCTGATCTTGTTGTCTCTTATAACCGATAGTCGGCGTAATACTGATAAGCTAGTGCTCGGGATAGAGACGCGTTGATCTGATACAGACATTCTTAGAGTGTTTAACTATTGGAGAGATCTGTAGACGTCTTCAGACAATGCAAGCAATTACTTGATAACAAGAGTTTGCAGCTTGTATCAATAATAGAGAATAACTTGATAGATAAGTTAAATACAATTTATAAGAAAATTGTATTCTAGAAAATCTATATACTATAAAATTGTTTCTGCTCTTCTGACTCTTCTGATAGAGTTATAGAGCAATACTATTTTTGCTCTTCTGAGAAAGTAGAAAGAGCAATCTCTTCTTGCTTTTCTGATAAAACTAATAGAGTATATGCGAATATCTGTGCTTGGTTCTATTCCCCTGCGTATTCTATATACCGCTAGACTCGTAACAATTTACAATAGTCGGAATTACTGTATTTCTGATTAGAACAAGATTTTTTCTGCTGATATTCAATTGTCGATTTAAAAAAAATTTCTGCTTTTTCTCGAAATTAATTGTATCTTTTTTCTATAGCTCTTTTATACAGTTTATTGTCGAAATCGATAGCTACTTCGATAAAATCGAATATATTGCTAAGAATTTTTCTGTTATATATAATTTTGTTTTTTAGATTGTTCTTAAAATCTTGTCGAAATATAGCTGTATAGTCTGCTGTAGAAATTTGTTAAATTAGATACTAAATTATTTTTTCTGCAATTTGTTTTTTGTTGAATATTTTAAAAATTTTTCGAAACTCTTTTTTGAAGTTGTCGAAGTTTGTAAATATTGTATAAGAATTTTTGTTATAGTTTTTCAGATATTTTTGTAAATTTGATTTGAGTCAGTATTAAACTCTTTCTCTGAAAAATATTAATACAAAAATTGTTTTCTGATTTGCTGAAACAGAATAGAAGATAAAATAGATATTTATCTATATAAATCAGTTTTTCAGATCGATACAGTTTTTATAATAGATATCGAATTTGTTAATTCTGATCTTGTTGTCTTTTATAATCGATAGTTGACATAATACTGATAAATTAGTGCTCGAAATAAAAGCGCGTTGATTTGATACAGATATTTTTAGAATATTTAAAATATTACACTGCTACTTTCTAAGAGATCTTAGAAATATTAGAGAAAATTGTACTGTTAAAAAAATCTGTAGATATTTTTAGACAATACAAACAATTATTTGACAACAAAAGTTGCAGCTAGATATAGCAATAACAATAAGTAAAAACTTATCTTAAATTAAATACAATTTATAAGAAAGTTGTGTCTAGAAAATCTATATATTAAAAAAGATTTTTTTTGTTTGTTATATTTGTTGTCGAATATATTAAACTCTGCTTGTTCTGTTTGTTGTTAAATATATCGAACTCTGTTTGTTCTGCTTGCTGTCGAGTATATCGAACTTGTTTACTAGTATATCGAGCAATACTTGTCTGTTAAGTTGTCGAGCATGCAGATAATCGTGCTATATGCTACAGACTACTCTGTAGAGTATATATCAGCTGTAACGAGCTAGAGTCGTAACACTAATATTGAAAATACTTATATTATATTTTTAATATAATAATATTAATAGTTTTATCTTTGCTATATAATATTAATATTAATTATAATATTTTATATTAATTAAGTTATATTTATTGCTAGATTTTAATATATTTTGTTAATTAATAATTAATATATAATACAATAATATATTATATAATTGTATTAATATTAAAGTAAAAAAGTTTAAATTTTATTACAACTTTATTATATAATAATACAACAATAACTTATTTAACAATATTTTTATTTTAATTAAAACTAGTTATAGTATAGAAAATCTTATTATATATATATATGTAATATAATTATAATATAATATTGTATTATTGTTGCTTTAAATATATATTTTTTTAAAGATTTTACAATATATATTACTTATTTGTTAAGTGCTTTGCAATATATATTGTTTGCACTATATATTATATATTATATTTAATATCGACAAAATAAGAAGATAGCTTACTAAGTTTAAAATATAGATATAGTTTAAATAATCTAGAATTAACTTAAAGCTAATTCTAGATCTATTGCAAACTCTTAAAATATTTCTAAATATATTTTGCGCTTGCAATTGCTTGCAACCAAAAAAGACTTAACAAAAAATATAGATAATTACTAGTTAAATATTACTCTACTTTTCTTAAATATTATCTCTACTTTGTTTAGATACTATCTTTTGCGCTAAGTTTAATCAAGTAATTTCCAAAATTTATATATTGTTTATTTTGTTGTTGTTGTTGTTATTCTTTGCTATCTTTTGTATCTTTTGTATCTTTTGCAACTTCTATATCTTTTATATTTTCTACATTATTATCTATTTACAACTATAAAGCTTTTGTTATTATTCAATATTTATTACAAAAGAATATTAATTAATTTACTTATTTAAAATCTAAATAAATACGCAATAATATAAAACTATATAATAGTTTAAAATTAAAACAAGATTTCGAAACAAGATATTTATATAAAATATTAGATATAATACAATTGCAATTGTATTGCTAAACAAGAAGAACATAATTATTAATTAACTAGTGATTAATATATTAAATATCTTTTTAAAGTAATTGCAAAACTAAAAAACAATTTTAAAAATAAGTATAATTTAATATATAAACTCTAATTGTTAAGTATCTTAATTATAATTATTTTTCTACAAAATTGTTAATCTTAATAGTATATCGAAAAAAAGTCTTAAAGAATTCAAAAATACAACGCAAATTAAAAAAAAAGTAACAAAAAAGTAGCAAAACTAATTTGACTCTTAAAGAACTTTATTTAAATCTCGAAGAATCTATATTTAAATAACAAAATATCTAAAATATAAATATTGTTTTTAAGATAGTAACAATAAAACTCTTAATATTTATTTAAATATTAATAAGATATTTAACAATATTATCTTTGTAATATATAAATTCTAAAAAGAAAAAGTATAATAATAAACTTTAATTTCTTTTCTTTATTTCAAAATATATACAAAAGCTACTATATCTTAATATAAAAATCTTGATTATAAATTGTATATATAAAATAAACAAATATAAGATATCTTTTTTTATTATTATTAAAATTATTGTCTTAAATATTATCTTTTATATTAAATTCTACTTTATAAAGAGCAAAGACTGCAGTTACAAATAATAATAGAAGCTCTAATATATCTCTATAATTATCTAGATTTATTATATTTTGTAATAATAATATCTAACAATAATAAAGCTTTATTATTAATACTTTCGTATATCTTTGCAAAACAAAATTATTATATTAATTATATACTATATATTTAGTATATAAATTAAAACGTAACAACTAATTGCAAGAAGTATTTTTCTACAAATAAAAAATAAAAGATTTTCTATAGATAATAAAAGAATATAGTATACACAATTATTATAGAACTTTTAGAGAAATATTATAGTATCTTGTATTATAATTATCTTAATATAAATTAAGATATCTTTAATTATTTTAAAAAGTATCTATAATTTAGACGCAAAAAGTAAACTAAATACTATATAAATTAATATTTGCACTTTAACAATATTGTATTATTGCGTAATAAAAACACTTATTATTAAATTAAATAAAAGCTTTAATTTTCTATTAATAAGTAATAACTACAAGTTAATTTTGTATTGTTAATATATCTATCTATACAATTAATTTATATACAATAATAAATATTAAGTTAAATAAGTTTCTTATTAATTAATATTATAATTACAAGCAAAAATTTAAGAAAACAAAGAATTTTTTATCTTAAAAACTTTGTAAACTATTTATATTTTAAGATTTTATTATCTTTGTTATGTTATTTGTATTAAAAACAATTAATACGCAATTTAAATATCTTAAATACAAGTCTCTTATTATTGTGCGTTGTATTAATATCTTTACAAAAACAATAAAACTATTATATACTTATAAAATACAAAAATAATAATATAATTAAACAAACAACAATATATTAAAGCTAAAAGATATATATTTTTATTAAAGTTTTACTAAATTATTATAAACAAAATAGATAACAAAGAAGCAAAAAAATTATAATTTTTAAAATAACAATATAACAAAAATGCAAAAAATATTATTAAGAACTCTATTATTGCTATTGTTGTCTAAGAATAAAATAATTTCTAATAATATATTATATATATAAGAGTTTATTGTTATTAAATTAAAAGATTGTTTGCAAGACTTATTAAACAAAATATAAGTAAAATTTTTGCAATTATAATATTAATATTAAATAGTTTTTGCAAACTTTACTTAATAAATATTATCTATTTTTAAGATTAATTTTAAATCTATTCTTTAGTTGAATATTTAACAATTAATTGTTTATACAAAGTTAACAAAATAGATAAGAAAGTTATTAATAAGATAAATAAGAAGATACAAGAGAAACAATAATAAAGAGACAAATTTCAAGTATTTTAACTATTTATATAAGTAGTTATTAAATATAATTAAAGATACAAATAGAGTTTAATTCTAAGTATACGAAAAAATATATTTTAAGTTTAAATATATACTAGAATATTCTTAAGAAACTGTATAGAATTTAATAATAAATAAACGCACAATTATATATTTTTTATTGTCTTTTTGTAATTTTGTTAATATTGTTTGTTTATAAGATTACTAAACTTTGGAAATTATCTAATTAAATTTAGCGCAAGAGATAATATTCGAACAAAATAGAGATAATATTCGAGAAAAGTAGAATAGTATTTAGCTAGTAATTACTAAAGTATAATATTAATATTCGAAATACGCACAAACTTTTGCAGTACTTCGATTATATCTTTATATATTACTTGTTTATATTATAGTAATTTATATAGCAAAATCGAACAATTTGTAAGATTTCTACGCGTAAGCTATATATTAATAAAGATATCTTTATTGTATAATTGTATTGTGCAAATAATAATTATAGATTCTATTTATAAATTGCGCTTGTAAGTCTTAGCAATACAAGTAATATTCGAAGAACTTTTTACTATCTTTTAAATTTCTTAATTAATTACAAGCAATCTTAGATCAATTATATTTTGCTAATATAACTCGAGAATAAATTAATTGTTAAATCGAGTTTTAATTCTTACTTTAGAAATTAACTTAATCTAACAATTTTAATTCTAGAAATTAACTTAAAATTTAAGTTAATTTCTATTATTTTAGAATTAATTTAACTTATATTAAGAGCGGATAGAGGATTTTGTAGACTCTTATAGAATTATCTTTTTACTAATATCTTTCTGAAGTTCTTTTGTTAGATTTTGTTCGTACTATAATTCTATAATTATTACGCATATAAGCTCTATTAATTGAAGAACTTGTTATAAAAGTAATATTCTATAAATAAGATTATAGCAAGAGAATTCTAGATCAAAGAGAACTTAAATTTTTGAGATATTTTCAGAACAAGTTGTATTTTAAATCAAATTTTATTTAATTAAAAGTTGTAATTAATAATATCAAAATAAGATAGTCTAAGAGCTAGACTAATATTTTGTGCTTAATATTTTTACAAAAAAATAGACAAGTATTTGAGAGTCTTATATTATAAAAGTATATTAAAGATACTCTATATAAAAGATATTCTAAAATATAAATTATATTTAAATATATTTAAAGCAATTAAAAGCATATTGATATATCTCAAAATAAAATATCTTATTTAAAATTATCTTATAAACAAATTATATTATTTTAAGATTAAGTCAAAGCAATTGTATTCTGCAAATTATATATATATAATATTACAAAAGTTTATACTTTAAGAAAATCTAAAAATTTACTGTTAGAAAAAGCTTCTATCTATTGCAACTATATAATAAAAGTTATATACTACTATCTAAAGTAGATATTAGAAGATATAAAGCAAATACAAGAAGCTGTTGCTCTAGAATATTTTGAGTACAGTTAACATCTTGTTTAAAGAACTGCAAAGAAGAAGTTATACAAATACTCTATTCAGACAATATTTTAATAGCAAATCGAATTTAATATTAGATCTAGATATTGTCGACTATAATTAAATTCAAAATAATCAAATCAAAATTTAAACTATTAGTATTAGCAGCACTAATATTTATTAAAGAGTAATCGAAAGTTTTTTGTTTGTATATAGATCTCTTGAACTTGCAACTCAAAAAAACAGCACAACGTTGTATAAAATATAAGAGAAAAATATTCTTGTATTAAGAAAAAGAAGTATTAAGCTCTATATTACAATTTTAATACTAATAAAATTAAAGAAGAGCAATACAATTTGTCTCGAACTTGTAAGATTTATCAATATAACGCTTAACAAAGATAGCAAGATTTACAAAAAAATCTACAAAAATTAATCTTATTAGTACGATTAATCTTTAAGTATTATAAAAGAATATTTATTTTTAATATAGCAAGTCGCAAAATATATAATATTACTAAAGTAAATAAAATATATTATATTTCAAATCTTAGCTATATGCGCAAATATTTTTTTTGTATTTTTAATATTGAATTTTCGAGCAAAGTAGTTAAACAAAACAATAATATTATATATAGAGCTTAAGATTTAATTCGAATTTGTTTCAATTTTATTCTTTATCTATTTCCAAAGAAAGTTGTCAACAAGTTCTAGCACTCTATATTAAAAAAATAAGATTAAGATTTACTATTATAGTATTTACAGTTGAATTTTGTCAAATAAAGATATTCGAATTGAGTTTTTGTAGATTTTTTTTGTAGTATCTATTATTCTTAAATACGAAATCTTCGATACAATTATACAAAAACTGTTGTATCTAATCGATATCAAATTTCGAAAAACAAACGCAAAGATAACAAATTTAAATATTAATACGCTATTTTATAATGTTCTACAATCTCTTTTCAACAATAAGACGAAATTCGAGAAAAAAGAGCAATTTGAAAATAATTTCAATTATAGTATTCGAGATAGATTTGTTTAAAAATAGTATATAAAAACTCTATAAAAACAATAATAACAAACTAAATATCTTAAAGATATTTTTGAAAAATAAAGACTTCGAGACTTAAAATAATATTAGAAAAAAAAAATAAGATATTTGTAAAATAAAGTCGAGATTTAAGAAAGCAAAATTGTAGCTTAATTTTGTTCTTAAAGCTAGATTAAATATATTAAATTATTTTTAACTTCTTAAAATTTAAATATCAAAAAAGATCTATTTTCTTCGAAATAATCTTGTATTAAAAAAATATATATTCTATTATATACGTGTTTTTAACTCTTGTACTCTATATAATATATCTTGACAAATCTTCTAAGCGCAAAAGTAATATTCGATTGCGTTTAATATCGACGCAATATATATATTTAGATTTAATTAAATTATTTAAATATAAGCGCAATTAAGAAACTACTCGTAAACAAATAACGCGTCAAATAATATACTTAAGATAAATAATGCGTAGAATATCAATGTTAAAAAGATTGTATATTATATATTTGAAAATTATTGTAGATAAAAAATATATATTCGAATTTTAAAACAAAGAGTTCGAATATATTTGCACAAGCAATACAAAATTGTTTGTTGTATTTTCAACTGCTTTATATTTGCGCGTTAACAATGTATCTATTTTCAAATATATATTTTCGATTCTATTCTATAAAAGTGTTTTGATCTATACTTAAGTTATATTACTAAAGTTTTTTGCTATAGATATTCGATATATTTAAATATAGCGCTTCTTAAGCGATATCTTTTATTGTTTGTAAATTGTTTATCTTAAGCTTTACTATATTGTAATTTGTAAATCTAATTTTTCTTTTGTTTTTTAACAATACTTTGTTCTCTTTCTCGATATGCTATTGTATTTCTATTTCTAAAACTATTTTTAATCGAATTCTATAGCAAGAACTTGTATAAATTTCTATAAATCGCTTTAATTAATCTTTTTTCAAATCAAAGCAAACAAGTTTTCTCTATATTTTTTTCGCAAATTCTAAATATCTGTTCTTCCAAAAATCTTTCTATTGTATCGATATATTAGTAATTAGCAATATTGCGCTTATGCAATTAAGATAGAGAGATAGAGTAGCTGCAAAATAACAACTAAAATAAAAATACTAAAGTAGTTGCAAAATATAGAATAGACTTGCAAAGAGTGCAAAAATTAATCTAAAAAAAAATACTATAGAAGTAAATATAAATTATAAAATCGAGTCTATAAATTTGATATTTGTAGATTTAGTTTAAAGCAGTTAGATTTCAAAAATAGTAAAATTTGTATCTAAAAAGTAATCTATAAAAAATAAAATTAATTGCAACAAATTTTGCGTCGAAATAAGCTATATCGAGCTATATTATTCTTAATTTTGTCTTCTTTAATCAATTTTAAGTAAGTGCTTTTTAAGAATTATTATTATATCTTGCAAGAAAAAAGATAATAGTAACGTAAAAAAACAATCTAAGAAATCTATTATACAAAAGTATTGTTGCAAACAAGATTTTATAACAAAAGTTCTTTAATTGTTAATATAGCAGCTTGTAGATTGTAAGTATCTAATACTATATTAAGTAAAAATTAAACTAATTCTAATAGATAAGTTGACACTTTTCTACTTTTAAGATATCGAGTCAATTAAGATCGATTTTAAATATTCTAATTTAGATTTTCTTAACAACAATTCTATTTTAAATTAGTTTCTACAATCTATCTCGATAAACTTCTTATATACTACTATATTTTCTTTTTCTTAATATAGATCGAAAACAAATGTTAGCTCTTATATTATTTGCTAATTGAGTCGACAAATAATAGACAATTCAATAAATATTAGCAAATTAGATTTGAGAGATTAAATACAACTAAACAATTAAAAATTTCCAAAAAAAATAGAAAAGCAATTTCTACGTATAGTTCTAAGAAATAATAAGAAACTCTCTTTGTCTAAAAATTATATTTCTAAATTTAATATACTAAAATACAATACTTTTACTTTCGATTACAAAGAGAACTAGACTGACCGTTCGGTTCCAACAGTTGGAACCGAATTGCATAAATTATGAAAATACTAACTATATTAGGTTAAAACTTGGCCTAATTAGGTATAACTTTCGGGTCGGGTTATAGATTTCGGGGAAAAACCGACCCGAACGGTCAGTCTAAAGAGAACTTAGCTATTGTATATTGTTTCTTATTAATAATAAATATATTGCTAATATATTATAGCTAACTATTGCATTTAAGAATGTTTTTATATTAACAACTACTATCTTTCTATTATTTACGTTCAATCTTTTGCTTTTCTTGTTTCTTAAAAAGATTATATTTGATATTATTTCTAAAAGCTCTAATTTAATCGACTCTCTCGAGTCTTATATACAAGAAGAGTTTTCTATTTTTAATAAAATTGTTTCTAAAGTTTTACAATAGCGTTCGATGTGTAAAATCTTAAACTATATACTAAATCTAGTTATATAATATAAGCTTAAAGAAATTACTAGAGAGAACTACGTATTAATAAGAAAAATATTACTAATTAAAAAATCAAAAATAGAATTGCTATTGTATCTATCTATATTTCTAAAATAGATAAGAGACAAACTTTTACTATCTACTTTATACAAAATTTTAATTTCTGTTCTTGTTAAGAAGCAATTTTCGAAAATCTCTAACAATATAACAAATTTGTAATATTTAAATTTGCAAATGCTTGTTGTTATATTAATAAATATCGAAAATATTTTGTATTGCACGCATTTTAAGATAACTAATATAATAGAAAGTTCTTAAAAACTATAATACTCTTATATTTAAAACTCTACGATCAAAATATATTTGTCTAATTTTGCGCAATATTCAAATAGATTTTCTATTTTTTTTTTCGATTTTGTTGCTTATAAAAAATACTCGAATACGAAGACATTAATTGATAGAGTAGTTTTTTTCGAACAAGATTGTCGAGAAAAATTTATATTAACAAATATAATTTTACTACAATTGCAAAAAATTATTTTAATACTTCTTTTGTCGAATTTAATTAAGTATATTATCTTCGAAAACTCTATTATTGAAATTTCAACTTTTTTGATTATCGAACGCATAAATATTCAAATTTATTAACACTATAAATCGAAAATACACAAATTCTATATTAAGATTTAAAAAACTCTTTTTTTTTCTTTTGTTCGATCGATCTAAAATGCTCAATTAAGTACAAATAAATATAAGTTAAGATTTGTTTTAAAATTTTCGATTTTGCAAGAAAAATTAGAATTTCAAGTCTATAAGAGAAAGTATCTAACTAAAATACTCTTTAACAATATTTTTTTATTTTCTTTAATTTGCTTTATCGACAATTTCGAACTCTATTATAATATATATTGTTTATTGTTTGAAGTCTATCTTATGTTAACAAGATTTATTTACAAAAATTGTTAAAAAACTTTTAACAACTATTCTATTATACTTAATCTACACAATTCTAATATTAATAATATTATAGAAGCTATGTAGTATAACTTTGTTCAACTAGAATATAGCTATTAATTGTCGATTAAAAATTAAAACAAATATATCTAAATATTAATTATAATTTTTATAGACAATATAAAATTACAACAAGTTTTGACTAAATTTATAAAATTAAAAGCTAAGTATTTGTGTTGAATATATTTTGTTAATTTCAAAAACAAAAATAGTATACAATCTAAAATTAAGAGTCAATACTATTATAAAACAATATTTATTTGCATCGAAGATAATATTATATCAATAATTAAGAAAGTTTGCAAGAAATTCTTCTCAAAATATAATATACTATTAAAGACTTCGATTTTGAAGAAGATAATACTTAATTTTAACATTATTATTAGCAAATTAGACAACTTTGTTTACAATAAATATTTTAAAATTATATATTGTATTATATTTGTTTTGTACACAAAAATATTAATATTAAAGATTCTCGAAATTTTTATTAAAGAGTTTCGCTTATTTTTTTTGTTAACATATTAAAATTGTATTTAATTGCTACAAACTTATATAGTTTCTTAAACAATATTAAAGTATACGCGTACTTTTGTTGTAATTTTTATTTTTTTTTGTTATTAATTTTTAAAGTCTTTTTATCTTCGAAAACTATACAAAGAAATATTAAAACTTTAAAATCAAAAGTTTTTGAAAAAGAATAATATATTAGTTGTCGAACTTATTATTTGCAATCTAACAAGAATTGCAAAGAGTAATAGCATTATTGCTATTACAATATTTGACGCAAAAGATCGAAAATTTCTAGAAAAAATTGTTCTTATTGCTAGAGAAGACTTTCTTACTTTAATAAATATAGCTTACAAATTGCGCGTAAAAATCGTCAAAAAGCAAACAATTACTAAAAAGAAAGATTCTGTTAAAAAAATTAAAAAAAAGTCTATTAAAAAAAATTAAAAAATGTCTTTGAAGATTGTAAAAATAGACAATTAATCTAGTTTTAATTATAGCAATATTTTCAATTAAGTATTAAGCGAAGCATTAAGTTAAGTAGCTAGCAATACTATATTAATATCTAAAAATATCGACGTTACTTAATTGTTATTTAATATTATAGCTAGTAAAAACAAGATAGCAGCTCTACTTAATATATATGCAACAATACATTTTAAAACTTTGATAAACAAATATAGTTTATTCTAAAATCTTAACGCTCTATCTAACAAACGCATACACAAGTAAGTATTATTTGATAAATAAAATAATAGTACTAAAAAATTCTTACAAAGTTTTTAAGATTGTAGTACTTTTTACTAATTATTGCAAAGTAGAGAGATAGCTACTACTAAAATCTACTATTTAATTAGTATTATATCTAGCTATTAAAGATGTATTTACAACTATTGATTTCGATATTACAAATACTTTTTAAACTCTACAACAACAATATTTTTATCTATTTAAAAATCTAATATTTTTGACATTAATTGAAGTTGAGAAATCGAAGCAAATCTATATTGAGAACTCGAAGTATTAGATATTTTTTTTTATAGAAAATTTAAACAAAAAGATGTCAAATTATATAATCTATCTATTGTCTTAGAAACGCTTGTTTAAGAAGATCTTTTTGTATAGACTTTAAAAAAAACTATAGAAAATTATAGATACAATACTTAAGCGCTAAAAAATAGATTTTTATATTAATATAAACAATTAAGCTAAATATATTTGTATATATATTTGATTCTATCTATTTTTGTTCTTTTAATATTCGAAACTAATAGCTCGAATATAGTATATTATTAGCTTGTTTCTTTATTTGCAAAGAGCAATTTGTACAACTTAAAAATAGAATTATTATTTGTATAAATCGAATATTTACGCACAATTTTAGAATCGATATAGAGAGACGCGTCTTTATTATAGATATAGAGATTCGAAATAATAGAGAAAGAAATATAGTACTAAACTTGTCGATAATAAGAGTTACAATAAAAATCAAAATTTGATTTTTACTAAACTTAATACTTAAGAAAATATAGATAATCTTGCTAAAAGCTAAAGAGAGCAAGCTAGAAAAAAGACTATTGTATTGTAGTTAAAACGTTAAATTCTTGTAGCAAAAATATAAATGCAAAATAGTATTATAGTATTGAAATCTTATATTGCGATATTGTTTTGTCTTAGTTTGTTTTTAGAAAAAATTTAACAAAATATATAGATTCAAATTCAACTATTGTCTAAAATATTTTTTTTTCTTCGATTTTTTTTTTTTTTAATTAATACATTTTTAAGTAGAACTTTTTATTGCTATTGTTTTCTTAATTTTCTTTTAAATATATTGTTGCTTAAGTAGCACTCTATATAGATATATAGTATTTAAAGTTGTTCGAAAAATATTAAAAGATATATATAATACTCTATCTATTAATTTAGAATCTAAGTTAAATTTAGACTGACCGTTCGGTTCCAACAGTTGGAACCGAATTGCATAAATTATGAAAATACTAACTATATTAGGTTAAAACTTGGCCTAATTAGGTATAACTTTCGGGTCGGGTTATAGATTTCG
>JAABUW010003991.1_pt1 | contig 20440 bp, 22 predicted proteins | sample 5560081 | NCBI WGS metagenome assembly JAABUW01 (sample SAMN10711882, study PRJNA513363) | rock metagenome | isolation source: Antarctica rocks | place: Antarctica: Victoria Land, Knobhead sud
AGTGGGACGCACGGACCCGCGCCCACGACATCGACGGACTGCTGGACCTCTACACGCCCGATGCGATCCTCGAGACACCGTTGGTCCCGCGCATCCTCGACCGGACCAGCGGGGTACTCACCGGCCGGGACCAGATCCGGCCATTCTTCCAACGCGGCACCGACAACCGCCCCACCGAACTCGTCCGCTGGTATCGCACCGGGCGCTACCACTTCGACGGCCAGACCCTGATGTGGGAGTACCCCCGGGCGCACCTCGACGGCGGCGACCAGGTCGACCTCGCCGAGGTCATGGACCTACGCGGACCCCAGATCGCGCACCACCGCATCTACTGGGGCTGGTTCGGCACACCACTGCTGATCCCCTCAACCGGCAACGGATGAGCCTGACACGCGGTCACCGTGCGCCAGCCCGGACATCTGCAGCTGCAGCAGGAGGGGACGTCGTCGGAAGCCGAACGGTCGGCACTGCGTTCCCAAGCGTCGATTGACCCGCTCGCACCCCGGATCATGGTCGTCCCGAAAGAGGCACCACTGCGGAACGGCGGATCGCTGTGTCACTCGGGATCCCCGACCGGTCGTGATGTGGGTCAGGCTCGCTCAACTACTGCTTGAGGATCTCAAGGGCGAGTTCGGCGCAGTCCTCACAGATGGCAACATTGCCGTTCCCGGCCACGACGGGACGTGGCTGGGTTTCTGAATCCTGCTGGCCGCAGAAGGAGCAAGCAGGCCGGCGCGACCGCCGTTCACGGTCCGGGGAGCGCAGCCAGGTCTCACCGGGCAACGGCGTAGAGGCGGTCCAGCCCGTCTCGTGTTCATCCACCAGTCGATAGTCGCTGAACGCGCCGATCGGTGCCAGCGGCAGTGTCGATAGACGATCCGCTTGCGGACAACGTCGGGGTCGTGTCCGTAGGCGCGGGTCACCGTCAGGACCGACATCGGTTCACCGCCTCGCCGGGCTCAGGTGTTGGCGGGCAGCGCCGTCCCGGCGCCGCGACGTCGGATGGTCACCAGGTCGTGGCGGTGGTCGGGCAGGGTCTGCTCGGCGGCGCCCTCGATGACGAACCCGGCATCGGCGATCATCACCCGGTCTTCCTCACCGGGTCGGCCCTCGCTGGTCAGGTAGTCCCCGAGGAACATCGAGTTGGCCAGGTGCAGGGCCAGGGGCTGCAGAGAACGCAGGTGGATTTCGCGCCCGCCGGCCAGTCGCACCTCGACGTCGGGGAACACGAACCGGAACAGCGCCAAGATACGAAGGCAGCGCTGCGGGCTCAGCTCCCACCGCCCGCCCAGCGGGGTGCCCTCAAACGGAATCAAGAAGTTGACCGGCACCGAGTCCGGGTCCAACTCCCGCAGAGCCAGGGCCACGTCGATGATGTCCTCGTCGCTCTCACCCATCCCGAAGATCGCCCCCGAGCACGGGGACAAGCCCGCGCGTTGGGCTTCCTTGACGGTTTGCACCCGGTCGTCGAAGGTGTGGGTCGAGCAAATCTCGCGGTAGTTCTCGGCGCTGGTGTTCAGGTTGTGGTTGTAGGCATGCGCGCCGGCCTCCCGCAGCCGCTCGGCTTGGCCGGCCTTGAGCAGCCCCAAGCAGGCGCATACCTCGATCTCCGGCGCGGCGTCCTTGATCGCGCAGATCGTGTCCGCGACCCGGTCCAGGTCCCGTTCGCTCGGTCCGCGTCCGCTGGCCACCAAGCACACCCGTTTGGCGCCGGCCGCGATGGCGCGCTCGGCGTTGCCCGCCGCTTCCTCGGGGCTGATCCAGGAGTACTTCATGATCTCGGCGGTGGACCCGAGGCGCTGCGAGCAGTAGGTGCAGTCCTCCGGACACAGACCGCTCTTCATGTTCACCAGGTGGTTGAGCTTGACCCGCATCCCGAAGAAGTGACGCCGCACCCGCGACCCGGCCGCGACCACATCAAGGACGTCGTCGTCGGAGGTGGTTAGCAGCACCGACATCTCGTCTCGGGTCGGGACCTCACGAGCAAGGGCCTTGGTGGTCAACAACCCTAAAAGATCATCGAGAGCAGTCTGCGTCATGCCAATCATCCTGCCAGCCCACCATCCCATCAGGGATCTGTGTCGCTGAGGATCGTGCAATGCGACATCGGTGGCCCTCGCGTCAGGCTTGTGTTTCGACCGCTCTGGCGGTTCTGCGGATGTCATCGAGGTGGTGCTGCCCTTCGTGCATTGCCTGCCTGACCAACCAGCGTGAGGTGCGGTTCTCGCTGGGCAATCTGGTGACGAGCCGGTTCCATTGGTCTGGTCGGGTAAGGGCCACCTCGTCGCAGAAGCCGGCAGCCGTGGCGGCGAGTTCATCGAGGACGAAGGTCGCGTTACGCTCGTTGTACCGAAACCGCAGTGCCCGCAGGTCGTTCAGCATCGGTTCCAGCACCGGCGCATGCTCGGTTCGGGCCCGATGCAGTCGGATGGTGTACGTGGCATAGACGTCGCGCACGTGGCAGACGTACTCGGTGACCGACCACTGCTCCACCGTTGGGCGAAGCCGCAGGCATCGCGTCGGCACGGACAGGACTGCTTCCTGGACCGCAGCGGGCAGTTGCCTGATCACCTCGACCGCCTGCTTCACCGAGATCTGCGGGTAACTCACCTCGCAGGTCCAACAGGAGTAGTCCTCGCCGGCAAGCGGCGGCAGCACATCCCGCCGATGGCCTCGAGGTTCAGCCTGGTCGGTCACGGTAACGATCATCCTCGACTCGACCCCAAGCTGCACCGGTTGATCGCGCCGTCCGCAAGCGGAACGCGTTGCGGCGACAGATCGACCTGCCCATGAGCATCCGACGAGCCGGCCCAACTATCGCCGTAACGGGATCGGCGGCCGGAGCAGATTCGTCAGTGTGGTTTGGGAAGCCCGGGGGTGCGAGGGGCGACGGCGGTCGACTGCACGATCGACGTGGTGGTCTGGCCGTAGAGCAGGAACTTGTCGAGGGTTTGCTCGAAGGTGTCGATGCCGGTGGCGTGGACGCGGAGGAGGAAGCAGTCTTCGCCGGTGATGCGGTGGCACTCGCTGACCTCGGGCAGTTCTTCGGCGAGTTTGACGATCTTGGCCAGCTGGCCAGGGCCCGGTCGTACGCGTAGGAAGGCGGAGACGGGGTATCCCAGGGCGGCGGGATCGATGTCCAGTCGGTAGCCGCGGATCACCTGTTGTTCGTGGAGCCGGCGGAGTCGTTCGCGGATTGTCGGCACGGAAACCTTGAGGCGGCGCGAGAGTTCGGCGGTGCTAAGACGGGGGTCGTCATCGAGCTCGACCAGCAGTCGGTGATCGATCTGGTCCATTTTTCCTCTTTGGTAGGCAATCTACGCTGAGGCTAGGCACTGTGGTCATGATTGGAGATTGGCACTTCCCATTTTGTCATTCTCAGCGCGGCTTCCTTTTGTCATCGTAGTGCACATGACTATGACCACCCACTCTGCCTGGCGGGCGACGGTGTTCCCCGCGCCCACAGCGTCCTCCTGCGGGTTGGGCTGATGATCTCGAAGCGATCGGCGGACCACACAGCGACCAGTTCGGCCTCTCGTGGGCCGGCGCGCCGCCCCGGGGTTCGTCCTGGCGCACTGGTCATGCTGCTGCTCGGCTCGTTGGCCATCTCGACCGGCTACGGGACGCTACTGCTGTTGCCGTTGTACGTGGTCGAGCTGGGTGGCAATGAGGCCGACTTCGGACTGATCGTGGCCACGGCGGCCATTCCCGCGGCAATCGCGCTCGGGGCGCTGCTGCGCTCACCGGACCGGATCGCGCCGCACTGGCTCCTGGCCGGCTCGATCGCGGCCTACGGGCTGGGCGCGATAGCCGTGGCTGCGAGCGGGACACTGATGCTGCTTTACGCGTTGGGGATCGTGTTGGGCACTGCGTGGGCCGTGGTCTACACCACGACACCGATGGTGGTCGCCGACATCGTGCCCGACCAGCACCGAGCCGTCGCGTTCGGGTTCGCCACCGGAAGCCAACAGCTGGGCATTGGCCTAGGTCCGGTGATCGGGATGGGCCTGCGCAGCGCCGGCCTGAGCCTGCCGAGAGTGTTCGTGATCGGTGCCGCGCTGGCTGGCCTCGGCGCCCTCGCCGTGGCGGCCCTGCGCGCTCTGCTGCCGCACCCGCGGAAGGTAACGATCAGCGAGGAGGCGCAACTGCCGTTGGGCCGGGCTCTACGTGTGTTCGTCGGCTCCGCTGCCGCCGTACCGCTGGTGTTGATCCTGCTCTCGGCGTGCCTGTTCACCACCCTGACGTTCTTCCAGACCACCTACGCCGCAGCCCAGCATCTGAACTCCGATGTCTTCTACCTGACCTACACCGGTGCGGTGATCGTGGCGCGGTTCGGGTTCAGTCGACTCCTCACCGATCGTGATCCCTCCCGTGTCGCGGCCTGGTCGACCACCCTGCTGGCCGGTGCAGTGGCCTCGTTCCTGCTCGTGGGGTCCAACCCGGTCATCTACGCCGCAGCCGCCGCCGCGACCGGCATCGGATACGGCCTCGCCTTGCCCCTGCTCCAGGCCCAAGCTGTCGCGCTCAGCCCGTCAAGAATCCGCAGCCGGGCCCTCCCCCTGGCTGGGCTGCTGTTCGAAACGGCAATCCTGGCTTTCCCCGCCCTCGCAGGTGCCGTGATCACCAGCCTGGGCTACCAGGCCATCTTCGCCGTGCTGCTCGCCTTCGCCCTCCTCCAGACGATCATCACCTGGCGACTGCCCAGCACCACACAGGCGGCAACGTGACCGGTATGGTCCACAGACTGCACCAGTTCTGGATCGAACAGAACGAGATCCAGGAACGACTCCTGTTGACCAACCGTCCCTGGAAAGAGGAGTTCATCCACTGGGCCCACGACGGCCTCCACTGGCACCTCCACGGCCACCTCACCCCACCCGACGACGGTAGACGCCGCAGCGTGACCAGCACCGGATGGTGCCCCGGACTCCGGCACCACCCCAACCCCACATGAGGAACGGTCAGCGGACGCCGAGCAGCCTCCGACGCCGTCGCTGACCCTCTGTCCCGCAGCACCATCGCTCTACGGGACATGGTGTGCTGTTGAAGGTTGGTCTACCCGCTGGGTCGGTTTCGGCGGCTAGGGTCGTCGGCATGACCGTTGTTGCCGTGACGCCGCCGTTCGCGGATGCCTCGCCGGCGGAGGTCCGCGCGGCGTTGCTGGCTGAGGAGCAGCCTGCTTTCGACGTTGAGTATCGGCGGGCGCTGGGGGTGGCGGCGGAGTCGTTGACCCTGGATGAGCTGCACGCGACGTTGGTGTGTTGGCGGCGGGTGGCGTGGATGACGGACCGCGATCCTGTGGGGCATCGGCGGATGTTGCGTGCGGCGGCGGAGCGGTTGAGCGGTGAGCCGATCGCCGCGGACGAGTCGTTGGAGCGTACGAAGGCCCGGCTCGGCCTGTAGGCGCGTTGTACACGGTCGAGACCGACGAGCAGGCTCAACAGCAGGTCGCGGCGTTGCCGCCCGAGGCTCTGTCCGCGTACGCCGAGGTGCGGACGCTGCTGGAGGTCAACCCGTGGGCTGGGGAGTCCTATCACCGGGGGAATCCGGACGCGGCGCTGCGCACCGTCGCGTTCGGCGGCGCCGGGATGGTCACCTACCTGGTGTTGGACGAGCAGCGGCGGGTGGATGTGCTGGTGGTGTTGTGGGCGGGGTGATCCAGGATGACATCGTTTCTACCGTCGTTGGCGAGCCCCGGTCGATGCTGATGGCACTCGGCGCTGTCCCGAGTTCTGGACCGGGCGAGGACAGGAAGATGTGATGCCGAAAGTGCCGCCGGCGGATGGTCGGCGCAGTCTGCCACGCCTGGTCGGCGGTTGGTTGCTGCTGGTGCTCGCCGGGGGGTTGGTGCTCGTCGCGGTACTCGCGGTCATCGGCAGCGCGATCAACGGTGACATCGGCGCGGTCATCGGCGGTGTCTTCGTGCTGATCGTCGCCGCGGTGCTCGGCCAATTCGGCCGCGTCGTGCTGCGTGGCGGCCACCGTCCGCCGCCCACCGTCGCGGTTTCCGGGCCGGGCAGCGAACGAGCGGCACACGGGCAGCGGTCGTCGCTGCCCGGCCCGCCGGAGGACCCTTCGGTGCGGTCCCGGCGGTGGCGCACCGTCCTGGGTTACGGGGTGATCGGCCTGTTCTCCACGGTGGCAGCGGTGTTGCTGGTGGTTTTTGCGGTGTTCACCGTGACCAACATCCTGGTGTGGGAGCACCTGTTGGGCCATCCGGTGACGGTGCGGGTCGATGCCTGCGACATCGCCGGATGCAACGGTCGCGAGGTCGCTGGCCCCGAGCTGGGCACCTACGTGCAGAACCTGCCCTACGGTCGTCCCGCCGGCAGCAGTGTGCGGGCGTGGGAATGGGGTGGGGACGCCGTCGTCGGCGTGCCCTGGGGATCATTCGTGGGGGCCGTCATCGCCTTTACCGGGTTGGTGCTCCTCGCCGGGGCGGCGGTCTCCACCGGGGTGCGCCGGTACCGGCGTCGATGAATCAGCGCACGGGAAGGCTGCAGCGGTGATCGCCATCCCCTCGGTCTCACTTCAAGGTTTCGGTCTCACTTCAAGGTTACGGCGCGCACGCACCACTTCTACGGCCCACCGCGGCGCCGGACACCCGGGTGAGCGCCACCGCACCACGACACCTCGATCAGCAGGATCGATCCTCTAGTCGGCGCTCGGCCCATCATTGCGGGGATGGTGCAGACCCCACACCTGGGGTGTCGGGCACGGGCGCTGGGGCGCCCGCTTAGCCGCCGCGCTGGGCGCGTCGGTGTGACCGGTCGTGGGCTCGTCGGCCTGCCGGAAGTTCGGGCGCTGGGCGCCCTCTTTCCGTCGGCGGCCGACGTCGCCCGCTCGCGGTCACCTGTGGGGCGGCCGTCCCTCACCTTCGCCTCGTCCCTCGTGTCTGTTGGTGCCCACCCACAGAGCGAGCTATGCCCCAGGGTTACTCCGCAACTTCGTTGCTGCGTAACCTGTGGGGCGGGCTCGTCTCTCCGTTCGCTGCGCTCACCGAGAGGGTTCTGTTCGCTTCGCTCACAGAAAGGGAGGGCACCTGATGGCTTCCGCCATACCGGTCGAGAAACGCACCCGCACGGTGGCGGTGCGCCTCACGCCGGGTGAGGAGTCGGCGTGGGTCGCCGCGGCGCTGGCCGCGGGGCGCCGGCAGTTGGGGGCGTGGGTGCGCGAGGTCGCGGTGGCGGGGTATCTGGCCGGGCCGCGCACCGCGAATCCGCGGGAGACCGACCCGGCGGTGGCGGGGTTGCGCGCCGAGTTGGCGCGGTTGGGCAACAACGTGAACCAGATCGCGCACGCGTTGAACACCCCCGGGCACGCGCACGCCGATGCCGCGGTGGAGGCGGCGGAGCCGCACCTGGCGGCGATCAACACGACACTGGCGGAGTTGTACGGGGCGATCGAACGCGCCGAAACCCGGGGCGGTTAGTGCCCATGTCCGGTCGTCGTTGCGCGTTGAGACCTGACCGGTTGGGGCGTCACGGGTGAGCGGGATGAGCGCGTTGAGACGAGCTGGGTGTGCGCACGGGTGCAGCCGAGCGGGTGCGCAGCGCGCACTCCGGTGGATGCACACCGTGCAGTCGGGCGTGTGCGCACGCGTCGGTTCGAGAGAGGCGGTGGGTGGCGGGTGGAAGGTGGTGGTGAGGTGTGATCGCGAAGATCACCCGCGGTGCCAACGCGGGTGGGTTGGCGCGGTATCTGCACGGGCCGGGCACGCACACCGTGCACTCCTACCGCAACGATCGGGGGGCGTTGATTGCCGGGGGGAAGGTCATCGCCGGCACCGTCCCGGTCCGCACCGAGGGCGACGGGGCGGGGTGGGCGCGCCAGTTCACCCACGCCCACATGGCGCGACCGAAGGTGGTGCGCAACGTGTGGCACTGCTCGCTGCGCTGCGCCCCCACCGACCGCACCCTGTCGGATCGGGAGTGGTCGGGCATCGGCCAGGTGCTGGCGGATCGGATGGGGTATGGGGAGCACCCGTGGGTGATGGTCCGCCACGACACCGACCATGTGCACATCGCGGTGTCCCGGGTCGGGTTCGACGGGGCGGTGTGGAAAGGATCCAACGACCGGCACATCGCGGTGGCCACCATGCGGGACATCGAGACCACCTGGCAGCTGACTCCCGTCCCGGCGCAGCAACAGGAGCACGGTCTCAAGACCCGGCTGCGCCCCGACGAGGTGCGCAAGTACACCCGCGAACACACGGTGCCGGTGCGCACCGCGCTGGCGGTGACCGTGCACGAAGCCCGGGACCTGGCCCGCGGCAAAGGCACCGACCGGTTCGAGCAGGAGTTGGACCGCCTCGGGGTGGGGTGGCGCAAGAACGTGGCCTCCACCGGGCGGATGAACGGCTACAGCTTCCAATCCTCGGGCAAAGACGCCACCGGGGCGCCGTTGTGGTTCCCGGCGTCCAAACTCGACCGCGCCCTGTCCTGGGCCACACTGGCGACCGAGCTGGGCGGGCCGGTGCCGCAGCGGCGGGCGAAGGAAACCGACCTGGCCCCCCGCGGGCGGTTCGAAACCGCCCGCGGCTATGACCGCCGGCGCCTGGCCGAGGGGGAGAAGTCCTTCCCCCATCACCGTTCGTGGCAGCGGGAAACCACCCTGGCGGCCTACACGAAGCAGTGGAAAACCATGCCCGAGGTCGACGGGAAACGGTCCGCCGCCAACGCCGCGGAGGAAACCCGCATCCGCGACGCCGCCCGCCAAGCCGCGGAGCAGGAAAAGCACGACGCGATGATGCGGATGGTGCGGGCCAGCTTCCCCACCCCCATCCGGGAGATGCTGCGCCTGCAGGCCGAACGGGAAGCCAACCCGCACACCCAACCGGATCGTGGGGCCGCGGCGAGGCGCGCCCGCGAAGCCGGGCCAACCCGCGACCAGGACCGGGGATACGGGCGATGAGCTACCCACCGTGTCGCTACGCCCGCCGCTGGCCCGAGCTGTGGGCCGTCCAACTGCCCACCGACGCTGACCGCTGGAGGCTCAGCCAAAACCTGGCCAGCGGCCGGCTCGACGGGCAGGAGCCCTCCCGAGCCTTCGTCGCCGCGTTCATCGACCGCATGCTCTGCCGGATCACCCGCGCGCGGAATTCCTCGCCGGGCAACACACTTAGGCGCCTAAGTGGGTCCTAAGTGGGTCACCTGGGGGTGAACGCTGCGCTGGGCCGGGGCTGGCACGGTTGGCCGGTGTCCTATCCCAGTGACCTAGGACGTGTCCACGTGTCCTACCAAGTTGGGAGACCCACCCGTAGGACACTTCACCCGTGACCCACCCCTCTCAGACGTTCACCGTGTCCCAGGCCGCCGACGTGTGTCAGGTGTCCCGCAAGACCATCACCCGACGCTATCAGCAGCTCAAAGAGGGCGGCGCGTACAAGGACAAGGCTGGACAGTGGGCTATCCCAGCGGTGGCCCTCCTGCACGCCGGGTTGACCCCCGGCAGGCCAGCGGCGCCGGACACTGTCCCATCGACCCAGGCGTCGGCACCGGGACAGCAGGCCACCGCGACGGGCCTAAGAGTGGCCGAACTGGAGGCCCAGGTCACCGAGTACCGGCACCGAGCAGAGGTAGCCGAGCAGCTCGCCGCTGAGCGGTCCGCACGGGTAGAGGACCTACGGCACGCGCTGCGGATGCTGGAGGCCGGTCGTCCTGCGGTAGCGGTGGAGACCGTTCCCACGGCCGCGGAAGCCGTAGCTGGTCCGCAACCTCAACCTGAGCCGCCGCGGGCCACGGGCGGGCAGGGATGGTGGCAACGGTGGCGGCGGCTCGCTAATTGATCTGGTGCGCTACGGCGCGCCTCTTTGACCCGCGGGGTCTCGGCTGACTGGATTAGGACAGTCCCCAGAAAGGGGTCGACCCGGCGGGTGCTTCAACACCGAACCGGGCCTAGGTCCAACGGAAGTGCAGCTCCGCGTGACCCCTACAGGAATCGTAACCGCGAACCCCGACAGCGCAACGCGCCGCGTCGGGTGTGTCTCGCCCTTCACCCTCCCCGCAGTGTCGCTGTTCCTGTCTGAGCTGGTGATGCCGCTGGTGTAGCCCCTACCGCACATCGGCGCTATCGCGAGAGTCCGCCGTTAACCGACCTCGAAGCCTGACAGTGCACCCTCTGTAAATCCTGGCCAGTCAGGCACCAGGCACCCGGCGCGGCCTGATCAGCCGCTCTGGGTGAGACTCCCGGCCTCCCGTCACACCAGACGACGGGTGGCCAGGAGGCGTGGAGCGGACGACGTGGGTGCGGAATTGGCCAAGGGTCACATGGGGGGTCACCGAGCCGGGCAATTCCTGTCCTGCGACCGTCCCCCAACGCGCCTGACGCGGTCGTGACGGGGTAACCGCGTGGAGCACAGTCAACTGAGTACCAAGTAGGAGAGACCAGCACAGAGCCGGTGAGGACGCGTTGAGCAGGCCGCTACGCGACCGGATCTGATCTTCTGCCCGCCACCTGGGGCTGCCCCGTGGGGTTCCCAGCGATTACCGCACGCTGGGTAGGTGCGGGAGATCGGCGGCCGTGTCCCTATCCGTCCTCACCGCGCGGCGTGGGTGTGTGTCGTGGTCCGGGGCGTAGGGAGCGGTGTTCGGTGGTACTGGTGAGCCACCCCGCTTGTAAGAGCTTGGGAGTGATCTCGCGGGCTGCGCGGCGCGGCCACCCCATGGTGGAGCGGAGTTCGGTCCATGTGGGTCCGGTGCCGGTGTCGGCGACGATGCGGGCGACGGCCACCGCGGCGGCCGCGCCGTCCCGGGTGGCGATCACTGCCACGTCGGCGGCTTCCTGGACCCGGCGGGCCCGCCGCGCTGCCTTGTCGGCCACGAGTCCGGCGACGGCGGCCGGGGTCGGGGTCATCCCACCCCGCACCAGGTGCAGCCACGCGGAGCGCTTGTCGGGGTCGTCGTGGGGTATGGGGTGCGGTGCGAGTTTGGCGATGGCCGCGGGGGTGACCTCGCGGCGTGCTGTGCGTAGGGCGTGCTCGGCGTGCTGTTCAGCGGTACTCACCACGGGAGGCGGCGGCGGTGCGGTGTCCGGGACGGCCTTCGGGGATTCGCCATGGTCTGGACCCGCCGCCCGCGTCGGCGCTGACCGTGCCGGCGCTGGGGTGATGCCCAGGTAGGTCAGCGTTGCGGTGGTGGCGGGGCCGGGCTCGGCAGGGGCCCGCAGTCGGTAACCACCCGGCACCGGGACGGCCCAGCAGTCGGGGAACGCGGCGAGGTCCCCACCGATCTGGATGAGGATCGGCAGACCCCGGCGCAGCGCGGTCCGCACCGCGGTGTCCGCGGCTCCTGTGAGCGTGCCCGCGGGCAGGGCGACGGCGAGGGCATCGGCGGCCTCGACGTCGGGGGCCACGGTCCAGCCGTAGCGGTGGGCGAGTGCGGCAGCAGCCTTGGCCTCCCCCACCGCCGCCACCCGCAGCGGACCGTGCTGGCGCCCGGTGCGGGCGCTGAGGGCTGCGGTGTACCGGGTCCGGGCGTCCTCGCCCATGACCGGGCGCGGCGGCCCGGTGATGGTGGTGCTCATGGCTGTGCTCTCCCTTTTTCACTCCCCGGCCTCCGCGGGCAGGATCGTGGCCATCGTCTCCGATGATCGCCCGGCGCTGCGTCACCGACGCCCGTGCCCCCTGCGTGTCGGCGGACCAATCCCCAGCACCCGAGGAGGCTGCGTGCGACCGGTCCGCCGCCAGCCCCACGCTCCTTCGAAGATGCTGCCGCGCCACCGCTCCGCGCTGGCTTGCCCCCGATTCGATGGTGCGTGTCCGGGTCGGCGGTCGCGCAGTAGATCGGTGATCGCGGTGACGGCGTGCGGCGCTTTGCGGTGGTGCTCATGCTGGCACCGGCTCGGCCTGCGCGAGGTAGTTGTAGAGGGTTTGGCGGGTGATGCCGAACTCCCGGGCGATCGCCGCCTTGGGCTCCCCGGCCGCGACCCGCTCCCGCAGCTGCGCTGCCCGCTGTCTGGAGAGTTTCGGGGTGCCACCCTTGTAGCGCCCGGCTGCCTTCGCCAAGGCGACGCCCTCGAGTTGGCGCTCGTGGATCAGGGCGCGTTCGAACTCCGCGACACTGCCCAGCATCGACAGCAGCAGGGTCTGCAGCGGGGAGTCCCCGCCGGTGAAGGCCAGGTTCTCTTTCACGAACTCGACGCGCACCCCGCGGGCGGTGAGGTCGGTGACCAGGGCGCGCAGGTCGGTGAGGTTGCGGCCGAGGCGGTCCAGGGAGTGGCACACCATGGTGTCGCCTGCCCGCACGTGGTTGAGCAGGGCGAGCAGCGCCGGTCGGTTGGTGTCCCGCCCGCTGCACCTGTCCGTGAACGTCTCATCCAGTGGCACCCCGTCGAGCTGCCGGTCGGTGCACTGACCCAGGCTGGACACCCGGACGTACCCCACTCGCTGGCCCGTGGTGGTCGTGTTGTCCATTTGCCGCTCCCTGCCGTCCTGGTCGCGCCTCAGTACCGTCTAATCCGCTCTTGAGGAAACGATAGACGACCGTCAAGACAGGATGAAAACTATCCTGATTGGACGCGGTACGTGTCCGGGTGCGGGTGTCCATCGTGGGTGTACCCCAACCCGACGGTCGCGCTGTCCCGTAAGACGCACCTGAGCGAGAATCTTCACCGGGCGGGTCTACTGCGAATGCGCAGGTCCAGGTCACACCGGGTCGACGGTGGGCGTGGGGTGTGCGGTGGGGGTTCCCCTTACGGGAACCGCCCCACCCCGCCGCGGTTAGGTCGAAGTTTTACGACGGCTCTTGTAGTGAGTAGTGAGTAACTAGTAACTTATCGGCGTGGTTACGCGGATAAGGATGGGGGCATCGCAGCGGCGGGAGCAGGTGCTGGCGGTGGCTGAGGAGGAGTTCGCGGCCACCGGGTTGCACGGCACCTCGGCCGAGACGATCGCCCGGCGGGCCGGGATCAGCCAGGCGTATGTGTTTCGGATCTTCGGCACCAAGAAGCAGTTGTTCGTGGAGGTGGTCGATGGGGCGTTCGAGCGGATGAGTGTGGCGATGTTGGCCGCGGCGGGGGGCTTGTCGGGGATCGAGGCGCTGGCGGCGATGGGCCAGGAGTACGACGCGATGCTCGCCGACCGCACCACCTTGCTGTTGCAGCTGCATGGGGTGGCCGCGAGCAACGACCCGGAGGTGCGGGACGCGGTGCGGGCCAGCTTCGGCCGGCTGTGGCACGCGGTGGCCGACACCGCCGGGCTCGACCCGGTCACCGTGAAGACGTTCCTGGCCTTCGGGATGCTGCTCAACACCAGCGCCGCCCTCGACCTGGCCGATCTCGACGCCGACTGGGCCCGCCAAGCCGGTACCCGGATTCAGGCTGGGTTGTTCGCCCACATCACTACCGCCACCAACCGATGAGTACCGCCCGCAGCCTCGACGGGGCCCCCGCCCCGACGAGGCGAAACCGGGGCGGGACGCGGGTGCTGGTCGGCACCGTGGTGTTCGTCGCCCTGGTCGTCGCGGTGATCGGCAGTCTGGGTGCCCCGCTGATCACCGCGGTCGCCGAGCAGTACCGGGTCTCATTGGCCGCAGCGCAGTGGACGTTGACCATCGCGCTGCTGACTGGTGCCGTCGCGACCCCTGTTCTGGGGCGCCTCGGCACCGGACCGAGGCGACGCACCGTCGTGCTCGTCACCCTCGTGGTCGTGGTCGTGGGCAGTGCGCTGACTGTCCTGCCGCTGCCCTTTGCTGGGCTGCTTGCCGGTCGGGCCGCCCAGGGTGCGGGGCTCGGGTTGACCGCGCTGATGATGGCCACTGCCCGCGACCACCTTGCCTCGGCGCGGTCGGCGAGCACGATCGCGCTTCTGTCGGTGGCCTCCACCGCCGGCATCGGCCTCGGTTACCCACTGGCCGGGCTGCTCACCGACCTGGCCGGTGTCCGCGCCGCGTACGGCCTCGGGCTGGTCATCACCCTCGCCGCCCTGGTCGCGGCGGCTGTGGTCCTGCCCGCCACCCCGGACCGGGCCCCGAGCCGGGTCGACCTGCGCGGAGCGGTGCTGCTCACCGTCGCCCTGCTCGTGCTGCTGATCGTCATCAGCCAGACCGACCTGTGGCGCCACCATCCGGTCATTGCTGCTGGTGGTCTCGCCGCGGCCGCGCTCCTGCTCGCCGGGTGGGCCCGGCTCGAGGCCCGCACCCCCGCCCCGCTCGTCGACGTCGGACTGCTGCGCCACCCCGCGGTCGCCGCCGCCAACCTCGTCATGCTCACCGGCGGGATCGGTATGTACCTGCTGCTGAGCCTGATCACCCGCTACGTGCAGACCCCCGCCAGCGCCGGGTACGGCTTCGGGCTGACCACCTTCCAGGCGGGTCTGGTCCTGGTGCCGTTCTCCGTGCTCGGTTTCGTCGCCGGCAAGCTCGTACCACCGCTGCGGCGGCGGCTCACCGCCCGCCAGCTGCTCACCGCGAGCACCGTTCTGGTGCTCGCCGCCTTCGTCCTGTTCGCCCTCACCCGGACCCACCTCGCGGCACCCGTGATCGCGATGAGCATCCTCGGAACCGGGGTCGGGGCGTTCTCCGCCGCCATGCCCGCGGTCATCCTCGCCGCCACCCCTCAGGCCGAGACCGCCAGCGCGATGGGCGTGAACCAAGTCGTGCGCAGCGTGGGGTTCTCCATCGGCAGCGCCCTCGGCGGGCTCATCCTCGCCGGCTACACCACCACCCAGGTCGCCCCCGACCGGGTCGGGTACACCGCCGCGGCCATCGTCGGAATCGCCACGACCCTGGCCACCCTCCTCATCCTCGCGCTCCCCGCCCGCAGCGACGAAACGACCGAGGATCGCTAACCACCCCGAGGTGAACGGATCGACCGCCGACGCCGCCCGGTCCGCGCTGCCCTCGCAAAGTAGTCCGGGGCCCTGTTCTGCACCGGCCCGTCACCGGGTTGGGATCGTCGAATGAACACTGGGCCGCGGCGCAGATGGGGCCTGGGGCCATCGCTTGACGGTGGCGGCGATGAGTAGGTGACCAAGATCTGGTGCGCCTGCGGCGCTGGGTGTTGCCGGGAAGCCGGTGGTCGGTTCTGGCGTGCAGGGTCACGCGATCTGGTCGAGCAGGATCCGCGCTGCCTGCTCCGCGCCGTCGGTGCTGATCGTCTCGGCTACCGCACTCGCGCGAGCCGTGGTCGCAGGCGTCAGCGCCACTGCGAGTGCGTCCCGGATCGACTCGCTCGTGGGAGTCGGGTTGTCGACGGTGGCGCCGATGCCGAGGTCGACGACCCGCGATGCCCAGTACGGCTGATCGGCGACCTGAGCGACGACCACCTGCGGGGTGCCAGCTCGGGCGGCGGTCGTCGTCGTCCCCGCACCACCGTGGTGGATGACGCAGGCGACCCGTGAGAACAGCGCCTGCTGGTTGCCTTCGCCGACGCCGAGGCAGTCCCCGTCGTCGGCGACCACGTCGAGGTCAGCCCAGCCGCGACCGACGATCACTCGGCGGCCAAGCACGCGGATCACGTCAATCGTGGCCCGGGCAGATTCCTGCCCGACGAGCATGCTGCCGAAGCCCATGAAGACCGGAGGATCGCCGGCCTCCAGGAACGCCTCGACCTCGGGGGACAGTGGGCGCTGGTCCGGCAGGACCCAGGCGCCGGTCCGCACGCCCGTGACGGGGAACAGCCGCGGCGGGCTCAGGACCGGGTCAGCGGCCACCCATGGTCGTTGCGTAAGAAGAAAAGCGCGAACATCATCGACCGGCGGCAGGCCGAGCGAGGCGCGGTGCGCGTTGATCGCCGGGCCTACCCGGCTCTGGTAGCCCTGGGGCTCCAACAGGCTCGGAGAGAACACGACGAACCGGTTCGGGATGCCGGCAACCTCGGCGGCGGTGCGCGCGACGAAGTGCAGCATGCCGGTAGCCAGCAGGACGTCGGCGTCCGCCGCGGCCCCGGCGAGCGTGTCGTAGGTCCCGTCGACGTGGTCGTTCACGAAGTCGTCGACGCTGGGAACTCGCTCCTGCGCGGAGGTCTCGGCCGTCGCCCAGGAGCGCCACGACCTCACGAACGGCACGAGCGGAACGCCTGCCCGCAGCAGCAGCGGCTGGAACACCTCGTCCGGCGGTGCGCACAGCCGCACATCGGCCCCCAGCAGACGTAGCTGCGCGGCCAGCGCAACCATCGGCTCGACGTCACCGCGCGTCCCGTACGTCGCCAACAACACCCGCATGTGACCACATCACTTTCATCGGTTCCGGATTGCGAAAGGAGATGATGGGTCCCCCAGGGGGGCTTGAAACAAGCCCCCCTGTCAGCCATAATCTGAACCAGGCGAAGTTCGATCCGGAATCAATTGGTGGCGCTCCGCGGCTCTCCGCACAGCCCCCTGGACACCGGGCCGAAGCCAGCAACCTCTGCACGTGGTGCCTCGCAAGCTGCCCTGCAGGTCGACCCCGTCCCGGTCGCCGATCGACTACTGGGGCGATTCGGACTTCGCTCCGACGCCGTTCAGCGGTTGGCGGCGGGCCTGGAGCCGTCTGTGGCTGATTCGCCATCCGGCCGGCGTGCGCGTGAGTGTGTCGATGTAGGTGACGCTGCCGCACTTACCGTCGCTGGTCACGCCCAGGCCCTTGGACCGGGCTGAGACGGTGTCGTCATCGACTGGCGTGACCACGATGTTGGTGACGTGGTGTGCAACTGGGTTGCGATCGCCGAGAGCGAGAGCGGCTGATCGGATCGCATCGATCCCATGCATCGGCGCTTGACCAAAGTCGCTGGTGTCGTAGACGGCGTCGGCGGTGAACAGTTCGTTGATCCGCTCGAGCTCGCCTTCATCGAAGAGATGGCCGTGCAGCGCGATGAGTTCGGAGATTGCAAGTCGGTCCTCACTCGTCAACGACATCTGCGCCTCCGGACGTGATCAATAGCCATGGCTCAGACTCTAGGTCGCGAGCCACCCGTTCCTGTCACCGCAAAGGGATGGTCTTGCGGGACGGTTGGCGAGCTGGCCTCAGGCTGGTCAGTCGGGGGGCTGGTACACCTGACGTCAGGGTATACTGACGGCGTGGAGTTGTGGGAGGCGCCGGTCGTGGCCAGTGCTCACCGGCATGGCTTCACCGATGAGGACATCCGGCATGCCCTGCGCAACTTCATTGCTGTCGCCGCTGATCCCCGGGACGACGACGTCACCTTGTTTCTCGGTCCCGACCGGGCCGTCAACCTGATCGAGGTCGGGGTGCTGGGCACCGATGAGGGCCCGCTGATCATCCATGCCATGGCGGCCAGGGCCGGCCGATTCCGCGCGTCGAAGGAGTGATGATGGCTCGAACCATCGTGGAGAAGGAGCGGATCGCCGCTGAGATCGCCGAGCGGCTCGCCCATCAGGAGGAACCGTCGTGGCGGGATGCTGAGCCGCTGCATCGGGTCGCGGAGGCCTTCCGCCGTTCGGTGAGCGCCGACGCGGAGTTGGCCGAGGCGGTGAAGGCGGCCCGAGCCGATGGCTACTCCTGGGCGGGCATCGCCGCCATGCTGGGTGTGTCGAAGCAGACCGCTCAGGTTCGCTACGGCGCCTGAGCCCGCGAAGGTGCGTTGGCGGCGTGGCGCGTTACGCTATTGGTATGGGTGAGTGCGCGCAGTGTGGTGGTCGGTTGCCGCGGGCGTTGCCGGGGGCGGGTCGCCTGCCGGTGTACTGCTCGTCGGCCTGCAGATAGAAAGCCTATCGGGGGCGGGGCGGTCGGGCGTCGGGCACCACGGGGGCCCAACGCCGGCTGTCCTGTGCCAAATGATCTGAGGTGCCGATAGGGCGTTGACCTGCGGTGCCTCAGATTCATTGGCGACGGGAATTCATGCCCCTTGGCGGGGCTTGCCAACGAACTTGAGGCATCTCGACGCGGAGCGGCCGGGCGCCTCGGCACCGACCACGGGTCGGGGTCCGCGTCACCGCCTGACAGACTCCGCGCGTGACCGGCACAGTGCTCGTCCTCGGCGGACGCAGTGAGATCGGGGTGGCGCTCGCCTGCCGTCTTGCCTCCACCGGGCGCGCTCGCACGGTCGTGCTCGCGGCCCGCCGGGCGAGCAGCCTCGAAGCAGAGGCCGCCGTGATCCGCGAGGCCGGCGCCCCGGTGGTGCGCGCGCTGGAGTTCGACGCTGATGACCTGGCGGCCCAGCCCGCCCTGCTCGACTTGGTCGCTCGTGAGCACGGGGAGCCCGACGTAGTCGTCCTCGCGTTCGGAGTGCTTGGTGACCAGGCTCGCGCCGAGCACGATGCCGAGCACGCGACTGCCGTGCTGCACACCGACTACGTGGCGCAGGTTGCCGCCCTCACCCACGTCGCCGACCGGCTTCGGACGGCCGGGCGCGGTGAGATCGTGGTGTTCTCCTCGATCGCCGGCGTGCGGGTCCGGCGGGCGAACTACGTCTACGGCTCGGCGAAGGCCGGGCTCGACGGTTTCGCGAGCGGGCTCGCCGATGCGCTGCACGGCTCCGGCGTGCACCTCGTCCTCGTCCGGCCAGGGTTCGTCGTCGGCCGCATGACGGCTGGCAGCGGCCTGAGCCCGGTGCCGTCGTTGTCACCGACGCCGGAGCAGGTGGCGGAGGCGACCGCGCGGGCGTTAGCGCGTGGCCGGAACGCCGTGGTGTGGGTGCCCGCCACATTGCGGCTCTTAGCAGCGATCATGCGGGTGCTTCCACGGCCGGTGTGGCGCCGCATGCCGCGATGAGGTGCGCGGGGCGCTCGTGGCACGCCGCTGACCTAGGCGCTGCGCGGATCGATCTGGCGCGCCACCTTTACGAGGGGAACGACTGTTGGCCCCGCCGAGCCAGACCTAGCGCGTGTTGGTCCCGGGTGGTCAGGGATTTCTCGGCGAGTCGGACTACGTCGGGACAGATCGCGACGAAGACCGCGAGATCCGGCGGGTGGCCCGTCGTCGGGGGGATGGTGCGGGGCCCACATCGGGAGCGTCGGGCACGGGCACGGGCGCTGGGGCGCCCGCTTAGCCGCCGCGCTGGGCGCGTCGCCTGTGACCGGTCGCGGGCTCGTCGGCCTGCCGGAAGTTCGGGCGCTGGGCGCCCTCTTTCCGTCGGCGGCCAACGTCGACCGCTCGCGGTCACCTGTGGCGGGTCGGGTTGGTCCCCTGGTTGGTCTCGTTCCTCGCCTACACTGGACCTGGAGGACCGCCCCACCACAGAGCGAGCTATGCCCCAGGGTTACTCCGCAACTGCGTTGCTGCGTAACCTGTGGGGCGGGCTCGTCCCGGTTCGCTGCGCTCACCGATGAGGGTTCTGTTCGCTTCGCTCACAGAGAGGGAGGGCACCTGATGGCTTCCGCGATACCGGTCGAGAAACGCACCCGCACGGTGGCGGTGCGGCTCACGCCGGGTGAGGAGTCGGCGTGGATCAGCGCGGCGCTGGCCGCGGGGCGGCGGCAGTTGGGGGCGTGGGTGCGGGAGGTGGCGGTGGCGGGGTACCTGGCCGGGCCGCGCACTCCCAACCCCCGTGAGGTGGACCCGGTGGTGGCGGGGTTGCGCGCCGAGTTGGCCCGGTTGGGTAACAACGTGAACCAGATCGCGCACGCGTTGAACACCCCCGGGCACGCGCACGCCGACGCGGCGGTGGAGGCGGCGGAGCCGCATCTGGCGGCGATCACCACGACGCTGGCGGAGTTGTACGGGGCGATCGAACGCGCCGAAACCCGGCCCGGTTAGCGCGTAAGGCGAATCGGGTTAGCGCGGGAAAGGTGAGACGGAGGTACGCACCGGTGCAGCCGAGCAGGTGCACACCGTGCAGCCGGGCGCGTGCACGATGTGCAGCCAGACGAGTGCACGCGGTGCAGTTGTGGAGATGTGGTTGGTGGCGGGTGGACGGTGGTGGTGAGGTGTGATCGCGAAGATCACCCGCGGTGCTGACGCGGGCGGGTTGGCGCGGTATCTGCACGGGCCGGGCACGCACACCGTGCACGAATACCGCAACGACCGGGGGGCGTTGATCGCCGGGGGGAAAGTCATCGCCGGCACCGTCCCGGTCCGCAACCAGGGCGACGGGGCGGGGTGGGCGCGCCAGTTCACCCACGCTCATAAGGCGCGGCCGAAGGTGGTGCGCAACGTGTGGCACTGCTCGCTGCGCTGCGCCCCAGATGACCGCACCCTGTCCGATCGGGAGTGGTCGGGCATCGGCCAGCACCTGGCCGACCGGATGGGGTACGGGGAGCACCCGTGGGTGATGGTCCGCCACGACACCGACCACGTGCACATCGCGGTGTCCCGGGTCGGCTTCGACGGGGCGGTGTGGAAAGGGTCCAATGACCGGCACATCGCGGTGGCCACCATGCGGGAGGTCGAGACCACCTGGCAGCTGACCCCGGTGCCGGCCCAGCAACAGGAGCACGGACTCAAGACCCGGCTGCGCCCCGACGAGGTGCGCAAGTACACCCGCGAACACACGGTGCCGGTGCGCACCGCGCTGGCGGTGACCGTGCACGAAGCCCGGGACCTGGCCCGCGGCAAAGGCACCGACC
>JAABUW010003992.1_pt1 | contig 20437 bp, 17 predicted proteins | sample 5560081 | NCBI WGS metagenome assembly JAABUW01 (sample SAMN10711882, study PRJNA513363) | rock metagenome | isolation source: Antarctica rocks | place: Antarctica: Victoria Land, Knobhead sud
CCAACGTGCCGCAAACGCAGGTCGCCAAACCCGCCAAGATCACCCTCACCCACCAAACCCACCCCACGCGCAAACACTCAGGTCGTTCCAGACATGTGTGACCGCCGTAGCCCGGAGGGAGAGGGGGCAGCAAGGTTTGGCAGGCCAGCGCCGTCCACTCTTCTCGTTGAAGGCCGCCAATATGCACTTTCCCCCATGATCGGCCTTGCCGACGTGCAGGCCGCAGCCGGGCGCATCGCAGGCCGCGTGCTTCGCACCCCTGCCCTGCCGTCCGACGCCATCAGCCGCGCCACCGGCGCGCAGGTCACGCTCAAGCTGGAGAACCTGCAGGCCATCGGCTCCTTCAAGGAGCGCGGCGCCGCCAACCGCCTGGCGCTGCTGACCCCGGCGGAGCGCCAGGCCGGCGTCGTCGCCATGTCCGCCGGCAACCATGCGCAGGCCGTCGCCCGCCATGCCGGGCTGCTCGGCGTGCGCGCCACCATCGTCATGCCGCGCCATACCCCGAGCACCAAGGTCACGCGCACCCGCGCCTGGGGCGCCGAGGTCGTGCTGCACGGCGACACCCTACTGGACGCCGCCGCCCACGCCCGTGCCCTGGCCGCCCGGGACGGGCTGGTGTTCGTCCATCCCTATGACGATCCCGCCGTGATGGCGGGCCAGGGCACCCTGGCGCTGGAGCTGCTGCAGGACGCGCCGGACCTGGATGTGCTGCTGGTCCCGGTGGGCGGCGGCGGCATGATCTCCGGCTGTGCCGTCGCCGCCAGCGCCATCAAGCCCGGCATCGAGGTCATCGGCGTGCAGGTCGCTGCCTATTCCAGCCTGGCGCAGGTCCTGGCCGGCGTCCCCATCCAGACCGGCGGCGCCACCATCGCGGAGGGCATCGCCGTCCACCAGGTCGGCGCGCACTGCCTGGAGGTGATACGCGCCCACGTCTCGGACGTGGTCGTGGTGCCGGAGCGCGTGGTGGAGGACGCCATCGCCCTGCTGGCCGAGGGCGCGAAGCAGGTGGCGGAGGGCGCCGGCGCCGCGGGCATAGCCGCCCTGCTGGCGCATCCCGCCCGTTTCGCCGGGCGGCGGGTGGGCGTTCCGGTGTGCGGCGGCAACATAGACGCGCGCATCCTGGCCAACGTGCTGCTGCGCGGCCTGCTGCGCGACGGCCGGCTGCTGCGACTGAACATGGACATCCCCGACCGCCCCGGCGTGCTGGCGGACATCGCCGGGCTGATCGGCGCGTCCGGCGGCAACATCATCGAGGTCGTCCACCAGCGCCTGTTCGACGCGCCCAGCGTGCAGGCGGCGGAGCTGGAGCTGATGGTGGAAGCGCGGGACCCGGCCCACGCCGACGAGATCACGGAGGCGCTTGCCGTACGCTACGTGGTGCGGCGGGCCTGATCTGCGTCGGCGGCACGGGCGCCTTGACGGGCGCCCCTGCCGGCGACACAGGCTCCTTCTTCGGCGTTGCCCCGAAGGCGCAGGGGATGTCCCGCTCGAAGACGCGCGGTATGTCCTTCTGGAACGTGCGGCGCACGTCGTCGAAGAAATCAGCCTGCGCCGGGCGCGTCCAGGCCACGGCCGCAATGCCTGACCAGACCCAAACCCGCAACATCGCGGCCCCCTTCCCCGTTCGAGTGCAAGCCTAACGCCGCCCTAGCCCCGCCGCACCTGTCGCAACCGCATCCCCGCTGGCCCATCCCCGCTGACCCATTCCCCGCCAACGCACCCTCGCCGCCGCCATTGCGCTGCGGCGGCAATCGCGCTTCGCTGCCTCTGCATAGCCGGACGGAGGCGACATGCGGCGGCGGACACTTCTTGCGGCAGGCGGCGCGCTTGCCCTTCCGGTTCCGGTCCGGGCGGCCGATGCCGCGGTGGACGTGCAACTCGTCATAGCCGTGGACGTGTCCCGATCCGTTGACGAGGAAGAGGCGCGATTGCAGCGCGAGGGCTACCGCTCCGCCATGGTGGACCCGCGCGTGCTGGCGGCCGTCGGCGGCGGCATGTTGGGCGCCATCGCCGTCGCCTATGTCGAGTGGGCGGGCGCCGGCTACCAGCAGCTTGTCATTCCTTGGACCCGCATTGCCGGGCCGGCCGACGCCGCAGCCTGGTCCGCCCGCCTGGCACGCAGCCCGCGGCAGAGCATGTCCTGGACCAGTATCTCCGGCGCGCTGTCGTTCAGCCGGCAGGTGCTGGCCGATTGCCCGTTTGAGGGAACGCGCCGCGTGGTGGACGTGTCCGGCGACGGCCCCAACAACAACGGCCCGCCCGCGGAGGGGGAGCGCGACCGGCTGGTGGCCGAGGGCGTGACGATCAACGGCCTGCCTATCGTGAACGACCGTCCCAACTTCGGCGTGCAGCCCGGCCGGGACCTGGAGCCGTATTACCGGGACTCGGTGATCGGCGGCCCCGGCGCTTTCCTCATCGTCGCCGAGGACTTCGAGGCGTTCGGCGCCGCGATACGCCGCAAGCTGATCCTGGAGATCGCGGGGATGCCGGGCGGCCCGGCTATAGGCTGAACTTGGGGGGCTAAGGCCGACGCCGCGGCTGCTGCAATAGGCGCCCCAGTCCATCAGCACCATCCGCACCTCTGCGTGACGGGCGACGGTCCAGATACCTTAGCGGGTCAACCACACGGCCAGCCCGGCGTCCCGCAGGGCGGCGTAGACGGGGAACGGGTCGTCGAAGAAGGCCGGGCTGAACGGATCTGCATCGGAGACGGGGTACATGGCAGGAAGCATCCGGCGTGGGGCGCCGCGGTATCAATCAGACCGGCTGCTCCCTCTCCCTCCGGGAGAGGGCCGGGGGGAGGGAGGCCGCGAGGACTTGCGCCGGCATGTGAAGGGCTGGTTCTAGGACGGCGGAGGACGGTGCTCGCCCTGTCCCTCACCCCGGCCCTCTCCCGGAGGGAGAGGGGGAAGGCAGCGTCACCCCGCCAGGCTGTTGCGCACCACTGCCGCCGGGTCGCCGCGCAGGACCTCGTGCCGCGTGCCGCCGTCGTCACGGCAGAAGCGGATGTCGAACATCTGATCTCCCACGCGCATGTCGCGCAGCGTCAGCTCCGGCAGCCAGGCGGGCAGCGCCGGGTCCATCCGCAGCACGCCGGCCGGCGCGTCCGGCTGCAACCCCAGCATCGCCTGCACCAGTGCGAACACCGACCCTGCCGCCCAGGCTTGCGGCACATTGGCGCCAAGGTACTGCACGGGAAAGCTGGTGTCGTCCCGCTGCAAGCCCGAATACAGCTCCGGCAACTGCCGCTGCATGAAGAACCCGGCAGCGCGGTTGATGTCCTCCGCGATGGCGTTCGCCTCGTTATGGAAGCCGTAACGCTTGAACCCCAGCGCAATCAGGCTGTTGTCGTGCGGCCAGACCGAGCCGTTCTGGTAGGAATACGGGTTGTAGGACGGGTTGGACGCCGTAAGCGTCCGGATGCCCCAGCCGCTCCACATATCCGGCTGCATCAGCCGCGCCACCACGCGCCCGGCCCGCTCCGGCATGACGATGCCGGACCACAGCAGGTGCCCGGCGTTGCTGGCCACCGTCGTTACCAGCCGCTTGTCGCCATCCAGGCAGTAGCCGTAGCAGCCGCCGGCCTCGTCCCAGAACGCCTCGTTGAAACGCACGAACAGCGCGTCCGCCTTGGCGTCCAGCGCGGCGGCGCGGGCCGGGTCGCCCAGGGCGGCATACGCCTCCGCCATGCCGCGCCAGGCGGCATAGACGTAGCCCTGCAGCTCGCACAGGGCCTTGGGATTGCTGACCAGGGTGCCGTCGGTGTTCACGACGGCCTCGCCGCTGTCCTTCCAGCCGACGTTCTCATAGCCCTGGCCGGACCGGGTGCCGTATTCCTGGAAGCCGTCGCCGTCCCGGTCGCCGTAGTCGTCTATCCAGGACAGGCAGCCCTTGGCGGTCCCGAGGTGCTGCCGCAACAGGTCCAGGTCGCCGGTCGCGCGCCAGGCCGCGTGCAGCACCACCAGATACAGCGGCGTCGCGTCCGCGGTGCCGTAATAGGGGGTGTGCGGGATCAGCTTGAGCGCCGCCAGCTCGCCGAGCCGCAGCTCGTGCAGTATCTTGCCAGGCTCGGCGTCCCGGTAGTCGTCGCGGGCCGTCGCCTGCCACTGTCCCAGCACGTCCAGCGCCGCCCGGCTGAACTGGGTGTCCAGGACGACGGTTTGCAGCGCGACGATCAGCGTGTCGCGGCCGAACAGCGCCACGAACCAGGGCAGCCCCGCGGCCACGATGGTCTGCACCCCGTTCGTGCCGGTCAGCGGCATGCGCAGGGCGGCGATGTCCTCCACCGCCTGCTCGTACATGCGCTCGAAGGCGTGGCCGTCGGCGTCCAGCTTCAGGATGCCTGCGCGCCAGGCCGCGAGTTCGTGACCCTGCGCGCTGCCGGCGCCCAGGTCGCACGACGCGGGCGCCGGATAGGACGTGTCGCCGTCGCGCAGGTCGTACATCAGGGCGCCGTGCCAGGTCGCGCCCGGTGCCAGCTCGATGGCGAAGCTGATGCGGCCATTGGCATAGACGGCGGGCGCCGGACCGCGGGCGGTGATGCGGACCTCCCGGTAGAAGTCGCCGTTGCTGTAGCCGGTGGTCAGCACGCCGTCCCCGTCCGACCACCCGCTGCCGATGCGGCCACGGCGGATGATGCGGCCGGTCTTCACCTCGAAGATGTCGGCAAAGTCGCTACGCAGCGCGATCTCCAGGTTAAAGCGCACGGTCGTGCGGCCGTGGTTGGTGACGGCGTAGCTTTCGTGCATGCCGCCGTCCACGGCGCGGGTCAGCACCAGGGTCAGCGAGCGCGCGGGCACGTCGCCACCCTCGCTGGGGAAGGCGCGGTTGGTCAGGAAGATGCGTGCGGCGTAGTAGGCCGGGGCACCGCTGTTCAGCAGGTCCCAGACCTGGCCGTTGGCATACAGGGCATAGGCGCTGATGAGGCGGGTATCGAAGAAGTACAGGCCCTTGTCGGTCGGCCATAGCATCTGGCCGTCCGGCTCGGTGATGAGGACGGTGTGCCCCTGGTGGATGGCCAGTTGCGGCGGGCCGACCTTGATCTCCAGGGGCAACGGGCTGGCCCTACGCTGCGGGCTGGAAGGTGAGGGAGACGCCGTTCATGCAGTAGCGCTGGCCGGTGGGGGCGGGGCCGTCCGGGAAGACGTGGCCCAGATGGCTGCCGCATTTGCTGCAATGCACCTCGGTGCGGACCATGCCCCAGGCGCGGTCCTCGGTGGTGGCGACGGCGCCGCGGGCGGTGGGCTGGAAGAAGCTGGGCCAGCCGGTGCCGCTCTCGAACTTAGCGCCTGTGTCGAACAGGGCCTGGCCGCAGCCGGCGCAGGCGTAGGTGCCGGCGCGCTTCTCGGCGTTGAGCGGGCTGGTGCAGGCGCGCTCGGTGCCGTGGCCGCGCATGACCTTGAACTGCTCGGGGGTCAGCATGGCCTGCCACTCGGCGTCGGTGCGGGTGAAGGCGTAGGTCTCGGCGGGCTTGGGCTTGGTGGTGAAGAGGGACATGGGGGGTCTCCGGTGGTATGCCGTATCTGATATGGGCGTGCGGCCCAGGGCCGCCAAGCTGGCGGGATCGGGACGCCGCAGGGCCGCTAAATCAAGTCCATGCGGCGTCGCCGCCTGCCGTCAGGAGGTCAAGCCAGGGTCAACCAGGTACTCTCCCGGCCGCAGGATGCGAACTCCGCGCCACGGGTGGAGCACGAGCAGGTCAGCGTCGCTGCTGACAATGGTGGACGCCGAGGCGGCAAGGGCAAGCTCCAGGTACTTGTTGTCCTTCGCGTCACGGCAGTCCGCGACGCGCTCGGACGGCTCGAACCAGGCCGCCCCGGGGACGAGCAGGTCAAGCAGTTCGTCCCGCAGCGCAGGATTGATGAAGCGTGCCAGCCGGGGGCGATGCAGCACCTCGACAACCTCGTCCAGGACCGCAGTGGACAGGGCGAAGCGGTCCCGCCTGCGCGCGGCATGGACAGCGCGCCGGGGGCGCCATCGGCGCCGATGGCGGCTCCCACCAGCGACGACGCATCGAAGACGATCAATCGGGCGGGCTGTCCGGGTCCCGCCGCTCGGCGTTGTATGCCGCCAGTTCCTCATCAAGGATGGCCTGGGTCAGCCCGCGCTTGGCGGCGTCGGCGCTCAGCCGCTCCATGACGGCCAGCAGCGGATCGGCGTCCTCGCTGGGCCGCACCATGCGGCTGACGACGCGGCCGATGGCCTCGCGGGTGCGGGCATCGTCCAGAGCCGCGGCAGCGGCGGCCTCGACCGGGATGCTGACCTCGACCGTGTTGTCCATGACAGTCCTCCTAAGCCACCAGATCCGCTGGTTGCCAGCGGCCGAGCCGCGACTTCTCTGGACGGGACATGAGCGCCCGCACCCCTATTTCCGTTGCAGGCAGCGACGGCACTCGACGGCTTGGCACTGCTGGCCCGGCAATGCAACACGACCCGGAACATGCGGCAGACGTTGATGCAGGGCAAGATGCATGCGCTGGTCGCCGGTCGTATCCGGGAGCCAGCACCTTGTCGGCGTCCACAGCGCAGCAGACGACCAGCTTGGGTTCCAGAAACTCGTCCGCGCCATCGGCAACCGCGGTGTTGGGCTGCCCGAACTCCTGTTGATCCTGACACGAGCAACGTGCGGAACGGCATCCTGAACAGCCTTGGAGAGATGCAACGCGGGGGAGAGATGCAACGCGGGGGAGAGATGCAACGCGGGGGAGAGATGCAACGCGGGCGCAACGGCCCACTCCGGCAGGGCGGGAGCACGGGCGTTATCCTGGCGACCCCGGCTGCCCTGCCCCGGCCAGCCGGTTCTGGCCCGAACCCACTGATCCCATGCGCCCCTACAAGAACCCCGTCGAGAACCAAGGCACCGCCGCGACTAGGATCAGCCCCAGCACCAGCGCCCCCAGATACGGCCAAATCCGCCGCATCGCCGCGTCCGGGCTGACCCGCCCGATGGCGCAGGCCGCGTAGTATCCCACCCCGAACGGCGGCGCGAACAGCCCCACCCCCATCGCCAGCACCACCACCATCGCATAGTGGACATCGTTGATCCCCAGCGTCCGGGCGATGGGGAACAGCAGCGGGCCGAACAGCACGATGGCCGGGATGCCCTCCAGGATGCTGCCCAGCACGATGAACGTCACCACGCTGATCGCCATGAAGCCCCCGGCCCCGCCAGGCACCCCGGCCATCGCGGCGGCCAGGGCGCGCGAGAAGCCGGATTGCGTCAGCGCCCAGGCCATGCCAGTCGCCGTGCCGATGATGAGCAGGATCGCGCCGGACAGGCACGCCGTCTCGACCAGCATCGGATACAGCCGCCGCCAATCGAACCTTCGGTAGATCAGCAGCCCCGCCAGCGCCGAGTAGGCGATGCCGATGGTGCTGACCTCGGTGGCCGTCGCCACCCCCTCCACCACCGCGGCGCGTATCAGGAACGGCAGCACCAGCGCCGGCAGGGCCACCAGCAGCGCCCGCCCGACCTGCCCCGCCGTCGCCCGCCGCACCATGGACACGTCGTCGTCCCGCGACCGCACCCAGGCCACCGCGCCCAAAGCCGCCGCCAGCACCAGCGCCGGGACCAGGCCCCCGGTGAACAGCCCGGCAATGCTCACCCCCGTCACCGACCCGATGGTGATGAGCACCAGGGACGGCGGGATCGTCTCGCTCATCGCGCCGGACGCCGACAGCAGCGACACCAGCTCCCCGTCATGCGCGCCGCGCCGCTTCATCTCCGGGAACAGCACCGGGGCGACGGCGGCCATGTCGGCGGCCTTCGACCCCGATATGCCGCTGACCAGGTACATCGCGCCCAGCAGCACGTAGCTCAGCCCGCCCTTCACATGGCCCAGCAGGCTCGCGAGGAAATTGACCATCGCCAGCGCCATGCCGGTCATCTCGATCAGCAGGCCCAGGAACACGAACAGCGGCACCGCCAGCAGGATCAAGGCGCTCATGCCCTCGTCCATGCGGGACACGACGACCGTCAGCGGCGTGCTGGTCGTGGTCGCGAGGTAGGCCAGCGTCGCCAGGCCGAAGCTGAACCCGATGGGCACCCCCAGCAGCACGCCCGCGCCCAGCAGAGCCACAAAGAACAGCACCAGGTTCCAGTTGCCGGCACCTTTCAGCGCCGGGCCGAGCAGAACGAGCGCGCCGCCCGCCACCAGCAGCCCGGCCGCGACCAGCAGCACGTCCGCCACGCGCTCGCGCAGCAGGTGCAGCACGCAGGACGCCAGCATCAGCGCCACGCCCACCGGGATGGCGCCGGCGCGGAACATGTTGGACCAGCCCAGCGCGGGCGTCTCGATATACCACTCGTCCGCCGCATACTCGGCGGCGTGCGGCAGGATCAGCAGCAGGAACAGCGCGGACGCGCCGACCGCCAGCGCCTCCGCACGCGCCCGCCAGCGCGGCGCCATGCCGGACACGATGGCCGTCAGCCGCATGTGCTGGCCGCGCTGCAAGGCGATGACGCTGCCCAGCATCGCCAGCCACAGGAACAGGATGCTCGCCAGCTCGTCCGTCCAGACGATGGGCCGGTGGAACGCGAAGCGGGCGACCACGCCCAGGAGCAGGATGCCGATCTCCGCCAGGGCCAGCAGCGCCGCGGACGCCTCGACCAGATGGCGCAGCGCACGCTCGATCCCGCCCAGCGCGCCTCCCGCCGCCGGCCGGGCGTCCACGGCGAGGCTCATGCCCCTGCCAAGGACACTGCCTTCAAGAACGCTGCCCTCAAGGCCCCTGCCCTCAAGACAGGCTGCCGACCTCGCCTTCCAGGATGCCCCACGCCTCGGGGCCGTACTTGCCCTGCCACTCCTTGAAGAACCCGGCCCGCTTGAGCGTGTCGCGGAACGGCGCCGGGTCGAGGTCGTTGAACGCCATGCCGCCCGATTGCAGCTTGCCGCGCAGCCCGGAGTTCAGTGCGGCAACGTCCGTCCGCTCGTCCATCGCGGAGCGGTTCAGCTCCCGCGCCACGATCTCCTGCGCCGCCGGGGGCAGCTTGTCCCAGGCGCGGCGGTTGGCCAGGAACCAGTAGCCGTCCCACATGTGGTTGGTCATGGAGCAGTATTTCTGCACCTCGTAGAACTTCGTGGTCTCGATCACCGCCAGCGGGTTCTCCTGCCCGTCCACGATGCGGGTCTGCAAGGCGGAATAGACCTCGGAGATGTTGATGCTGGCTGGCGCAGCGCCGAGCGCCGTGAACATGCTGGTCCATAGCGGGCTGACCGGCACGCGAATCTTCAGGCCGCGGAAGTCCTCCGGCGCGGTGATCGGCTTGGTGCTGGTGGTGGTCTGGCGGTAGCCGTTGTCCCAGATGCGGTCCATCGCCAGCAGCCCGCGCTTGCCGATCTCGGTGCGGACATAGGCGCCGAGCTTGCCGTCCATCGCCGCCCAGACCTGGTTGTAGTCCTTGAACGCGAAGCCGACGCCGTTGATGCTCGCCGCCGGCACCAGCGTCGCCAGGATCAGGCCGGACAGGGTGAAGAACTCCACCGCGCCGGAGCGGAGCTGGCTGAGCACGTCGGTGTCGGAGCCGAGCTGGTTGTTCGGGAACACGTTGATCTCGACCCGGCCGTCCGTCGCCTGCTTGACGCGCGCCGCGGCCTCCATCGCCCGCACGTTCAGCGGATGGATCGCGGGCAGGTTGTTGGCGAACTTGTAGGTGAACTCCGCCGCGTGGGCCGGGCGGGTGCGTATGGCAACCAGCGGCAGGGCTGCGGCGCCGGCCAGCAGGTGGCGGCGGTTCAGGGTGGGCATGGGGCGGTCCTCCGTTCGTTGCCCGTGCGGGTATCGCAGTTGCCCCGGCGTGGGAAGCGCCGCTTGCAGGGCTTGGCTTGCATCCTAGCGCGGAAGGCCCGATTTTCCGGGCGACACGCAGGAGGACGCCATGGACACATGCATCGTCGGCTGGGCGCACAGCCCGTTCGGCAAGCTGGAGGACCCGGATGTCGAGAGCCTGATCGACCGCGTGGCCGGAGGCGCCATCGCCGACGCCGGGATTGACGCCGCGGAGGTGGACGGCGTGTTCGTCGGCCTGTTCAACAACGGCTTCTCCCGGCAGGACTTCCCGAGCAGCCTGCCGATGCAGGGGATCGAGGCGCTGCGCTTCAAGCCCGCCACCCGCTACGAGAACGCCTGCGCCTCCGGTTCCGCGGCGATACACGGGGCGCGGGACTTCCTGGCGGCGGGCCGAGGGCGGTTCGCGCTGGTGATCGGGGCGGAGAAGATGACGGCGACGCCGGGCGCGCAGGTCGGCGACAACCTGCTGGGCGCCAGCTACCGGCGGGAGGAGGGCGACATTCCTGCAGGATTTGCCGGGGTGTTCGGGCGGATCGCCGAGCGTTACTTCCAGCGCTACGGCGACCAGTCCGACGCGCTGGCGGCCATTGCCGCGAAGAACCACAAGAACGGGGTGGACAACCCCTACGCGCAGATGCGGAAGGACCTGGGCTATGAGTTCTGCCGGGCGGTCAGCGAGCGCAACCCTTATGTGGCGCCGCCGCTCAAGCGCACCGACTGCTCCCTGGTCAGCGACGGTGCCGCGGCGCTGGTGCTGACGGACGAGGACACGGCGCGGGCGATGGGCAAGGCGGTGCGGTTCCGCGCGGCGGTCCACGTCAACGACTTCCTGCCGCTGTCCCGGCGCGACCCCACCTGTTTCGACGGCGCGGCGCGGGCGTGGAGCGGGGCGCTGGAGGCGGCCGGGCTGACCTTGGACGACCTGTCGTTCGCGGAGGTGCATGACTGCTTCACCATGGCGGAGCTGCTGGCCTACGAGGCGATGGGCCTGGCGGCGCCGGGCCAGGGCGCGCGGGCGGTGCTGGACGGCACCACGGGCGCGAACGGGCGGCTGCCGATCAACCGCAGCGGCGGGTTGAAGGCCAAGGGGCATCCGGTCGGCGCGACTGGCGTGTCCATGCATGTGATTGCGGCGATGCAACTGACCGGCCAGGCCGGGGACATGCAGTTACCGCGGGCGGACGTGGCGGGGGTGTTCAACATGGGGGGGGCCGGGGTGGCGAACTATGTGAGCATCCTGGAGACAATGCGCTGAACAAGCCCAAAGAGTAGAATAAATATCTGGAGCGTCGAGGTGGGTACTCACCTAACCTCGACACTTCACCTGATAAAGTTGAACATTGTTAGATTCGGTTCCCCTTTGCGAGATTACAACCCTCGCATAAAATCTGTATGTTGCGAACGGTATTGCCCCCACCACGCGAGAACGGTAAAATATGGTCAAAACATAGCTTTTCCTTAGTTTTGCACTCTACGCACTCTCCGCCGTCACGTTGCCACACTTCGCGCTGAACAACCCTTGGGATCGCTTCACGTCGTGGTTTAACCGCTTTTGCCGCTGGCATCGAGGAAGCGTCAACTTTGAAAAGAACGTCACGAACTTCAGGGGTTTGTGCTTCCGGCGTTGAAGATAGAAGCACTTCCAGAACAGGCAAGCGCAAAGCTGAAATAACTGTTTGCAAGTAATCTACAACATTATCGAGTTCCGTAAAATTGCGAACAGTCAGCTTTAAAGCAGGCTTTCCCTTCTCCAAACCCTTTGCGGCGTACGTCCCACTATGTCGGCCCGCTTCACCAGGATACTCGTTTGCAGTTTCAGGGACGACTCGTCCATCTTCCGGGTAAGGCAGCCAAAGAAGCGCGTAGCTCTCGTCTTTCGGTTGATCAATCTGCAAGACCACACTCGCATTCGGCCCGAAATTCCAGGATTTAACCTTGGACACGTTGCGGGTCGGCACCCCAAATTTGCGAGCAAAACAGTCATCCACTTCCAGCATTAGAGATTTCATAACGTGGCCAAATACTCCGGTTAAGAGACGACATCTACTCTCCTAAACACACTATGTCACTCTGTCTGCTACAGATACTGCGCCAGCGACAGCCCCTTCACCCCCGCCATCAACTGATACGACGCCTGCAACTGCGTCTGCAGCGCCGTCACCCGCGTCAGCGTCGCCGCGAGGTCCACGTCCTCCGCCCCCGAGATTTGCGCCGTCAGCGCCGCCTGCGTCTCCGCAAGCTGCACCTTGCGCGTCGCCAGCCCCCGCTGCACGTCGCCCAGCGCCCCGGCCTCCCCGGACGACGCGGCGATGGCGGACCCCAGCCGGTCCCGCGTGGCCGCAGCCACCGCCGGCAGGCCCGGCCCGTCCGTGGTGGTCGCCAGCGTCGCCAGGGCAAGCATGATGTCCCGCATGTAGGACCCGGTGGTAGGCGGCGCCGAAAGGCTCAGGGTGTTCGCGTTGGCCAGCACGCCCACCTGCACCCGCTGCCCCTCCCCGACCTCGATGGCCGGCACCGCCGTCCCGAGCGTGGCGGAGAACGGGGCCGGCGACGCGCCGCCCAGCAGCGCCGGGATCAGCGCCGCGGCGGAGGCGTTCGGCACCGGCGGGTTGGCGGTGTCCTGCCCGGCGAACACGTAGGTGCCGGCGACCTTGCTGTTCAGCAGCCCGGCCATCCGTTCCAGTGCATCGCGCGCCTGCACCGCCACGGCGCTGGCCGCTCCGGGGGTCAGGCCGTTCAGGCCGGGCATCTTGGCGTAGAACTCGGCGGCGATGGCGCCGATTGCGCCCAGCGCCGATTGCGCCACGCCCAGCCGCGCCGCGGCGCTGTCTATGTTGGCCGCCCACGCCTGCTGGTGCGCCACCTGCGGGCGCAGGTCCAGCGACACCCGCGCCCCGGCGCCCAGCCCGGCATAGGTTTCGGCGATCTTGCCCGTCGCGGCCTGCTGCGTCGCCACCGACAACTGCCCGCGTACGGCGGCGCCGTCCTGGGACAGCGCTTGCAGCAGGCCATAGCCGCTGATGGTGCCCGACATGCCCTACCTCACGCTGTCCAGCAGCGCCCGCCACATCGTATCCGTCGTGGCGATCACCTTGGCATTGGCGGCATAGGCGCCCTGCAGCCGGACCATCGTGGCCAGCTCGCTGTCCACCGACACGCCGCTGCCCGCAGTCAGCTTGGCTTGCAGCGAGGACTGCGCGGCCGTGCCGGCGTCCAGGGCCGACGCCGACTGCGCCGCGTCCTGCGCGATCCCGGCCGACAGCGACGACGCCTGCGCCGCCACCGACCCTGCGCCGCCAAGCAGCACCCCGTCCAGCATCGCATCAATGAGCGCCGTGCTACCTGCCGGCCCAGCCGGCCCGGCGCCGTCCCGCAGCATCGCCGGCACGGCGCGCACCGCAGCCGAAACCTGCATCCCCTGCGCGAAACCCGGCAGTGCCGCCACCGGCACGGCGCCCAACGGATCGGTGAACAGCGCCAGCCCCGCGGCGGCGAACCCGGACGCCACCGCCTGCGCCACCCCGTCCAGCCCGGCCTGCACCCCCGGCAGCACCCCGTCCCGCAACGCAAGGTTGGCGCCGATCCGCCCGCCGGTGAGCGAGGCCGTCACGTCCAACCCGCCCACCGTCACCCGCGGCACCGCGGCGGCGGGCGTGCCGGGCGCCAGCGTCGCCGGCTGGACCGCCAGCGGGCCGGACGCCGCCCGCAGCGACAGCAGCGTCCCGCCCGCCACCGCCAGCATGTCCCCGTTGGCTTGCCGCAGGAACCGCGCCCCGGTCAGGTTCGCCACCATCTGCACCTGCTGGTCGCGCGCGTCCTCCAGCCCTGCGACGCTGTCCCCGCGGGCCTGCGCGGCGATGATCTGGTCCGACAGCGCGCCCATGCTCCGCAGCGCCGCGTTCGCCGCGCCCACGTCCGCCACGATCCCGTCCTGCGCCGCCTGCCTTGCAGTGGACACCGCGGCGCCCAGCGCGTTGAACCCGCGCGCCAGCCCGTCCGCCGCGGCGGCGACCTGGCGCTGCTGGGTGCCGTTCGCCGGGTCGTTGGCCAGGGTGGAGAAGCCGTCCCGCAACGCGCCCAGCAGCCCCGGCAGGTCGTAGCCGCTGCCGGGCTTGCCCGCGGCGGCGTCCAACTGAGCCAGCGATGCGCCTCGCACGCCCTGCCCCGCCACCCCGGCGGACGACACCAGGAGCTGCCCTTGCAACGCCTCGTCCAGGCTGCGCGCCGCAGGCCCGGTGCGGACGCCGATGCCGATGCCGTAGGCCCCGGCGTCCTGCACCGCCACGGACTCGCGCACATAGCCCGGCGTGCCGGCGTTGGCGACGTTGTGCGACACCACCGCCAACTGCTTGGCGATGCTGTCCAGCCCCGTCGTCGCGGCGCCCAGGGCGCCCATCAGGCTCATGCCGCCGGCCCCCTCGTCCGTTTACCGCTTCATGTCGAGCGTCTGCTGCAGCAGCTCTTCCGCTGCCGTGACCATCTTGGTGTTGGCGGAGTAGGCGCGCTGGGCGACGATCAGCTTGCTGAACTCGCTGGCGATGTCCACGTTGCTGGCCTCCACCGACCGGGCCACCAGGTTGCCGGCGCCGTTGCTGCCGGATGCCAGGGTGCGCGGCCCGCCGCTGTCGCGGGTGGCGGTGAACGCCTGGCCATCCTGGCGCTGCAAGGCGTCGGCGTTGGCGAACAGGGTCAGCGGCACGCGCGCCACGGTGCGGCTCTGTCCGTTGTCGTAGTTGGCGACGATGTCGCCGTTCTGCCGGGTGGTCACGCCGCTGAAGCTGCCCGGCGCCGCGCCGTCCTGCGTCAGCCCCTTCAGGCTGAAGTCGGTGCCGGCATACTGCGTCAGGCCGTTGCCCTGGCCAAAGGTGCCGAGGTTGATCGTGATCGCCTGCGGGCCGGAACCGAAGTCGGGCTTGAGCTGCAGGGTCGCCGGGGCGCCCGCGGCATAGGTGCTGCCGGCGGCGACGGTTCCGCCGGGCGGTGCCGTCGTGGTGCCGGGGACGATGTTGCCCACGCCGCTGATGGTGCCCGGCGACGCGCCGCCGGTGCCGAACGTCACGTCCGCCGTGCCGAGGCTGGTGCCGTTGGGCAGCGCGACCTTGACCGTCCAAGTGTTGGACGTGGCGCCGGCGGTGGCGGGGGGCTGCTGCGTCCAGGACAGTTGCAGCGTCTGCGCGTTGCCCAGCGCGTCATACACCTGCAACGGGTTGGCAACCGGCCCCGCGGCGGACGGCGTGGCGGGCAGGTTGGCGACGAGCTGCACCTGGCTCGTCGCCACCGGGCTGAACGCGGCCTGCCCGACCTGGATCGGCGCCATCTTGGTGGTGTCCAGCGCGCCCTTCGCGTCCGGCAGCCAGCCGTTCAGCACGCCGCCCGCGCTGTTGACCAGGTAGCCGTCGCGGTCGAGCTTGAAGTCCCCGGTGCGGGTGTACTGCGCCTGCGGGCCGAAGGTGCCGGTGCCGTTGGCCGATGACAGCTCCTTGCTGACGGTGAAGAAGCCCTGGCCGGCGATGGCCAGGTCCAGCGGGTTGTCGGTCAGCTTGACGCTGCCCTGCACGGTGTTGGCGTAGGCCGGGCGGGCGACGACCGAGCCGGACTGGTTGCTGCTGGCCGTGCTGCTGGTCAGGTAGTCCTCGAACACGGTGTCCACCCGCTTGAAGCCAACGGTCTGGCTGTTGGCGACGTTGTCGCCGATGTTGCCGAACGCGGCGGACTGGGCGGATAGGCCGCTGATCGCGGTGTTCATGGCGCCGAACAGCGACATCGCATCTCTCCTGTGGTGGCGGCCCCGATGGAGGCCCTGCGAGGGTCAAGGCATGAACCGTGCCAGGGCCGCGCAGGGCCGTGGACGCCGTGCAGCTTGCGTCCTCCCGGCGGCGCGGCATCGGCTGGGATGGCCAGCCCGGCAGATTGGGACCGGCAGCATCTGCCGGGTTCAGGGGGTTGGCGGCCTGGAACGGGCTGCGTTCCCGCAGGGCCGGCGGCTCGCGGCGGGCTGGTGGCATCGGTCGTCCGCCCTGGCCCTCGCGCTGCCGCGCCGTCATTGCGGGCCGCTCTTGCGGCATGGCGGTCCAGGGGCCGCAGCACTGTTGCTGCCTCCCATGCTGCGTCGCCGCACCTCTTTCAGCGACGCACGGAAACGGCCGGAGCGGACGGCATCTGGATTGACTTGCGATCAGCGGCTGGCTGGCCCGCGGCTTGCTGGCCCGCGGCTTGCTCATGACGTGGCATGATGCCCTCAGCCGCCCCTGGCTCCGCCGCCGACACCCGAATGCCGCGACGCCTGGCCCTGTCCGGGCCGGCGGCGCCGGGGCACGGCCTATCTGGCACCGGCCACGGCTTTGCCGGCATGGTGGCGTCTGCGGCGGGTGGCGCCATGGCCCCTGCCCGGCCTGCGCCGGCCGGGTCGTCGCAGGCTGCCAGGCCGGAAGCAGCCGCGGCCACACGAGTGCGCTCCAGCATCTCCCTCGCGCCGGGCATCCCGGCTGGCCCTTTATCCACCGCTGCCGGGGCGGCTCCGTCAGCCTCGGCACGGCCGGGGCCGTCAGGCAAAGGCGCCGGTGCAGGCCCGGGCGGCTTGGCGAAGGTGGCCGGGAAGGAGGATGCCGCATCGGAACAGCAGCAAGACGGCTTGCACCGGGCCACGGGACTCGGCGACGCCTCGATGCCGGTTCCGGCCGGCGTGGGGCAGGCGTTCCTGCCCCAAGGCGCCCCTTTGGACGCCGCAGCCGCGCCGGCTGCAACCTCTACCGGCGAGGGCAGCAGTGGCCTGTTGTCCGGGGGCGCCGGCACCGCATCCGTGATGGACGCGGCGCAGCCGGGCGGCAGCGCAGCCGCCTCCGCGCCAGCCGTCCAATCACCGCCCAGCCCGGTCCAGCCGTCTCCAGGCGCCGCCACCCCGGTTGCAGATGGCACGCGGACGCAGGCGGGCCTGCACCCCGGCCTGTCCGGTGCGGCGGCTTCCGTGGAAGTCAGCTCCAGCCCTGCTCCTGTTGCTGCGGTCCCGGCTTTTGCCGCAACGGTGCAACAGGGCGCGCAGCAGCCGGCGCGGGACAGGGCCGCTGGCGCCGCCGGCCTGGCCGCCACGGCCATCAGGCGCTCGGCGGAAGGCGCGTCGCCCTCCGAACCCGGCGACGCACCGGCCGCCGCCGCCAAGGCAGCCGGCCCCGGGACGCAGCCGGCTGCCGGACCGCCCGCAACCGCCATCGTTGGCATGGCGCCGGTCCGGTCCGACGCCGCTGGAGCCGTGGCCGCAACGGCGTCGGATACGCCGCCGCTGGACAAGGAGGACCCGGCGCCAGGAACGCCCTGGCCTCCCATGATGCCCGCCGGAACCATGCCGGCGCCGGCGCCAACAGGCGCCTTCTCGGCGGCAGCCGCCGCCGTCATGCCGCACGCCGCCCCTGCCATGCCGGCGCCGGACCAGCTCGGCCCGGCGTTCCTGGCCGCCGCGTCGTCCGCCGGGCCAAGCCGCGTGGTCGTCCGGCTGGACCCTGCCGAGCTGGGCCTCGTCCAGGTCGGCATCGTTCGCCAGCCGGACGGCCCGGCCAGGATCGAGCTGACGGCCGAGCGTCCGGAGACGCTGCAACTGCTGATGCGCGACCAGCCCGCCCTGCATCGCGCGCTGGACCTGGCCGGGGTGCCGGTGGAGGGGCGCACGCTGCATTTCCAGCTTGGCGCACCGGATGCCGCACGGGACCCTGCGCCCGCGCCGCAGCCCGGTGCGGCTGCCGGCGGCATGGGCGGTGATCCCGGCGGCGGCGGCGGCCAGCCCCGCGGCGGGAGCGGGCAGGCGCCGGGCCGGGCCGGGCCATCCCTGCGCGACGCCGATCCAGGGCCTGCCGTGTCCCGTCCTGTCCCCCGTCCGGCGCACGGTTCGCGCGCCGGCGTTGACATAACCGCCTGACGACATAATCGCCTGACCAGGAGCTCGCCATGACCACCACGACCACCGCCGTCACGCCCGGCACCGCCGCCGCTGCCGCCAAGCCCGCCGATGCCCTGTCCAAGCTGTCGGGCAACGCCAACGACTTCCTCAAGCTGCTGATGACGCAGTTGCAGAACCAGGACCCGACCAGCCCGATGGACACCAACGCCTTCACCAGCCAGCTCGTGCAGTTCTCGTCGGTCGAGCAGCAGATCAACACCAACAGCAGCCTGACCAAGCTGATCGAGGCGACGCAGGGCGGCTCGGTCCTGCAATCGGCGGGGATGGTGGGCAAGCAGGTGCAGGCTACGTCGGACCACCTGGCGTTGCAGGGCGGCAAGGGCGGGGTGGATTTCACCCTGGCCGGGCCGCAGCCGGTCGGCATCTCCATCGCCACGGAGGCCGGCGCGGTGCTTCGCACTGCAACCGTCGCCGGCACGTCCGGCGCCAACGCCTGGGCTTGGGACGGCAAGGACGATGCCGGGCGGACCCTGCCGGACGGCGCCTACCGCATCGCCGTGACGGGGGCGAACGGGTCCGGGACGGCGCAGGCCCTGCCCTTCACCGTGGAGGGCACCGCAACCGGCGTGCAGCGGAGCGGCGGGGCGCTGACGGTGCAGATGGGCAGCGTGTCGGTGGACCTGTCCCAGGTGCAGTCGGTCCGCGGCACGCCGTAGCTGCGGCAGCGTTCGACAATTCGTTGTTGCGGGCCGCCTGCGGCGTGGCGATCAGGGCCGCCAGCGCAGTTCATGACGATCCTGGCCATGACGATCTTGGGACGATCCTGGATTGCCGCGCCGAAGGCGGCCCGCAATGACGGGTTGCTCGACAAGGCTGGCGGCGCAAGGGCAGTGTCTCAGTTTGAGTGTCTGCGTGTGGTGGGAATGTTGCACCGCCGCAAGACGTAGGTTACGTTCCAAGCATTCGTCTTGGACCCGGTGTAAATCCGGGTGGCTCTTCCGGCCGCTAATCCGCTGGACAACGCACACGACACGAATGCCGAGCATCGCAGAAGCCGATGCTGATCTCGTGCGCTTACTGCGGACACCCCTAATGAACACACAGTCCTTGTCTCGCTACCGCTCCGAGTGGTTCACCAGCTTCGGCGATCTTCGACGCGAGGTGCTCGCCGGGATGGTTGGGACCTTCGCCCTTATCCCGGAGGTCATCGCCTTCTCCTTCGTGGCGGGCGTCGATCCCGAGGTCGGCCTCTTCGCCTCCTTTGTCATAAGCATCGTCATCGCCTTCACAGGCGGCCGTCCCGCTATGATTTCCGGTGCCGCAGGCTCTGTTGCACTTGTCGCCGCCGTCCTCGTCCGGGCACACGGCCTGGACTACCTCCTGGCCGCCACCCTCCTGGCTGGTGCGTTCCAGATCGTATTCGGCCTGCTGCGGCTCGACGTGCTAATGCGGTTCGTCTCCCGCTCGGTCCGCACGGGCTTCGTCAACGCCCTGGCCATCCTCATCTTCTCGGCCCAGGTGCCCCAGATGTTCGGGGTGAGCTGGCACACCTACGCGATGATCGCGGTCGGCCTCGCCATCATCTACCTTCTGCCCCGCCTGACGACGGCCATTCCCTCGCCGCTTATCTGCATCGTCATCCTGACGGGCATCAGCTTCCTCGTGCCCATGCCTCTGCATACCGTGGCCGACCTTGGACGGCTGCCGTCGTCGCTGCCCAGCCTGGTCCTGCCGCATGTGCCCCTGAGTTGGGAGACGCTCCGCATCGTGGCCCCTTACGCATTGGCGATGGCGGTCGTGGGCCTTCTGGAATCGATGATGACTGCGACCGTGGTGGACGACCTTACGGAGACCACCAGCTCGAAGGCGCAGGAATGCACGGGTCTCGGGCTGGCCAACGTCGCCGCAGGGTTGTTCGGCGGCATCGCCGGATGCGGGATGATCGGCCAGACGGTCGGCAACGTCCGCTACGGCGGACGCGGCAGGCTGTCAACGCTCGTCGCCGGGCTGTTCCTGCTCATTCTGATGGTGCTGCTCAGGCCGTGGGTGGCCCGTGTTCCGGTCGCAGCCCTTGTCGCCATCATGATCATGGTCTCGATCAGCACCTTCTCCTGGACCTCGTTCCGCGACCTCGTCCACCACCCCAAGGTCTCCAGCCTTGTGATGCTGGCGACCGTTGTGGTCACGGTCGCGACCAGCGACCTTGCGGCCGGTGTCGTGGTCGGCGTGCTGCTGAGTGGCGTCCTCTTCGCCTTCAAGGTCATGCGCCTAATGGCGGTGACGAGCGCCTACAGCGAGTCCACCGACACCCGGACCTATACCGTGAGCGGCCAGGTGTTCTTCGCCAGCGCAGACATGTTCGCCGATAGCTTTGACCTGCGGGATGCGGCGGCAAGCGTGCTCATTGACCTTAGCGGTGCCCATTTCTGGGATGTGACCTCGGTAGGTGCTTTGGAAGGCGTGGTCACCAAGATGCGCCGACATGGGACGCGGGTGGAGCTCCTTGGGCTGAACCAGGCAAGCGCCACGCTCGTTGACCGGCATGGCCCGTTGATTCAGGCAGATGCCTGAGTTGGGAGACCGCCCTCCATGATGTCTGCTTTCGGCGTCTTTTGATCCGGGTGCCAGCGTCCGACTAAGCAGCTTTTTTTAGGTTGTCACACGGGTGGGCCTTCATGCGTTCCTTGTTGAGCCGCTTGACGGCGGCGTGGATGGCGCAGGTGAGGTTGTCGGTGTCTTTGAACGTTTGGTGGGCGAGGT
>JAABUW010003996.1_pt1 | contig 20426 bp, 2 predicted proteins | sample 5560081 | NCBI WGS metagenome assembly JAABUW01 (sample SAMN10711882, study PRJNA513363) | rock metagenome | isolation source: Antarctica rocks | place: Antarctica: Victoria Land, Knobhead sud
ATAAGATTGTTTTAAATACAAAATACATTTTTAATTAAAGAGACTATTAATAATTAATATAATACTAAAATATCTTCTTTTGTATCTCGAACTTAAATATTTATTGTTAATTAAGAAATTTAATGCAATCAACTAGTTAAACAAGTAGATAACAAACGTTAATAGTCTTTCATTTTTTAAGACTTGTATCTAGATATATAACTTGTATATTATTGCAAGTTAATATTTAGTTCAAGTAAGTAATACTCTTTGCTTTGTGTTAATCTTAAATTGTTAAATATCTCTTTATAATAACTTTGTTGTATTACTTTTATAATATACAAGAATTTTAAACTAGATCTTAAAATCTTTTTGTATTGTTTAGACAAGCTAGTTAATATACTAGATTATTTTTAATCTACTTAAGTAGTTTTTAAGAACGTTTAATAATTCTTGTTTTGTATTTTTATAGAATAAGATAACTTCTCTCTTTTTATTTTTGTTTGAGCTAGATAAATTAAACATATTCGAAAAAATAAATTAAGAATAGATCGAAAACAACAATAATAATTATTTTTCGCAAATAGAGTACTTAAGACAAGCTTAAAGTTTAAAGCAATTAAAGAAATTTATTAAGAAAACTTTTCTTTGCATTAATTATTAATAGTTTTTTTAATAGAATTGTAATTTGTCAATTAAGATATATCTTTTATTTAATAGTGTTTTATTATTTATTATAAAAAACTCTTTGCATATTAGCAAATCGAAAAAGTTGAAAAAAATAGACTATATTGTATTGTTCGAATCTATTACAAAACAAATAAAATTCTAATTAAGACTTTAAGATTTAAATTTATTAAAAACAATATATTAATTGAGAAATATATATATAGAACTATAGATTTGATATTATATTATTTAAGAAACTCAAACAAATATAGATAAAAAGATTAAAATAATATTTGCATTAATAGAAATATATTGCAAGATAAATAAGAGCAAGACAAGCAATATAAAATTACGTTATTAATTATATGCTTACGCGTAAATACGTTAGATATACTTTTTTTGTCTTTTTTAATTTTAAGATTAAAAGAGAACTAGCAAAAGATTGCAAAAATATAGTCGACTATCTAAATTAATCTACAACTTTTATATTTAAAGAGCAATTAACAAAGCTATATAAAAGACAATAAAATATATAGATATATTTCTTAAACTCTAAAATTGTTGTTAGAGCAACATTAATATAAATTATCTAGTTAATTCTAGATTCGAGTACAAATTAATATCGAATTTTAAATATTTAAAATAGTATTTTTATATTGAAGTTGTATATTATGTTTTTGAATTTTATATTCGAAAAAAATAAAAAAATAAAAAACAATTAAATTTGTTTGTCGATAAAAAGAAGATTAACAATAATATAGAGAATAATTGCTTTAAACAACTATAATTAAGAAGATATTAAAATAAAAGCAATACTTGCGTTAATATCTCAAATATATCTTAAATAATATTATTATTTTGGAAAAGATATCGATATTTTTGCGACAAGATTTAAAACAAATACAAAGAAAATGTAACTTTTTGTTTAAAATAATATATTTAAGCAATATTAATTGTTAGATCTATTAGCAATTGTTTATAAACTATAGAAAATATATATTATATTATATTAAAATCTTAATTGTTAATTATTGTAAAAAATATTATCAAGAGTTTTATTAGAGTTTAAATATTTATCTTCTTTGTTAATAGAGCGTCGATTAGATTGTTTTGTAAGATTTTTTTTAACAAACAATAGTAATTATTTGTTGCTAATATCGAGCTCTTAAAATTTATTATAATTTGTTTAATATTAGAGAGAACTTTTATAATTTTGTTTAAAAACTTGTTTTTAATTTATATAATATTAATTTATCAATTTATTGTTGATTTAGAGACGATAAAGTTTATCTTTAATATAACAAAAGTAAGAATAATTGTTGAACAATTGTTTAAAGAGAAAAAGCAATCGAGTGTGTTTTAATTAAATATTGGATTAAGAGAATAAATTATTAACAACAAAAGATAATAATGCATCTTAAAAAACTAATATAGTAAATCGATAAAACTTGTTGTAATTAATTAACAATATAGTATATCTTATTTTTGTATTTATAAAGTCGATTTAAACAATTGAAATATATCAATAAAATTCTAGACTCGACGAGATAAATTATTGTTTTTGTTGTAAAAATTGTTATTCTTTTGAAATTACTTATATATTGCTATTAAATATTAATACATTCGATTTTGTCTTTTAAAATTAAGCAAAATATATTGTTTATTATTATATAGTTATTAATATTGTTCGATAATATATTAAAAGAGTTTAAGAATCTATCTTTTTTTGTATAGCTTTATTAGAGCTTTTGCAAGTTAACTTTGATATATTTTTTTTTAAATAGAATGTGTAGAGACAAGTCGAAATCTTTTCGATAAAATAAAAATTAATAATTTTTGTTTATATAGATTGCTATTTTAGACTTAGTATTATTAAGATTTGTCTCAATATTAGATTTCGCATTGTTAAGATTTATTTTAAAATTCTTTTTGTCTAGCAATAACGCTATTGGAATTAGAATTTGCGTTCTTATTAATTTGATTTTTGTTGCGCTAGCAAGTAGAAAGCGTTTTATATTTGTTATATTACAATTTGTTGCGTTTAAAGCAACAACATACTTTACAATAGCAATCGAACTCTTTAACAATTAGATTAGTTATATGTTTTGCTCAATAATTTTGTTTTACTAAAATAGCAAGATCTTGTCTCGAGAGATAAGAAGTGTTATTGTTTGTTTTCTAGTATTATAGTTTATTAATATATAAATAAGATTCTATTGAAATTTTTAATAGAATATCGAATATTGTTTTTTCGAGAATTAATTAAATTTGGAATATTTTAAGTACTTTATTATTGCGTTAGAACAATAAACAATTTGACAATAATAAGATTTTAATTCGATAAAAAAATTCTTTTAAGTAATTTTGTCAATAATTTTGCAATTCTTAATTATAAGATATATATTTGTTAATTAAATCTTAAAGCAAGAGAATTCTTGCTTAAAGCTTTTGTATAGCAATTTAAGTATTTTTAATATACTTAATTATTAGGATTACTTAAATAGAAATATTGTTGCGTCGATTAAACTTAGATTGACACAAAATATATTATATAAAATATTAATATAATTGTTGCGTTTGTTCTCTTAAATTAGATTTCTATATATACAAAGCAATACAATTAAGTTATTATAATTTCTAGATATTATTTGCAAAGTCTCGCATTTGTATTAGAGCACTTCTTAATTGTATTAAAAATAATATAAATAATGCGAGCTTTAACAAGAATACTAATAGAGAGTGCAGGATTTATAAGACTCGAAAATTGTAAAAATTTATATTAGTATTGTTTTGTTTGTTGAGAAATTTGAGATTAATATAGTGTATTGATAGCACAAAGACAAAGTCGAGATTTCTAGTATTAATAAAAATAACAATTTAACAATATCGACGTTAATATTTGATAAAAACAAAAATCTATAAAAAGTTAACTTCTTGATTAATTTGTAAAAATCTATTTTTGTATTTAATTGCTATAAGATTTTTCTCAAAATTATCTTAATTAATTGAGTCGAATATAGCAAAAGTTCTATTAATACTAGATCTCTTAAATATGTTAGACTTGATATAGATTACGCAATTAATCTTTTTTTTTTAAAAAGTTCGAACAAAATATAAATTGATTTGTGTTGCAATTGCGCAAACTCGAGTTTTCGCAATAAAGATAATTATAATTAAGACAATTATATTATAGCTTTTGAATAGTTTAAAATACTAAAAAGCTATAATACAAAATAGAAACAATTCGAAACTCAAGTTTTGCAATTGTAATAATGCGCGTTAAATTAATTAAATATATTGCAATTTATAGATTCTAAATATCTAACAAAAAAATTGTCAAAAAATTGAATTGCTTGTTTTTACTATTTTGCACAATTTGTATACTAGAAATCCGATTTCTATATTAATATATAATTTTGTTTGTCTACAAACTTGTTGCTTTTTAATAGACTTGTATTTAAATATAAAATAGATATTTTAAATTATATATTTTTTTAAATACAAACTATATATTTTCGAAGCAAATAATATTATTTGTTTCAGATTTTTTTGTATATTTAATAAACTCTAATTAAGATTTCTATTTTAAATATTTGCTATATTTAGAGCAATTCTATATTACTATTTCTATTTATTCGACAATATATTTAAGTTATATTATTTTTTACTTTTTAGTTTTGTGTTTTGTTGCAGATCTTAAATATTGCTCTTTGTTATAATGTTAGGTTAGCAATCCGCCAACTACGTTCGTCAATTAAACAACTTTTCGTCTCAATCTCGCTTAATCTTTTGAGTTTAATCTTGATTAAATTTGGGTCAAACTAGATTAAATTTGAGTTAATTCTTGGTAGATATAAAGCTTGCAATCTTATATAGTTAACATTGTTTTATTTTTCTCTTTTCTCTTTTGTCTTTTGTTCTATATATTAAATCTAGTATAGATTTGAGTTTTATCTAGTTATTAATTCAAATATCTCTTTGATAAAGATTTCGAGTCTAGTCTCTAATATTACGAAAAATCTACACTTTTTGCAACGCTTTTACGCGTTAAAATCTAGTCTTCTTAAGTATATCAATACTTATTTAATTATTAATTCAATAAAGTATCTTAAACTCTTATTAGAGATCGAACTTATTGCAAAAAAATTTGTTTAACAAGTTACTCAAAATCTAGTCGAAGCTCTATATTAATTTCGAAAACTTCAAAATCAAATATAATTCAATATTAATGTTATTTTTATTTTGTTTGCTTTAAACTCTTCTTTTGTAAAATTAAACTCGATATCTATAATTGCAATTGCACAAATCGTCGCTTAAGCTATAAGCAATTAATCTACTTTTGTTATACAACTTCTATTGTTTTTTACGAACATTACTATTTTTATTATTTCTAAATTTAAGAAGCTTCTCAATATATTACAATATAAAAAAGACAAAAATCAATTAAATACATAGAAGCAAAATCTTATACAATGTATAAATATAAATTATAATCAATATCTTATTAATTGAATCAAAATTATCTATACAAAGTTACAACTTATTATAGATAAAAAAACTTATAATTTTATAGATTAATATCGAATTAATAATCTTTGTATTATTGTTTTTTTTAACAAATAACGTCGAAATTTGCGTTATTGTTGTAACAATTCTTTCGAATCGAAAAATATATATTTGTATTTTCGCGAAACTCTAAAGCAAAACTTTATTAGCTTTGTTAAGTATTACAATTTCTTTTATTAAAAAAAAGAACATTCTTAAATAAAAAATGCTTTATTAATTGATTATATAAAATATAACGTCAATTATTTTACTTAAGTTGCTACTATATTTTGGCAAACTCTTAATAACAAACAACTATTTATCTTTTAGCAATAAGTTTAAGCTTTTATTAAAATCGACAAAAAGCTTTAGCAATTTAAATATTGTTAATTTCGCATTATTACAATTGTTGTTGCTTTTGTTAAATTAAAAGATAATTCGATTTTAATTAGCAACTTATTAAGATCTTGCGTTATTTTCTTTGTTTTTGTTGTTTTACTTGTATTGACAATTTTTATAATATTTGGCGAATTAATAGATTTAAGCTTTGTTATTGCTATTGTTCAAAACAAATTTTTGATTGTTTTAGAAATTAAAGAAATTTGCAATAAGTAAAAGTTGTGCTACTATTATAAGTTGCAATATTTAAGCAAAATTGTTAAAAAATATTTTAATAAAAAATCTTTTTCTCTTTGCTTTGTCGATCTAAATAATATTTCTAGTATTGACGAAAATATTTTGCTATTAATAAGAAAAGTCTAATTTTTGAGCAAAGTCGCATTCGAAAATTAATTTATATATTTTTTTGTCTTTTAACTTTTTTGTTTTTATTTTCTTTTCAATCTTATAAAAGATTTTCGATTAAAATAGTTTTGAAACTCTTTAAGTTTAATTCTATATTTAAAGATAATTATATAATAATTTTCTTTGTTTTACGTTAAATTTAATTTCGAATTTCTATTATAATTTTAATTGATAATAGAGTCTTAACTTATACTTTTATTGATAAATTTTTTGCGCAACAATATAATTTTTCTCTTTATTAATTGATCTATCTTTGTAGACTTCGAGATTTTGATAATTAAGCAATCTTAATAGACGATATTATTTATATCGTCGAAATTACTATAACTTTCGACAATTATATCAAAAGATTATTTTTTTATATTATTAAATTTAATTAGTATTTTATTGTTATAAGTCTATTGTAACTTTGTTATTATTCTATCGACACAAACTTTAATTATAATACTTTTATTATATTTTTTTCTTTTTGTCTTAAATATTGTTGTCAATTGTTTGTCAAAATTTACAATATTATTTAAGAAAAAAAAGAATTTTTATCTTTTAAGAAGTCTCAACGTATATAGAAGCTTTAAGATCAAAGTGTTTTTGCTTTTATTTGCGACAATCAAATTTCTTTGTTTAGTTTAAGTTAATTTTGTCAAAAAATATTTAGTATTTTAGTTGCTTATAAAAAGCAATTTGTTTGTAAAAAGCAATTCAATTTTGCTTTTTAAAAGCAATCTAGTTTCGCTTATAAAAAGCAATTTGCTTGTAAAAAGTAATTTAGTTTTGCTCTTTAAAAGCAATCTAATCTCGTTTATAAAAAACAATCTATTTATTTCGATTTTAAGTTTTGTTTTGTTTTGTCTAGCTTAAAGCAAAAAGCTTCTAGTTGTATTTTTTAAACTATTTAAAAAAAATACTTTTTAAAAATTAAGTATCGAAGTTTCTTGTTTTTTAAAATTTTTATTAAATAATATGTAAAACAAGTTGAACAATCTTTTATACAACTTAACGTAGTTAAGTTGAAAGTTCGTAAATTTGATTGCATTATTTGCGCAAAAAATATTGAAATTTTTAATATTACTTTTCGAGAGATAGATGTCTTTCTAAATTTAATTAAGAACTTGTTTAAATCTAGATTAGATTTTGTTTAAATTTTTGATTTATTAAATCTCTCGAAATTATTGTTGTTTTATAAGAATATTAAGATTAACACTTATAATTAAGATTATTATTTAATATTTTATTAAATAGAAAAGAAACTTTACTTAACAATCTTTACTATTTAAGAAAATCTAAAATACTATTAACAAAGCAAGAACATCAATTTAATTACAATTTTATCTTTTAAATATTTCGAGTTTCTTAATATCTTTTTTAAGAAAAAGATAAATATTTTGTTTCTTTATTGTTTTTACAATTACGCTATTTATTTTAAAGAAAATATTTAATTTTTAGTTTCTATTTTGTACAATATAAGTTGTAATAAAGCTCTAGAACTTCATTGCTATCTAAATAAGAATTTTAGTAAAAAATTTATTTAAGTTAGTTGTTTTTAAACAACAATTTTTGTTCTTTTTGTTAAAAAATTTAAAGATAAATTTAGATTTTATATAAACTTTAGAGATCTAAACGCTATTATAATTAAAAACAAATATTTTTTGCTTTTAATCTTTGAGACGTTAAATTGTTTTAATCGAGTTAAAATCTTTATTAAGCTAGATATTATTTTAGCGTTTAATTAATTATGTATTTGAGAAAAAGATAAAGCTTTTATTGTTTTTTGCATTTGTTTTAAACTCTTTAAGTATTTTATTATATTCTTTGATTTATATAATAAATTTGTCTTGTTTCAAAAATATATTAACAAGACTTTTCGAAAGTTTTTAGATAAATTTTGTATTGTTTATCTAAATAATATTTTAATCTACAATAATAATAAACTAAAATACAAAGTTTATATTAAATTTATTTTTTAAAAGTTGCGCAAAGCAAGCTTATAAGCAAATATAATTAAATACAAATTTTATATTACTTAAGTCTTGTATCTAGAATTAATAATTATTATTAAAAAGATTAAGATAAATTTAACAAAAATAAATATTATTATTAATTAATTTACTCTAATTAACGTTAAAGATATTTAAAGCTTTCTAGAATTTGCAAACTTCTATAGAAGATTTATCTACAACTATAATAAAATAGTTGCTTTATTAATTTATTTAACTAAAAAGAATTAATTCTTTGTTTAATTGAAAAAATATCAATTAATATTTACTATTTTGAAAAAAGTCTTTATCTTTAATATAGTGTTTTAATACTACAATTTAAATTACAAAATTGTAATAAAAATCGATGCTTCGAACTATATATTTGAAGACATTTTTTTTTAATATAATAAAGAGAAAGTTTTTTATTTAGTTGTTTACTTTTTTAAAAAGCACAATTTAATTAAATGTAATTATAAGATCTATAATAAGAAACTTATAACTATTGTTTGCGTATTTAAAAAATAGTATTTTAAGTTTAAGAATTTAATCTATCTAATTAAGATAATTACAAATTATAAAAATTTTAAATATTTTATATTAATTAAGCAATTAAGTTGTTGTTAAGTTCGATAAAGCAAATTTTTGTCTTAATTTAACTATCGAATTATATATTATTCTAGCAAAGTTGACAAAAAATTAAACGCTTTTATACGTCGCTTAAAAGATCTTTTTAAGAAAAGAAATACTTTCGATTCTTAATATTTGTATTAATATTAAACAATTTTAAAAACTTATATTCTAAATTTTAAAATTGTTGAAAATCTTTAATATTAAACTATTACTTTAGATCTTGTTCAATTATATTTTTTTTCAATTTTTTTAACTTTTTTTGTTATATTAGTTTTGATAAAGTTAAATATAGAAGAATTTGACGTTAATAACGTCGAATTCTAGTTAAATTAAGAAATTCTAGATTTTGACAAAAACTTAAAAGATACTTTCTTTTAAATCTTGTAAAATCAAGTCGAAATTAACAATTAGTTCGTATCTTAAGTACTCGAAGCGTTTCGCAATAAAGTACGTTATTATAATAGAATTTCTCTAGTTAAGTATAAAGAACGTTTTAACTTCTTGTACTTTTAAAAAAGAAAATATATCTCTAACTTAAATTGTCTTTGCTTTCGCGTAATTTAGTTTGCTTATAATAGTATTGTTAATAATTATTTAAAAAGAACGAAATACTACAAACTAATTAGTCGAGCTTATTAATAGTTTAATATCTATAAGTATATCTAATGCTTTGTACAAAATTGTTATACGTGTATTTGTTTTAAGCTATTTAGATAAAAGACGCAAAGATAATTGCGTTCTTTTCTTGTTTTTAAATGTTATTAACATAATATTTTTATAGACTATGTAGATTCTTTATTGTCTAGTATTTTTATAGATATTACGTATAGATACGTTTTTGTTTTTGTTAATTGTTTTACTAAGATAAGATATTTAGTTTTGATTACTTTTATAAAAGTAAAGAAAGCAATTAATTGCTTTTACGTTTACGTCTAGAAATATTACAAGTTACTTAAGTTCTTCGTATTTAATTGAGACATACAATTTATCTTTAATATTTAAGAACATCTTTGTCAAATGCTAAAGATTGACGTTAAGTTATTTATCGCGTATTATCTTAAGATTAACGATTAAATCGAACAAGTTAATGTTGTTATAAAATATTATCTTTGTATCTTTGTTAATTATATACAAGACAACTAGACTAAATAACTTTCAAATATCGAATTCGTTATTAATAATGTTTCTTTGTCTACAACTTTTGTTTCGCTCTTTTTGATTAATTCGAATCAAAATTTACGTCTAGACTTTGAGTTTTTAAAATTTTTGTCGTTTAATTTTACAATTTAGACTTAAATCTAGTTAATTAATATCAAAAGTTTTACTTAAAAGATAGAGAAACTTACTTAGTATTTACATAATAAGATGTTTGTCGCTTAAGTTATCTATAAGTTTAATATTAATTGTTTTTGTTGTTTTTGTTTTAGATACTTTGTAGATAACAAAGTTTAACTCAATGTTAAGAATTTTAATATCGTTTATTTTGCAATTAAATTAGACAATTGTTATATTAATCTCTTTAAAATAAAGCGCATCTTTAAAAGAAATTCTTTAATTATTAAACTCGAGTTACTTATATCTATAAAAATTTATCTTGTTTTTTATGCTACTTTTGTTAATTACATTGCTATCGATTTCTTGTCTAAATAATGTTAGAAATCTTGTAAATCTATTGTTGTTAAAAATAATAAAAGATCTTAGTATATTAATAGCATTTTAAACTTTAAACATAATAGACGTTTTAATCTTGCTTTGTGTTACGAGCTTACTAAAGCTATACTAGTGGTTTAGATTCTATATCTTAGGAGCGAACCTACTATTATGTTCGACATGCTTGAGAAACAAGCAATCTAAGTATAATGTTCGATATGTTCGACAAACAAATATTGTAAGCAATTATGTTTGCTATGTTCGATAAGCAAGCAAAGCAAACAATTATTATTTTCTTAATATATAGAAACTAGAATACGACTTTCTTATAAATTGTATTTAATTTATTATAGATTTTTATTTATTATTACTTTAGTTTATCGAATCTCTTTTAAAATTTATTAAATATAGAAATTGTCTATAGTTGTAATTTTTGTTATTAAGTAATTGCTTATATTGTCTAAAGACGTCTACAAATCTTTTTAACAATACAACTTACTTTAATATTTTCGAAGAAAGTACTAACATAATACTTTGAATACTTTAAAAATATTTATATTAAATTAACGCGTCTTTACTTTAAATACTAGCTTATTAGTATTACGTCGACTATCAATTATAAAAGACAACAAGATTAGAATTAACAAATTCAATATCTACTATAAAAATTATACTAGCTTGAAGAACTAACTTATATAAATAAATATTTATTTTATTTTCTATTTTGTTTTAGCAAACTAGAAGACAATTTTTGTATCAATATTTTGTAAAGAGAGAATTTAACATTAACTTAAATTAAATTTACAAAAGTACTTAAAGAACAATAGCGAAAATTCTTGTACAATATTTATAGATTTTAATAACTTTAAAAGAGAGTTTCGAAAAATCTTTAAAATATTTAACAAAAAACAAATTGCAAAAAGAGTAATTTAATATCTAATTTAACGAATTTTTGCAACAAACTACGTAGTTAGATTTCAAAAATATATTAATTTAATCAAATAAAACAATATTGTATTTATAACAATATTTCGACGAAACTTTAAAAACAATTTAAAGAACGAAATTATACGTAATAAAAAAATTCTTAGCAATATATTTGATCTTATTAAAGTAGTTATCAATTTCGACGACAAACTATATAAAAGAGCTATAAAAAAAATTAATTTTAAGAAAGAGCAAAAATCTTCTTTAGATTAGCGATTAAATATTAGCAAAAAGAATTTCGTTCTAATTAGAAATACAATAATTCTAACTATTGTAAATCTATATTTATAAAACTAGATTTCACTTAACGCAAAGAAAAGAACTTTAGAAAAAAGCAAAATAACAAATTCTAAAAAACGTATTATTTATATAACAAATTAAATTACTTTGCAAAAGATTATTAATTATAAAATTTAATAAATTGCCAACAAATTAATGCTATGTTAAAAAAGAAACTTAATAGTTAAAACAATATTAGAAAGTAAATTGATACAAAGACAAACACTTTTAAAACTAGATCAAACAACAACTACTATCTAATAAAAAATCTAAATTAGTTATAGAAAGTTCTAGATAAAATATTATTAAGTAAGATATTCGTATCTACGCAAGAAGTCAATTAAATATTTAATAAAACTATAAAAGTAAAACAATCAAAAACGCTATATTTTTATTTAGCAACAAACTTAGACAACAAATACGATTAAAAGAACTTTTACAAATATCTAAACAATATTACAAATTATCTTAACACTTTAACTAGCTTATTAAGAAAGAGAGAAATAAATTAAATTGTAAACAAATACGAGACAGCGCTAGAAAGCGACGCTACTATAAAAAGAGAAATTTTTAACAAAATCGAACAACAACTAAGTAGCGTAAATCTATCTTAAAAAAAATAAAGAAAACAAAGAAATACAAAATACTTAATTAAACAAAATGTTACAACAATTTATGCTAAACTTATCTAAAAGACAAAGAAGAAATTAATTAATTTTTTAGAAAATTAAAGTTATTAATTTAGTATAAAAAGAAAATTTAGTGCAAATAAATATTCGAAGCAAAAGTTATAACACAAAAACAAAAAAAAGTTCAAATTCTTTAATAAAAAATATATTAAAGAAATGCAATATATTAGTTCAATAGTAACAATTAAATTTAATAGTATATATACAATATTTTATTATACTAATTAAAGTTAATAAATAACAATTTATCGCAATAATCGATTTTAATACAACAAATAATTTTATAATTAAAGCTCTTATTAAGAGAAAAAAATACTTTATTTAAAAGAAGTCTAACATATACAATCTAATAATTATAAATAAAAATTTATTACTTAATAAAAATAAAAAAGTAAATAAAGAAACAAAATTATTATTAATAGCTATTTAGCAATATTACGAAAAACTAATTTTTAATATAGTAAAAATAATTATTTACAATATTGTTCTAAAAATATCTTAGTTAAAGCAACACAATTTAGAAATTAACTAAAATATACAAGTATTTAAATTTGCGCAATATAATTACGTAATTTATATTTAATTTATATATTAATAATAATTAATAATAGATAAAAGATTAAGTTAAAAATAAATTGCAAGTAGCAAGTTTGTATTTTCGCAAAAAAACAATTTAACAAAGTTTAATTTAACAAGTATTAGCAAAAGTTAACTAAATTACAAAGTTAAAATAAATAAAGAAAATTACAAATCTTTTAGAAGCTTTGAACTATCTAATATAACAAAGAAATTGTTAAAGTATATATTACAAATATACAACAATTAAGAGCATCTATTTTAAAAAGAGAAAACAACAAAGATTCTTTTTAAATATTAATTGTAAAATTACGAAATTAAACTTAAATTAAGCAAGCAATTTACGTTTAAATCTATATATATTTTATTTAAGAAAAAGTTCGAAATACTTCGCAAATATCTAGCAAAAAACAAAAAAAAAGTTTATTAAAAAATTTCAATTATAGACAAAATATTTAATTCTCTTTGTATTAAAAAAGAATAAAATTTTTTATTTATATATTAATTATTAAAAGCTAAATAATATTACAATTAAAAATTAATATTTATTATTTAATATTAGCAAACTTTAGAATTAATTATTCGAAACAAAATACTTTATTAAATTAGATTTACAAAGAGCGTATAATCAAATTAAAATAAAAATAGAGAAAAAATAAAAGATAGCTTTTTGTATACAATATAAATAATCTAAATACACAATAATATTGTTCGAATTTACAAATATCTTAACAACGTATTAAGAAATAATTAATAATATATTACAACAATATTTAAATTAATTTGTTATAGTATACTTGAACAATATTATAATTTATTCGAAAATTTTAAAAAAGTATATTTGTTATATTTTTAAAGTATTAAAATATCTAAATATAAAAAACTTATATCTTAAGTTAAAAAAATACAAATTTTATTAAAAAAAAATTAACTTTCTTAAATTTGTTGTTAAACAATATAAAGTACGCATAAATTTTAAAAAGCTACAAACAATTAAAGAATAAAAATTATTAACAAATATTAAAAAAGTATAATTCTTTTTAAGTTTTATAAACTACAATAAGAAGTTTATTAAAAACTACTTAATAAACGCAATATTATTAACAAATTTTACAAAAAAGAATATACTATAATTATAAAAATTTATAAAAGAGAAATTATTTTAAAATCTTAAACTAAAATATTTAAAGAAATTAATATTAAAAATATACAATTTGCAATTATTAAACAAAATTGAAATCGATATATTAAATTTAGCTATTAATATATACTTTAATTAAAGATATAAAAATATATAATACTTAATAATATATTTTTTAAGAAAATTTTTATTAATTAAACAAAACTATAATATTTATAATAAAAAATTACTTGCTATAGTAGCTTTCTTAAAATTATAAAAAATATATATTAAAAAATTATTAAAATTTATAATTCTTATAAATTATAAGAATTTTGTATACTTTATTACTATAAAGTAACTTAATAGAAAACAAATACAATAATTAGAGAGACTTAAATAATATAAGTTTAAAATATAATATATTTTAAATAAAAATAATAGCAAAGTAGATATACTTAGCAAAAGAAATAATTATATAAAAACAAAAAAATTGTTTAATTATAGTATATTTAAAATTAATAAAAACAAATTATTATTAGTAAACAAATATAAACTAAATACTATATTACAAATATTTCGAGATAGTACAAAAGAGTTTTTAATAAAGAAAAAAAAAATTAAAATATTTATCGACAAAATTAACAAATATATAAAAGAGTATTATAATAAATTATTGCAAAAGTATCTAAAAATAACAAAAACTCTTTAACTTTTATACTAGTATTATTAGTTTTTACAAATAAAATAAACTATTAAAATATATATTAAACAATATCTTAGCTATTAGTAAAACAAATATAATATATATACAAGCTATAACAAAATTTAATATTAAAAATTATTTAAATTGTTATAGAATAAAGTTATAATAAACTTTATTATTAAGTTGCTTAAGTTAATAAATCTAGCAATTAAAAATAAATATAATTTAATACTAGTAATAATTAATAAACTTATTAAGTACTTATATATTATTATATACAAAAAGAAGTTTATTGCAAAACAATTAAAATATATTATATTAAATTAACTTATATAATATTACAATATATTTAAAGAACAAATTAATAATAAAGACAAATTTTTTATATCTAATTATTAAAAAATGTTTCTCTTAATATTAAATACAAAACTTTAAATATCTATTATTTATTACTTAATTATAAATAATTAAATAAAAAAACAAATTAAAGTTTTAAACAATATTTAAGATATTATATTAACAATATTTAAAGTAATTAAGTATTACTTTTATCTATAATACAATTAATACTTAATACAAAGATTTCAAATATTATTAAAATAATTTTATTTTTTGCCAATTATAGCAAGAAATTAAATCTCTTTAAAGAAAAATATATATATCTATTTGCGCAATTAATTATTAAAAGAGTAGCAATATTAAAAAAAATATACAACAATATTTTAAAAATATAAGAGAAATCGATTAAATATTAAAATAAAAAGAAAAAAACAATATCTTAACTACAAAAAAGAAATAAAATATATTTTTTTATAAAAAATCTTAAAACAAGAAAATTAAATAAAAAATTATATTATATTAAAGTTAAATTGTTTTTTGTTAAAAAAACTAAAAAATCAATTAATTACAAACTTAACTTATCTAAGAATATTAAAATATTTTTAGTATTTTATATTTTATTGTTAAAGCTAGCAAACTTAATTATATTTTTATAGAATATATTTTATTTTTATTTGCAAAAAGAGAATTAATTCAAAGTTAAAAAAATTTTATAACAAAAAAATTAAAAGTATTTTATTAAATAAAAAAAATACTTTATGTTAAAAAATATATAAAAATTAGAGAAAAATTTTAATTATTGTTAGAATTTTTTAAAGAAAATTTATTAAAACAAAATATAAAAATAGTATTTTAATTTTAATTAATTAAAAGTTAAAATTGTTCGAACAATATATTAAATAGCAACTCGAAAATCTTTATAACAAATTTAACAAAATATACTTTATTTATTTTTAGATTATTAATATTTTTTTATTTTATTACAATTATTTTTTTCTTTTTATTCTTTAGAAAGTTTAGTTGTTTTTTTAGTCAACTTAGCTTTGTATACGTATTGCGTACTTCTTTCTTTAATTGTATTTGTTTTTTGTAAATTTGTTTAATTAAAATTAAAAAAATTGTTAAATTGCAATTACAATTAGATTGTATATACTTTATATACTTTTTAAAATTATTATTTATATAATAGATTTTATTAGATATTGTACAATTACAACAAAGATATATTGCTAAAGATATCAAACTTAAAATATTAAAAAAATCTTTCTTTTAAAAAAAGAAATTTTTGATATTAATTTTTTTTAAAGATATAATAAGAAGATATTAGATTTTAAGACAAAAATTTTAAAAAAAAAATAATATTACAAGTTTATTAAAGTTATATTAGTAATTTTAGTTCTATATTTTTAAGCAAACTTGTTATTATATTTGTTATATTTGAGAAGCAAACAATTTAAGTATAATGTTTAATATATTTGACAAATAAATATTGCAAATAATTATATTTATTATATTTATTATATTTAATAAACAAGCAAAGCAAGCAATTAGTATTTTCTTAATATATAGAAACTAGAACACAACTTTCTTATAAATTGTATTTAACTTATTATAGATTTTTACTTATTGTTACTTTAATTTATTGAATTTCTTCTAAGATTTATTAAATATAGAAATTGTCTATAGTTGCAACTTTTGTTATTAAATAATTGCTAATATTGTTTAAAGATATCTACAAATCTCTTTAATAGCACAATCTATTCTAATATCTTCGAAGAAAGTACTAGCGTAATATTATACTATATTTTCGAAAAACAATATTTATTATTAAATAGCAATATTTTTAATATTTATAAAATCTATTTATTAGAGAAATATTATTTTTACTTATTTACTATATAATATTGTTAATTTTGCAAATTTTATATATTTATTATTATTGCTTAATTTAATATTTAATTATTTATACTTTTTGCTAAAGAATTTTTTCAAAAAATAAATTTTTCTATCTATTAAATTTTTTTTAAGCAAAGAATAGCTTTTTTAAACTTTTTTGTATTTTTTTATACTTAATTGTATTTTTTTTATTACAAAAATTAAATTTTTATTTTATATTTATTTTTTTCTAATATATTTTTTTATTATAGATAAAAACAAATTTTCTTTAGAAATTAAGTTAACTAATATTGTTAAAAAGTTAATATCTTTATATATTGTTAAAAATTTTAATATCTTTAAATTCTTTTACAATTTTTAATTAATAAATTTTTGTTAAAACAATTTTTGTTTTTATTAATTTTTTTTTTAATTTGTTAATTCTATCTATTAATTAAATATTAATTATTTTTGCAAAAAAAAATTTAATAAACTAATTAAAAATTTGAAAGAAAAAAATTCTGTTTATTAAATATACAAAAAAAATTAAAAATATATTTTAGAAAATTGTTAAAAACAAGAAAAATAACAAAAAGATATTTAATAATAAAAAGAAAATTTTATTAAAAACTCTAAATAAAATTGCTTTTATTTAGAAATTAATAAAAAAAAAATTTAAATTTGTATTAAATAATTTTGTTCTAATATTTTTGCAAATAAAATTATTTAGAAAAACAAAATATTTTTAATAACAAAAATTTTAGCAATAATAATTTATCGATTTTTGCTAAAATTTGTAAAAACAAAACTATAGTATTTTCTTATTTCTTTTATATCTTTAAGCTAAAATATAATATTGCAAATTATATTTATTACAATTAAAAAACATATAATTAAGTTAAAAAAATCTTAATTATTAATTTGTCGATTTTCGATTAATATAACAACTATTTGTTTATAATTAATAAGAAAATCTTTACTATAATTGTTTTTAATACAAGAAATATATTTAAGTTTAAAATATATTTTAAAAATAAATTTATCTATTTAGTTATTTATTTTAATTATATTATAATACAATTGCACAAAATATAATTAACTAAGTTTAATAAAAAAATTAATCTATATTTTTGTTATATTTTCTTTGAAATTGTAGTTAAGCAATAATTTAATATTAATATTAATAATATTAATAATTGTATTCTAAAACTTAAATAATAGAGCTACTACTATTTTTAATATTAAGATATCTTTTTACTTTGCAATATAAAAAATTTTAACTTAAATATTTTTTTTTTATATTTATTATATTATAATTTAAAACTTAGTATTAATAAAATTTATTTTTTAAAACAATTCTTTGCTAAATCTTTTTATAATTTAAAGATTACAAATTTTAAAAAATCTTTATTTTATTTGTATTTTCTAAAAAGATTTTTTTATAAAACAATTAAATTTAAGTTTATTAAAAATATAAAATTATAAATTAAGTTTATTAAAAATATAAAGCAATAAATTAAGTTTATTAAAAATATAAAGTAAAAAGATAAAAATATAATAGAATTAACAATATTAACAAACAAAAATTCTAAACTTTAAAAAAAATTAAATATTAAAAAATATTGTTTTAAAACTTAATAATTAAAAGATACTTAAAATATAAATATAAAAGAAAAAAGAAAAAAAGATTAAATTTTTTAAATCTCTAAAGAGCAAATATTGTTATTTAAAATAATTAACTAAAATATACAATACTTTTTAACTATTACAAAAGTTTGTTCTTAATATTAAAGATATCAATTTTGTATAAATTATTTAATAGAAATATAATTTAAAATAATTAATTAATAAATAAACAATAATTTATATCTATATATTTGTTTGTAATTGCAATTAATTGTCTATTTTTATAATATTTTTTTATTTTATTTATAAGATATTTGTGTTGCTAGCAATCTAACAATAATATATCGAAAATTGCAATTAAATTTTATATATTAATAGTAGAAAATTATTTTTATTAGATTTTTGATATATTAAGATTTGTCTTATTTTAATAAAAAAATAGAATTTTGTTCTTAAACTTTATAGAAAGATTATATTTAAACGCGCGCTTTATTTATTAAAATTAGTAAATAGATACTAAATAAGATTTTGCAATTAGCGTTAAACTATTTTACTAAGTATTTGTTTCTAAAAAAAGATTTTAGAGTTTGTTTTAGAGTTAAGAATTTATTAATTCTAATCGAAGGTTAGGATTGCGAAGCGACGGGTTCAAACATAATCTTTCTCATAGGGTCTGACTACTGAGGCAACCTCAATGCTTGCCCTACGAAGGCCTTCATGCACCATAAGTAGCCAACAACCATGTCCTATGGCCGCTTCGCCTCCATCGGAATTGCCTCAGCTGCCGGCATACTAGGAGGTCCGTCCTCTCATCCTCTCTAATCTAATACTCAAAGCTTACTATTTGTCTTTCAGGCTACTATACCTTCAAGCCCGAGCTCGACGAAATCCAGAAAGAGAAGGAGCTGAAAGAGCAGTACGGTCCAGCGCTATCAATGCAACTCTGAATTGTTGGGCTGACGGTCCTCAGGTCAAATGCTGCTCCCGAAAGCCGATACGTTGTCGAGAAGCCCGTGGACAAGCCTGCGGTAAAGGCGGACAGAAGTTTGCTGGCTGCTGCAACCGAAGGCGAGGAGGAGGGAAGACCATGATGAGAAGGCTGTTGTTGTGATGTTGCAAATTGCGCTAGACTAGGAGATATGGAAGAGGCGGCACCTGAAGCGAAAGGAACAGCGCCTAAGGGAGAGAAGGAGGTACTCACGAGCCTAGGAACGGTACCCACGCGCCAGGAGGGGATCTGGAAATGTGGGAGATTTATCGAAGCCTCCGAAAAGCGTGTGATAAGATCGACGGCACAGATATGCCGTTGTATAGGAGGCGGCCCCCATTTGCACTGGAAAGTATTCATAAGGGGCTCTCGAAACAGTGAGATGACGGCGGAACGACGTTGTAGGGAACAGGAGTGTACCGCGAATGAGTTGTGTGCCATATTCATAGGCTAAGTGGTTAGAGTGGTCAGTGTCGATATCAGGGCACAATCATGTTCTATGTCTATTAATGGTCGATTGCCAATTAATGCTGAACTGCATCATCTAAAATTATTTCTTGAGCATACTTTTACACCTTCATGACCAGCTACCCCTTACACCTCTGTGACTAATTGCGCCGATGCTCCCATGGGTAAACCACCAAAGACCTTGCCAGCAGGCCCTTCCAACCATTCGCCGGGCACACCGACCCTGCAACCTTTCGCATCACTGATCCATCTCACGAACACTGGGTTAGCGTTCTCGACCTCAGGCTCTTCCGAAAGTGTAGTGTCCAGACCTGCCGCAGTATTGGCAGTAATTTCGGCTTGTGAGATCTTGCCGCGGCGTTTCGGGGCTTGTTTCTTGAGTAGACGGTTGATAGTGTCCGCTTTCTCTTCTTCATTGCGCTTCTCGCTGAGGTTCTTGCGGCGACGAGCCATTTCGGCACGACGCATGGCGTGTTCTTCGGCGGTGAGATGCTTCTTGATTTGTGGTTCTGATACCCAA
>JAABUW010003999.1_pt1 | contig 20415 bp, 14 predicted proteins | sample 5560081 | NCBI WGS metagenome assembly JAABUW01 (sample SAMN10711882, study PRJNA513363) | rock metagenome | isolation source: Antarctica rocks | place: Antarctica: Victoria Land, Knobhead sud
GATTTGCTTCAATCTTTATTAATAAAAAAAAAAAAAAAAATTTCGCTTCTAAGTAAATTAATTAATTATATTGCTATAAAGTTTCTTTTAATAATACTACTATAATTAGCAAATAATTTAGAGTTTTAATAGTAGATACTAGTTGCAATTTTAATAAAATGTCTTAATTTTTAGATCTACAACTTTTATTACTATTTTTAATTCTCTAACTTTGCTTCTTCTTCTTTTGCTTTTTAATTTAACAGTATTTTAATTTCTAAATTGTTAATTTTGTATTTTTAATTTTTAAAATTCTTAATTTCGATAATTTGTCAGAGTTAATCTATTTTCTATATATTTTTTCTTGTATTTCTAAGTTTTTGAATTTTTAAATCTTTGAGTTTCTAAGATTGTTTTTAGAGATATATTGATAACTTATTATTTTAATATTTGTTATTATAACTAAAGTTTTGTCTTTAACTTTAATATAAGAAGATAAAAATAGAATTTCAATTAGTAAATAATTATAATAAGAAAGATTTATTGCAATATATATATATATAGATTATATTATATTATATAATCTAATAATATATTAAATAGCTAAGATTCTAAAATCTAAGTAAAAGAGATTGCATATATATTGCAAATGGATTGCTAATACTAGTAATATATATTCTTAAATTTATAGTCTAATATTATCTAGTTATTTAATTATAGTAATATTAAGTTTTATTATTAAGTTATTTAAAATAATAAACTTAATAATAAAAGATAGATACAATTTAATACTAATAATAGTTAACAAACTTATTAAATACTTATATATTACTATATACAAAAAGAAGTTTATAGCAAGATAACTAAATTATATTGTATTAAATAATATAATATTATAATATATTTAAAGAATTAACTAGTAATAGAGACAAACTTTTTATATTTAATTATTAAATAATACTATTATTAATATTAAATACAAAACTTGAAATATCTATTATCTATTATTTAATTATAGATAATTAAATAGAATAAACAAATTAAAGATTAAAACAATATTTATATTACTATATTAACAATATTTATAGTAATAAAGTATTACTTTTATCTATAGTACAACTAGTACTTAATACGAAGATTTCGAATATTATTAAAATAACTTTATTTTTTGTTAATTATAACAAGAAGTTTAATTTTCTAAGAAAAGAGTATAAATATCTATTAATTTAATTAATTATTAAAAGAATAAAAAAAACTTAAAAAGATATACAATAATATAAAAAACTATAAAAAAGATTAATTAAATATTAAAACAATAAACAAAATAATATCTTAACTACAAAAGAAGATAACTAAAAAAGAAGAACAAAATATATCTTTTTACAAAAAATCTTAAAACAAGAAAGTTAAATAAGAAATTAAATTATATTAAAGTTAAATTTTTTTTTATTAAAAAAACTAAAAAATTAATTAATTACAAACTTGATATACTTAAAAATATTTCTGGTATTTCTGGTATTTTATAATTTATTATTAAAGTTAACAAATTTAATTACATTTTTATAGCATATATTTTATTTTTAATTATAAGAAGAGAAACAATTTAAAATTAAAAAAAAATTATAACAAAAAAATTAACAGTATTTTATAAAGAAGAAAAAAAATTCTTCCAAAATATATAGAAGTTACTCAAAAATCTAAAGAAGTGTTTTAAGAAATTATATTATTTTTATTAATAATAAAATTATTTATAAGAATTAACAAAGTATTAGAAGATAAAAAAATAAATAACAATAAATTAATAATTCTATTAAATAGAATTTTAGAAATTTCTTTAATATCTTTAATTTCTCTTTTGTTTTTCTCAATTTTTAGAATATTTTTCGACTTAATATTATATATATCTTTTAGATAATAAAGTTAGTATTTTCTTTATTTTATTATATATACAATCTTTAGACGCAATTTTGTTATTTTATTATTTAGCTCTTTAATTTTTTAAATTGCTTTATTTATATCTTAATAATTAGAAGTTAGATTGTATTTTTTATTCTTCCAGAAATATTTCTTATACTTAAAATACTTTTAATTTATTTAATAAAATATGTTAAAGAATATATAAGAATATATTACAAATATAATATACTAATAGCAACAATTAACAACAAAATTGCAATATTGTTCGATAATTAATTTAATTAATATAGTAAGAAAAAATATATAACTTTAAGATAGAAGTTTTTAGAGAGAAGAAATAATATTATAAGTTGTATACTAATAGATACTATTTGTTGCGTATTGCTTTTTACAAATATTTAGAAAAAGAATTTTTTGTTAAGAAAGATTAAAATAATTAAGATATCTTAACTCTTAAGTATCTTCAATTTTAATTAAGATAATTAAAATAACTTAACTTTTAAGTATTTTAATTTCTCGATAATAAACTGAGAAGTATATAGTTTTCGAACACAACTTTCTTATAGATTGTATTTAATTTATCTTAAGTTTTAACTTATTCTTACAATTATTAAGTTGCAAATCTTTGTTATCAAGTAATTGCTTATATTGTTTGAAGATATCTAGTATCTACAAATCTCTTTAATAATATAATCTTCTCTAATATCTCTTGTAAAAGTATTAGCGTAATAAAATCTTATTGTTCTCGATTGTTAATTAAATATATATTCACTTGTCTATAAATTGTATTTTTTGCAGAATTCGAATCTTTCCTATTATACAACGTTGTATCTAATATAGATTATCGTATCCTAATACTATTGGCGATCGTACTCGCCGGCGAGAGTGCGCAACCTGTCTATTCGTTCGTTCAATACGTGGAGCCAGGATTTTGCAGAGCGTTTGATTGTGCCAGCTACAACACTGCTGGCCTATCTAAGAGTCCTAGACTGTGTTCTTATATTACTATCTTCGCTCGCAACGTGCGCAGCTGGCAAGGCTGCCTTCTTGCTCTGACTCGACAAGCAAGTCCCGAAGATGACCAACATCCGGAAATCGGTAATGTAGATCTACCGCATGAATCATCAGCTTACTTCTACTCATGAGTCTTAGGTCGAGGGTCTGGCTGAATTTGTCAGTGACAATTAGTGGTCACTTCGCTGGAGCATACAATAATAACATTATCAAGGGTGTAGCCTTGGAACGGCCCAAGGTGAATTGCGCCTAAGATTGATTCGAGATCTGCGTATGAGGGATAGCTGAATGTACGTGTGGGTGGAGTGATTGCACAGTCTATTGGGAACCTCTAGTCGAGAGAGATTTGTCAAAGAGTGTTCCTATTCTATCCTGTTCTCACGACTCTCATCAATAGCTTCATTGTACTCCAACTATTTTCAAAGCCCAACCCGAACAAGACTTTTTGTGGCCGTCTTTTCCCGTCTCGGAAGCGGCCGCCTAATTCTAAGAAAGAAAACGCCTCTATAAGTCTTCGGCCTGCAGTCTGATCGCGGCGCTAATATTTTCGATCCCATTTCACCTTGGAGGATTCATGTAGGCTGATGTTTTCGCTCTCGGAGAAGAACGGTAAGGTTCGGGTGTGGTAACACGGTTACATCCCATGAGAAGCAATGTTTGGCTCCTTCATCAGCCAGCTTGATGTCGTAATTCTTGATGATATGAATCATGACCATTTTTGCGACCATAGAAGCGTAGAATCTTGCTGGGCTTACGAATTAATGAGCCTTTGAGACACAGCTTTTACTTGAATTAGGAGACATACCATGGCCGACCCACCGATCCCCAGAACGGAAAGAGCAAACAAGGATGGGAAAACCGGGAGGTCGATGTCATAGCTCCCGCACCATCCTCGGTCACAAATCGATAGCCATCAAAGTCCAAGGGATTGTCGTAGTGCCTTCTATCCCGCATGACGGCTTGCTGAGGAACACAGATGGTGTTGCCCGCCGGGACATGCGTACCATCTGAGAAGAAGTAGGGTTCCATCACTTTTCGGTTGATGGTGACTGGTCAGAGAGAAGTAAGGCACATTAGCAAGTTGGGCTATTATACTTGTATTGGGAGGAATAACCTATCTGCAGAGGCTGAAGTCGGGCAGTCTCTTTCAAGAAACTTTCCAGTAGTGGTGTATCATGTTTGCCTACTCCACACACTTCTTCGTCCACCATACGGGATATTTCATCACGTAGCGGCTTTATGTATTCAGGATGCTTGCATAGGTTGTATATCGCGAACGCGACAAGCTAGGAGAAGTTTAGATGTTGAATACCGATATAAATGACCCGCCCGGTTTTCGTACGTACCGAAGGAATCTGATGCGCACTAGCGACAAGGAGACCCATTGTTCTATGCATAATGTCGGCAAGGTTAGGATTGTGTGATTTGCCAGATGCGTTGATAGTCCACTGGATGCAGTCTCGCTGTGCAAATATTAATATCATGCCAGCTCTTTGCGGATTGCTCTATTTACTTCTTGGTTGATAGTGTCCTGCAGGCCATCTTTTGGGGCCAGTCGAGCTCGTACCTCGCAGTCTACTGCTTTGTAGACCTTTCTGTAAGATCCCCTCCACCCCATGGACACGGAAGCCACAAGGCTTACAATCATGAGCCCAGTATGATTAACTTGGCGTGGCTATGCCGACTTACTGCTGTAGGAAGTAAGGGGTGAAACGCAAGAGCTCCATTGTTACTGCCGCATCGTGTGCGAAGTGTAACACTTCCTTCACTAGCAGAGGTTCGCGCGCTGAGCATTATAAGCATCCAGCTAATTTCGAGGAAAACCGAACTCTACCTAGGGTTTCTCCTAGTATAATGAAGCAGTTGAGGCTCCCTACAATCTGGAAGCTGGTAGCGCCGACACGCATGGCCCTCCAATCTGTCAAGAGTGAGTATTGGTAGCAGTTGCAGAATTTAACACACAAACCCCCTCGGGTTGTTGAGCTATGCAGTTCTCGACCAAAAGCTGTTTCGAGTGTCTGTTGAAGACCTTTCCTCATTGCTGAAAGGTTAGATCGCAGATGTGTTTTCAAAGCGACGACCGATATTTTGTCTTGGTAATCAGTCTTCGGGAACGGTTTAATTCCAATTCGTTCAGGTGAAAGGACCTTGACGTTAGCCGTGTCAGCTATCCGGATCGCTTAGCAATATTGGTCGGAGCGGAACTCTACCTCTCCCAAGAATGCGTTGAGCGATAGTTGATGACGTGGCGCACTGCAGAGCTCTCGAATTTGCCCAAGATCTGATATGCACACTTTGTAACCAGTCAATGATGGTATCGCAAAAGGCTTGCCGGCGGCCTTCGTAGTGAATTAGAATCAAACTATTCGTAAGTATTGTGCTCGCTCACCTTGCAATAGGCTTTGGTTATCAGATTAGGCTCTTGCAATGTATACATAATACTTGTGAGCCATCTTCCAAATATAGTGGGAATTCCAGCAATTCTCATAGAGTCCTACAGAATCTATCAGCTCGACCTTCATTACAGCTTTGGGGGCTTACGGGGCGGCGGATGTAGTAGATCCACACGAGCTTCAACGTCTGGAGAACAGCGATGACTTTTACCACGAAGTAAAAATCGAGTTGGATCATGATGCCAATCGCGCTCCACGACGATATTTGACACGATGCTGAGGGTTTTGAGTGCTGAATCTGTCCCGACACTGATTTTGCTGTAGTTCGGAAAGGCTGAGGACAGAGTAGATAGATTTTGAGGAAACACTTTGCAGCAGAACAACAAGTTCGGCCCCTTGAATAATTGAAGAGGACCGAGTTGGATGACCAGGGGCCCAAATAGAAAATCAAGGTAGAAGGCGGTGAAGGATACATTACAGACGCCCTGGATACCCAGCAGGGGTCACACACCATCAACTTGATTGAGAGAATAAGGCATAACGGCATGCATAATAGAAGGGCCAACCGGATCATAATCCAGCCTACGAAGGACAGATAGAGAGTATGGAGAATCCTATGAGTGAAACTTGCGTGGAGGATCGTCTCTGCAAACAGATATCAGCTCCGTAGGATCCGACTGCGTTTAGTCGATCACAAGTGCCGAGCTTGCCATTGCACAGGGATCTTTGGAGATGAGTGTGGGGCTCTTGCGTCTATGCGACCCTATAGCGTGCCGTGGAGGTTCCCAAGGCATTCAAGGAAAACACCATTTCAGCGCTGCAGACGAGGCCCTTTTGCTATAATATCAGGCATATAATGACACCTGCGAAATAGTATAATCTGACCAACGATTCTTATTGATTCCACGTCAGTTTCATGCAAACTGAGCTGAATATCAAGCTAGTGGAGCGATCTTGTCAGAGATGCCTGAAAATCCAAGCATACAGCTAATGCACTGATTACGGGCTGCTTTTACGTGCTGCTTCCGCCTGGGCGCGCAATTCCCATTCCACTCCCTTGTGGATGTGCTCGTCTCTGTTTTCTAAAGGCGTGTATCCTAAGCCCTTTCGCGCTTTTGCGATTGAGTACGTCCTTGGCAGACACGTGTAGCTTATTGCCTGCCTCCTTAGAACCTTTGGCCTCTTGAGTCCTAGAGTAAACGCCCAGTAAATCCATTCAATCAGACTAGCCAAACTCAGCACAAACCAGGCTGGAACCACTGTCACCTCCGACGAATCCAACTCCACGCCTGCAGCCGCCCAAATTTTCCGCGCAAAGCTCCAAAATGGGACAGGGCTACCGTCAGTGATGAAGAATGCTTCACCGTCCACTTTGGAGCTTGCTTCGCCTGGGCCTGAGAGGAGAGCTCGAACGGCTAGAACGTGTGAAAGTGCAACATTAGCCGCCGAGACAAAGTCAAATAAATTTGTGTTATCGCCGATCTGGTACCGGTGACGTCCTTCGCGAAGTGCTTGTAGAGTACCGGGAATGAGCTGACTGTCACGTTCGCCGTATACAGCTGCCGGACGAAGGCAGATAGTACGCATGTCTCCGCAACCATTAGTGTCCAGCACTAATTGATCGGCTATGGCTTTCGACTTTGAGTAGTAATCAGCCCGTGATGCAATGGTGTACATTGGAGCATCCTCCGTTGCGAGTTCGTGTGATGAAGCATCTAAGACGTCCGCGGACGAGGTGTATATGAAGGCTCGAACATGACCGCTTGAGATGGCTATCTTCAGGAGATTCCGGGTACCTTGCACATTGGTCTCTCGATATTGACGCTCACCACCAGTATTGCCGGCAGTAGGCGGCGAAGCAGCGTGAATGATGGCAATTGGTCGAATTTTATCGAGCGCGCATTGTAGCTGCTCCGGCGAGAGAACACTCCCGATATGGTAGTGAGCACCCTCGACTCTGTTATGGGATGGATTGCGACTGATGACATGGACAGACCAGATGTGATGTTCCACCAAAGCTTTGACAACGTGAAAGCCCACAAAACCGCAGCCTCCAACGACTAACAAGTTGGTCTCCGACATATTGTTGGCGGAAAACAATCATCGGTCGAGTAAGTTACTTTGGGGAATGCGACAAAGTACAAAAAAAAGATACCTTAAGTCGCTCATACGTCACGTGACAAACATGCTGGGGCGTACCGCAATTCCCATCTCTCGATCTACGGTCGCGTGCCGATGGTAAGTATCGGTGTAAAAGATTACCGAATGCGCCCACACGAGACATGCAAGGTGCCAAACGGTCTGAGCGGCTACTTGCCCGATTGGGAGGGTAGCTGCTGCATCTTCTTATCTTCGGTATCGATCAACCTGTGTGAACATAGGACATTTCGTAGTGTAGACTCAATAGGACATGTGAATTTCAGGCAACTGAGTTTTGCACATCGGTTCGAAGCTGTGCCGTAACCGTTTTCGGGATAGTGCAAGTATGAATAATCCCGGTAGCGCGTATAGATAGTCGCCTTAAACGCCTTGTTTCACCCCTTCGAGCGATCTGCTCCGAGCTGTACCCGAAGTATGTGCGCCCGAAGGCAGTGATGTCCTGAAATGATGCACGAACTATAGGCGGGCCTATCACCAGCTGACCTGCCAAACAGCAACGTACGGGAACAGTTGCTTCTCTAATTAGAATGCGCATGACGCCAGGCAAACCTTGGACTGCATCTTCGCTGGCGTCGAGAGCAATCCTTGCAAAAGGTGGGAACCAATCCAGATCTCAATCAGGCAACTGACTCGAAGCATCAGGGAGAAAAGCCGTTTCAGCTTTGCTCTGTGTGGACTACAACTGCCATCCCTCATGTACTTCGCCTCCAGGGGATTAATTATTAGTTTGGCAGGGTTTGATTGCCCACATAATCCCTGTTGTATTGTCCAACGACCCCGTGGGTAGGAAGTATATCTCGCCTTCCAATCGAAAAATTTGGTGAACACGTTTGCCCTAAAGGCTCGAGTGGGCCGGGCGCGTTCAGCTGTCGATATCTCTACAGTCAGTCTTGATACCTTGCTTGTAGTCAATACGATTCTCAGTTCCTGTATCACTCACAGGCTATAGAGACATGTATTCTGTATCATCGAGGCATGTCTTGCCGCCTCCTGCTAGATGAAATCGTCGTTCGGAGGAGGGAGCATCATACCCACTGTGCCGCTGCTACGTAGGATCAAGAACGCCAGTAGACCATCTTGGCACATTCCTGTCTCTCAGCCTCACGGGATTATAGATCCGGTAGGCGTCCGACACTAGCGCCGTAGGATTCTCCAGAGAGCGCGGTATATACACCCCCAACCCAACTCAAGTCTTCAGTTTCATACTAGTTCAACTCGAAAGCTTACTGCTCAATCGTTTGCCAACATGGCTAATATTCCATCCCTGTCGAGTCCTGATGTACTGGCCAATCTTCCTCCAAGTCTTCTGAGGGAGATTCCAGCACTGCAGCCACCGCCAGGTGTAGAGAGTAATTTCTTGAATCCGGAGCGCAGAAGCCAAGGGATACAAAGCGTAGCAACGTTTCTGCTGTGTCTCATTACCTTGATGTTTGCGATCAGAATCTACACGAAGAGCTTCATCATCCGCAAGGCGAGCTGGGACGACTGTAAGTGTGCCGTGATGGCTAAGAATGGTGTTAGACGAGGCTGACTGCCATGGCTAGTGACTTATACAATTGGTTTCGTGAGTCACGAACGAAGGCTCGATGATCATTGCCGTTGATACAGTTGCAGCTCGGCTCTGTTGCAAATTACATCTGTAGCCTCTGGGGTACTCAGAAGTATAATCGACTACATGGAGGACCATCTTTTGACATTTTTTTGCCAGGTGCCACCAAAGGACCGTATGGGAAACATCAGTGGGATGTCAACTTGACTGAGATCATGAGCAACAATTTCATCATGGTTAGTGTCAATCTTGGATTCAACGGCTCTACTGATCGAGTGTAGCCTAGCTACCTTATACCTATATTGGCCCCTCTTACATTTCTTTTCATTAAAGTTACATTCTTTCTGTTCTATTATCAGGTTTTCCGGCCCTTGAGATGGTTGCGCTTGTCCGTCTATATTGGCGCGACACTAACAGCTGCTTTCTACGGAGCCGCTACCGTTGCACAGGTTGTGTTCACGACTCGGAGGCAGGGCGAAACATGGTTTGAGCATTTTCTTTCCAAAAACGAACTCAAGGTGAACAAGCTATCGGTTCCCTTGGCCGCTGTTGGCCTTGGAATTGACATCGTGCTCCTCGCTATGCCAATAGGAGCCGTGATGGGGCTGCAACTACCTACCACGCGAAAGTTAGGTATATTAAGCATCTTTATGTTCGGTATCCTGTAAGACATCCTCTATAGATCCTCGTCAACGGCTGCGCTGATATCGCATCTTACTCGATGCTGAAACTTCTTTAGAGCTTGTGTCGGGTCGATCCTTAGCATCTACTACCGCGTTATCGACAATCGTAGTCCAGACAATACTTGGAGTACCCTTCAAGTTGTGCTCATGACGTGAGTCAAGTCCAAGTATACTGTTCAGCTGTAGCGTCTCTAATCAATGCGTTCTAGACTTTTGGAAATGAATATCGGAATCTTCTGCCTCTCACTGCCTGCTTTCTCGAAAATGCTTCGCCATCACCTTCCACCTCTGGATATACTCCGCTCGCGACTTCATTCGCAGTTTATCAAGCTACAGTCGAGAGGACCAAATGAAACGACAAGCCGCTCTAGGACTACACGACTCGATGGTCGAGCTCTCGGTACCCAGCCAGCATACGAACTGGGAGACTCAAAGCGCGTCCAGACCTTCATCCGCAGAGGGGCCGATAGCGAAGCGCCCGATGACAAGATACACCTCACATGCTCCATTGAGCAGGAGCAGGCTAGGCTTGACAAGACAGATATTGGACGCTAGGAGAGATACTAGCGGCCATCTTTATGGTGAACATGCGGTGTAGACATCACGACGTTTGGAGAAGAGTGGCGAGATGGATCTAGAACTAGTAAGAACAAAATCGTGAGAGTCGCAACATCGCAGACAGCGAGTGGTGCGTTATAGTATATTGAATCTCTTCTTTTCCTCGTTATCTAGCTTTACTCACTCAAAACTTTCGACACGTTACCCGTACGTGCTTTGAAAGTCCACCGGAAGTTGAAGTCACGGTTCTTACACTAGCTGCGACCATATCTCTCAGTAGAACATTTTTTTGAATGGGTGACGTACAGCAGTTCAATCCAGGGCTAAAGTCACTCTTGCATAGGACCAATGCAACCCAACTTAGAATATACATACCATAGGCTTGCTTGACCTGCGGCCTCTTGGGACAGCTTTGTTGCAACGCTAGCAGTTACGCAGTGGGTATGCGGCGGCTTGCAACAGATAATTAAAATTAGATCGTTCCTAGTCAGACACCGGTCATCGATCTGCCAGTTTGCCTTGTGGCAAAGTATGTAGTAGTGCAGGTCTTCCCGAAGAGCTCCACTAAAGGACATGCTACTGAAACAATGTGGTGTGGCTGTAAAGTGTAATGCATGAAATGGACTGGTAGGAATAGACGAGATCTGCATATAACATTTCAAGCTGAAGACGAAGGAGGGCGAGGAGCTTGGGCGATAGGCGCGGCAACAAATGGCATGCCGCTGCACCAGGCGGGTGAGACGGAGCCTGCAGCGCACGCTCTTGCATAAAGGTAGAGCAGCATATGCACGACCCATTACCCCACTTGCCGGCTGGAACAAGCGTAGGCAAAGCAGGCAAAACGAGGCAGCAGCTATATCAGTCTCATGAAATAAAGCGGTCCAAGATTCGGAAACCTGCATCCAGCCGCATCACGTCACGTAACGACACTTTTCATTACGGTAAGCAAACCCTGCAAAACCCATGAACGATGACTTCTCTTTGAATCGAATTATTAGTCCTCCTATGGAAAGGTTAACACCCAAATCTTCTAATTTCTGCGTGGTTCAAGGGACAATTTCTAATCACAGCTCGGCTGACTCATCATGAGTTCTCGACTATCTCAAGGGTCTCTTGGATCAGTGCTCGTGATTGGGGGTTGTGGTTTCCTTGGCCACCATATCGTCACACAGCTCACTTCACCAGGATTCTTGGGCACCTCGGTTTCCGTGCTAGATCTCGACACAAAACGTAACCGTCAGCCATCGGTCTCGTACTATGAAGCAGATATTACCTCAGCGACTGACGTACGTCGAGTATATCTTGAGGCAAAGCCTCAAGTAGTTATCCATACAGCTTCTCCGATCTTCGCCTCGAGAAGCAGTAATGCTTACCATGCAGTCAATGTTGAAGGAACCAGAATTCTGCTCGAAACTGCAGGGCAGACTGGCCACACCGTGGCCTTCATCTATACGTCCAGCCCGTCCGTCGTGCATGACGGAGCTAGCGATCTGGTGATGGCCGATGAGCGACTGCCTGTCCTGCGCGGATCATCTCAGCCAGAGATCTACAATCGTACCAAAGGTATTGCAGAGAACTATGTGCTGGCCGCCAATCGCAGGTGCAATGGCATCGTGACGTGCGCTATTCGTCCTTCCAATATGTTCGGTGCCGGTGACACGCAGCTGTTGACCGCTCTTTTGAAGACCTGCAAACAAGGTACGACAAGGTTCCAGCTTGGTGATAATAGCAATCTATTCGATTTCACATGTGTGAGTAATGCTGCACACGCACATATCCTGGCGGCACAACAGCTCCTAAATACCACGCCCGATACACCCGCAGATAAGAAGATAGACGGCGAAGCTTTTCTGATAACCAACGATCAACCATACTACTTTTGGGACTTCGTCCACGCAGTCTGGGGCGCTGCGGGGTACAATATGAAGCCCGAGGACATCTGGGTTACCCCAGTAGGTTTGGGACTGCTCATTGCGGAGATACTGGAGTGGATGTTCTGGTTGTTCTCCTTCGGCTCAAGGGAGCCAAACCTGACAAAGAAAAAGATTCGATATAGCGCGTTGACAAGAACATTTTGTATCGACAAAGCCAAGTCTCGTCTCGGATATAAGCCTATCATGGAAATCGGCGAGGGGATTCGAACCGGCGTGAAATGGTATCTGGAAAGTCAAGTAGATGCGAAGAAATGGCAATAAGAAAGTTTCGCTCGCAGACGGCTCCGTGAGCCTTTCAGGGGCAAATATGTCTGTTCAGCGACGTTGTGATTGGCTGTGATTTAGCTTTGAAGTCTAGGCGAGGACTGCCTACCCCTAAGGACATGGAAGCCAATAGCTGGGTTGGGCACCTAGGTCGGTCCCTTTGTATCAATATTGCTGTCTGTATTACGGGTTTTCGACGAATGTCCCATCCATTGGAGCCTAGCTACTAGCTAAGCGGATGTTCATGGGGAAGTCTGTGACCCCTTCAATGAGGCCCAGCCATGTAGTTGTTTCGCAATAAAAGGGCTCGTAATACAAGAATACATAGTACCGAAGCATACCGCGGTTTTGGTAAGAATGGTCTCGGTTTCAATACACTTTCTCACGTCAGAGAAGCCACACCACCTTTGTGCATGATTGGTTCTCCAGCTGATCTAGGAAAATAAGCATGGTCCGACGCAATGCTGCCTTAACATAATAGAAACATCCATTGGGGAAGCATCGCCGCTGGTTAGCAGCAACCATCGACAAGGTTGCCTAGCCACACACGCATGCGGCTCCTGATTCTTACCGCAGCCATCGCCTTCTTTAGGCATCCTTCCAAGCGTACAACCGCTGGCCTCATCATGCTCGCGTTGCAGGTATAAATCGGCGCTAAAGCGCTCGTTGCAAGAACACAGACTGCAATTGTCCTCGCACACTTCTAGGACGAAGATTTTCCACCCTCCATCAACTGCGATGCCACTCTTTCGAGTGTTCGATACTTTAAGTCCACTCACAGCCGCCCTCATAGTTTTTGGAGCGGTCACGACTTTCTCTGTCTTCATGCTTGTCTGGATAGATCGCCAAGTTCCTAACTTGCCAGAACGGCTATCGGTATACCAGAATTTCCTAGCACAGTGCTCCTGCTGACAGCCTTTCAGGAGGAGATCTGATATCGAAGACCTACAACCCAAGATTATACTGTTCTCCACTTCCTTCTCCAAAGCTTTCTGCGAAGAGCCTGCTTTTAGGAACGACTCTTGCCGATACTGACAAAGGTGAAGCACATTATCTGCAACCGACTTGTACGCTTACGTTCGTTAGGAGACAACATCCAGTCGTATATGCTCTGGTTTCCGAGTTGTGTGCAGCAAGATGTTAAAAGCCCGTCCCGACTGCGTCCTCTATTCGACCGTCTCAAATTTTATGAAGACAGCTCCTGACAGATCGTGTCTCCAGACCCTGCGATGTATGAACGACAGGCTATGTTTCGGTGGAGGTGCTTCCTGCAAATTTGGGATCCGACTATAGAGGTAGTAAAGTATGTACGAGGCTATACGTACCTTCAATACTCCGGCTTCACGGACTCTCGGAACAAGTACCTGGTACTGATGTGGGTGCACACCGAAATGCGTAGAGAGCTGGGAATATGGGCTCAATATGACCGAGAAAGATTATTGTGGTCTTCGATGAGGCACCGAGTAGGGTTCGCCGTATGTTTATAGCCTGGAAAGCTCCTGAGCTCATCATTGATGCTCTTGGATCAGTCATACCTTGTTCGAAAGCTTTGCTATAGCTCAAAAGGATATCTCTTAAACGTTCTGGCCGAGCCCCAGCCGCTAAAGGTTATTTCTACGCGTATTATCTCACCATCAAACCCAGTGATTGCGACCAAAGATCTGCAGGACGTAGTAAGAGGTGCTGGAATGCTTTATTGCTTTGACGGAACCTGTAGGTGGTTATTAAGTCTGACCTTTCCCAGTCTGATGCGTGATGTATTTTGGGTTTATCAGGGCCCTTACTGCCGACGCTTGTCCAGAGCAAAGGTCTCGTCTGCCGATATCAGGAACCCGCTACATCCAAATGATTGGAAAATCGCTCATCCTTGAGGCAAGTATTTTGGAAGAAAGCTTATAAGATCAAATTTCTCGATAAGTAGAGCCTGTATGTATCACAAGGCTTGCCTCGCCCTACATATGGCACAGGCGAAGGAGTAGCTAACAACTGAAGGTGATGAGAGTTCTCCGCCAAAGAAAGATATAAGCTGGATCAGGCAGCTACGTCCGATCAGACTTTAGACACAGATTTCCGGTCTTGAAGTGAGGAAGTCTGGCCTTCGCAACTTGTCACCGCTCACTCGGCTATCGCGTTGCCTCAGTAATGTACTCAGACCCCTAGCGCGCTAAAAAATAGAGAAAAACCCGAAAACAAGCTAAAAACGGGCACTAAACTTACTCGGATAGACCCGGAACTGCAACAGCATCTGGAAGTGCAACAGCTACTTACTTTAGTTACGAGCCAAATCAAGTCTTAGCACTGCTAGTTTTGCTCGTAACTGGAGTCTATTATCTCGTTGGGTTATATAGTCTCACTGACAAGCATCGGACACTTGAATCATATGCCCACGGGGCCCATCAGAAAATGACAATCCTCCCAGAGAATTCCGGTTTTCTACCTTACTGGCTGCTTGTGGTATGGAGTATTCTCCCCACATCTAATGTCCCTACCGAACAGGGAGCCCAGGTCGCTGCCTTTTCAGCCCTTAACATAACTCAATGCTATAAGTCCTCCAAATTCGCCCGGCGAACCTTCGATGGTCCAGCTTCCGCTGCCGAGGTCACTCCATTCGCTGGACGACTTTTCGGCAGCTGGAGCTTTCTGTCGGGACTCATTCGGATCTATGCAGCCTACAACATCCAGGATAGAAATCTATATTTCCTCGCACTCTGTACCTATTTGATTGTCTTGAGTCATTTCACCACGGAGCTACTGATTTACGGCACGATGAAGATTGGCAAGGGACTTGCACCACCGCTGTTCGTGGCGACCACCAGTGTTGTCTGGATGCTGGCGCAGTGGTCATTCTACGTAAACTGATTTTCGTAAGAGAACCTTGGACCGTGAGCTTAAAGAAGTCAGTCAGGGTACTCGACGGCGCTGAATAGAACTCCAGAGTATCGTCGATGACCGTCCAGGGCTTGGCCAACGACTGGGCATAGATTCGTACCGATCTACAGACCGCTCGTACACAACTCGTACAGAATAGCGACTATTCAAATAGCATGATTTTGTACAGACTTGATCGCTCAGAGCTTCATATCTCGGACAGTGGAAGATATTACAAATTTCCGATGCTACACTATACAAACATGTGATTTCTTTAACATGCACCTTCTTGCGCGGGTAGAAAGGGAAATTCGTTTTATATGGATTATAAGAACAATTATCGCGTAGGACCTTTTTGCCCTTGGCGCAGCTTCTATTGTTTCATCTCTCTGGTACTTAGCCCCTTGGTACCACGGAAGCTGACTTATCTCTCGATTTTGCATAACCCACTGTCACCGTATCCGCCGCTTTTCATAGCGTTTCACAGCTTTTTCTTCTCCTCCAGCCTTCTGGCGGATCTCTTTAATGCTTCTACTTTGCTGTCGTAGTCGGCAGAATCACGGAAGGTTCGGCTGCCTGACGCTTCAAAGATGGCTCTGTCCCTTGGCCCTTCGCTCTCCAATTTTCGTTTCGTCGACGGTTTGGGGTGGATTGGAAGATCAACCTGCCACGTAATAGGTTGAAGAACCCGTGGATGTGACATCTTGTAGCTAGTGGGAGATAGCGGTAAAGCATCGCAGAGATCTCGTGTATTGGCTAGCGCAGGTTGTAGAATCGAGGAACTCGAAAGCGGACCGTGGCTCTCGAGTGGTAGATTGGAAGGTGGCTTCGTTGGTTCTTCTCTAAGCCTATAGTGGGACCGGACAGGTAGGGGCTCGACGATCCTGTCTGATAAGCAAGCAGGTCCGGCGACCAGAGGGCTAGATGGTCGAAGGGGGATTCTGCCTATCAAAGAACGATTTTCACGCTCATTTTTGGATATTCCGCCGACAATGGTGATGTGGGGCTTCGGAACGTGAGGCACGTTCCCTCGAGATCCGGTCTCGAGCCGGTTTGGAAGATCATGGGAATGTGACTCCGTTTGCCAACACCCAAGCACTCGACACATGGCAGTCGGGAATCCCTCTTCTTCTTGGCCCGGATCTGAAACGTGAGAACTCTTGAAGCTTGAGAATGGCTCAACGTCTGTCGACCCAATATAAGCTGCCTGGGAGTATAGCTTAGGTTTCTGGAAGAAGGCGGACCTATCCTTTGGGCGTCCCAGCTCTTGAGACCGAAGGGAGCTCCTCTTCCTCGGCGCCTTTGGCTTCATTGTGGTCTCCTTTAACTTTCGCCTCTCCAATAGACTAATTTGCTTCCTTGGACGAGAGACATTAGGAAGTTCTAGGCCGAAGACATGAACGTACGAAGCCATATGGTTTCTCATCAAAAGTAGCAGAAGTCGACACTGAATAGGCTGGGTAAGTTCAAAGGCGGATGGAGGTCCTGCAAAGAACCTCCATGGAACGTCACTTACTCTATGGCACTATCGACACTTGTCCTTCATGCTGTTTGATGGGCATAAGGATAACCACAGAGAAGCATGAAGCAGAGGTGGAGTGATGAGCGTCCACGCGCCTGATCAACACAATAATGACCTTGTCACTTCCCCAACTTCCCGGCTCAGCACAAGGACAACTATCGCACATTGCACAAGGCCACTCGCCTTGTTGCTGGTATTTTATTTCAGCGAAGCACCGCCGTGTACCGCATGTCTATGTCTCAGCACCCACCGACCTTTATATGATGACAGACTTTCTATGACATTGGACCTCATTCAAGCTCCCAACGTCGCTTTACCAAGATGAGTCGAAGCGATATATTTTGCTCTTGGCGTTGTAATCTCAGGGGTTGTAGGTTGCAGCTAATGTGCGACTTTACTACTTCTGGTTAGACGTGAAACACTGGCATGGTTTGACATCCTGTGTACGTCACCCTGGTCACACTTGTCACTGTGAGTATTTTGTCGCTGTCATCACTGTTGCAAGGTTCGGGACCACTCGAAGAACACCACGAGGGTAGTTATATATACCTGAATCTACTTACTCTAGTGTGATGAGTAGACTCTCCCGTACGTGGCAAAATGATTGGGTATCGATTTCCAAATCACGTGGACACACCTGCATTCATAGTTTTGAGGTATTATCAGCTGCAATTGAAGGATCGGACAACAACAATGCTGATAACTACTACAAACTATCTTGTACCGGCGGGCCAAGCCACCGGATAATCTGAATTCACACCTCAGGCTCGCACCTTCTGCGTCAGGGTCTCACAATTTATTGGAGTCTGGTATTCTTGGAAGACTATGGTAGACACAAGCATGGACCAGGCAATGTGGGAGACATCCTCTCGCCTTTTGGCAACCCTGATCAACGAGGGTCTCGTTGAAATTTCCGTGACATACGGGAGCAAAGAAGACGGTCTTCGTCTTCGAATTGCGCCGCGCGATGGTATTAATAACCGAGTCAGCGGGTCCATATTGGTCAGACTCCATGAGAAAACTCACAAGATGGAGGGTCCAATCATGTCAATCTTACCAATATCACCCGATGATCTAGCGCTTCCGCTCACTTGGGAGCCAGCCAACGCCAGTCATCAAACCATAGGCGTCTCCACAGAACCAGGAATGTTGTTCGATCTCATATTCCCATGGCTGGGGTACGATAGCGTGTGCAAACCACAGATAGCAGCGGAACTAAGTAGCTCCGCAAAGTTTCAGAGTAGGGAACATCCACAATGACTTCTTTCTCTCGGGCACCAGCTGACCTATCTTGAAGAGAAATGGCTGCAGGAGGCATCGTTCAGATCAGGGCCTTCTCTGCGTAGTCCGTCAATCGACTGGGAGAGAGCCATCATAAGAGGTCATCCATCGCACCCGGTTCGTTCCCTTTACCTTCCCCTCCTATCCCTTCGTGGAAAGCCGAGTTGACAAAAGACTGCAATAGATGCACAGGACTATTCTAGCCCAAGATCCCCTGGCTGAAATTACTCCCGAAGACTTACACCGACTCCAAGAGCCGAAAGTTGTGTTCATCTCTGTGCCGCGCCATTACGTGACAACAGTAGGACCTTTCGAAGATCTTCTGGTGCCATTACTCGAAGAGTACGCCGTAGACGTGTCGACCATCACCGAGGACCGAGTCATCCTACCTTGCCTGGAACTTCAACTAGCATCAATGTGTCAGCAAGTTCCGGAAGTTCTAGAATTGCCTTCGAAGACCGTTCAGGGTCAAGCCCAGTCTTCGCTCCGCACGATCTCGCTTTCGGATTCAGATACCTTTCATCACGATTTGAAGCTCGCTCTAGCATGCAGAATCACGTCCGCGTTGCGGACCATCACTCCTTGGACAGCTCTGATCGGGCCGGAAGTCTCGCAGATACTTAATGACGTCTTACCACCGTCTATGTGGGTCTGCGATGAGATTGCCGCAGTAACGGGAAGTCATTCGGATTTCGACAAAGCCAAGCATTGCTCGATCCTAATTCGCCAAAACTTAGAAGCCCAAGCTCGAGCTAAAGGCCAGACGTTGATTGTATCCGCTGCTTTGTCGGAGAAGGGTGCCGATGGAGGAATCTGCCATGCTGAGAGGGTATTCGAGCTTCGCACCGACGACCAGAAGGCAGCCTGGTTTCGCGAGTAGGTCTTCTTTCCGGTTTTTCTCCGGTTCCTTGCACTACATCTGCATACTGATTAGACTGTTCCGATCCAGCTACACTTCCAAACTTTTTCATTCTACGCTCCCACCAATATATATGAATGGTGTCAGCCTTGAAGCCCATAGCCAGAATATCTTAGCTCGCTTCGATGTCTCATCCAAGACCCTTGTTGGATTTGCATACCGCGACTTCGGAGGCCTCAAGCTGCATACACCTACCTTGTCTCAACAAGGATACGAAGTGAAATCTTCTCCACCAGGAAGTCTGATCTTCACAGAGGATATGCGAGAATTATGGGAGAATTGCCATCATACGATCTTCCAGTCTCACCTCAATCAGCTAATCCTGGCGCTGGGGCTGCAAAAGTCAAACGCTTGGGCTATCGTACGGCAGCTATTGAAGGAAGTACTAATTGATGAAAAGGCTAAACCACTCCTTGACTATTTGACGCAAGACATGGTGCCGTACAAGTGCTTTATGCGCATGAAAATGCAGGGGTTATATCGGGATGTGCGCAAACTGGCTCTCCATCAATGCAGACTTGTGCTGATGCTTCTCTAGTACATCCATCATGATGTTCCAAACGTCATCCTACGATGATACACCCGGAATCTTCCATTGATGCGGCCGCTTCACTCCCGTCGGTCCACTCGCTTGAGAAATCATGGAATGATATTGATCACTTATCGGCTTGTCATACCTAGGCTCAAGCGCTAGGCTGGACGGTCCGGTACCGTAGGCTAGGCTGACGTCGAAAAAGTTCTAGAGAATGTCTCGTGGTTTGATCGGGAAGGTTCATGAAGTAAGTAGCTTGGACACACAATCTGGTAGAATAATAAAGTATGCTATGCTTCTGTGTTTGAAAACCTGGCACCATTCCGATGCCTCGTCCGCTGATCTGCTAGAGTATACCGATCTTTAGTATGTTGCGGGAGATGAAGCCAAGGCGAGTTTTCTTCTCGACAGCAGGAGTATTGCCAAGACCAGCACTAACCCTAAGGTCCGTCGTGTCCGTAGAAACACTTGCGGTGCTTACAACCTTTGCTGATTTCCGGACAATCTCATACAGGTTCGCGTCAGTAAAGGACAGCGCATTACGCCTGAAGACTATGAGCTCAATCTCGTCATGGAAGATTCTTTCAGCACCGATAAGGTGCCCGCCATTTGGCAGCAGAAGCTCGCCAACTTAGTATTCAACATCAAGGACTGGCAAATCACTCATGGTATGCTTCTGAAATTTGGTTTCAACGTCGATCACGTCAACGCAGTTCCAGTTGGTGTCAGCCTGCTACCGAGCTCGTTCCCTAAGCGACTCTTTGAGGAAGCCCAGCGGCTGCAGCCCATCTACAACCGGCTCTATGCTGCCATATCTGAAGACGAAGAGTGGCTGTATGACG
>JAABUW010004000.1_pt1 | contig 20414 bp, 2 predicted proteins | sample 5560081 | NCBI WGS metagenome assembly JAABUW01 (sample SAMN10711882, study PRJNA513363) | rock metagenome | isolation source: Antarctica rocks | place: Antarctica: Victoria Land, Knobhead sud
AACTTTTTTATACTAAACAATAAATATTATATTTTTTGTTTTGTTTTTGTATTAATTTCTTTTAATATTTTTTTATTATAAAACAATTGTATAATTATAATTGTTAATACAATTTTATTTTTTATTATTTTAGAGAATAGATTTTTTTTAATATAATTTAAGAAAATTTACAATATATTTATATACAATTTATTTGTACAAATATATTTTAAATACTTTAAATAAAATAACAAGTTTTTTATAATAATATAAGATTTGCTAATATAATAATAATATTTATAAATAAAATTAATAAATATTTTATAACAATTTATTTTAGAAACAAGACAAATATAATTTTAATAAAAAAATATAATATATAAGTATTTGCTTTTTAAAACAAAAAAATTTGAAAAAAAAAAATAGTATTACAATTCTAGCTTATTATAGCTAATATATATTTTATAAAATAGTTTATAATATATAATACAATTATCTATATATTTAACAATTTAATAAACAAATATTGTTTAATATATTAGTAAATAAATTTAATATATTTAATAACAAATATAGTAAGCAAAAAAAAAATTCTTTAATATATAGATTTTCTAAATATAACTCTTTTATAAATTGTATTTAATTTAAGATAAATTCTTACTTATTGTTATTGCTATATCTAGTTGCAATTCTTGTTATTAAGTAATTGTTTATATTGTCTAAAGATATCTACAAATTTCTTTAATAGTACAACTCTCTTTAATACTCTCTAAGATCTCTTAGAAAGTAGTAGCGTAACAAGAAGTTAAAGATTTTATTGTTGTTAAAATTCAAAAATGCTAGATTCAATCTAGATTATATATTAGAATTAGAGCTTCAATAGCTAGTATATAATTAATTGACAAGAATACTAGCTATACAAAACTAACTATATACAAGAAATAGATATAAGTACTATAGATATTAAAATACTAGATATTACTTGTAGTATATCTAAGACTAAAAGACAAAAATTTAAAGAATAATCGAAAAGCAAAATCTATCTAATTTAGAATCGTAATACTATTTTTTTCTTCTATTTGCAAATTTTAACAAAGTAATATCGAGTCTCTTAATTAATATTTTTAATTAATTTTAATTAATTTTAAGTATTTGTTAAATACAAACTTTAATTAATATTAAATATATATTAAGTATTATTCGACAATTAAAACTAAAATTTTCGATATATATTAAACAAAAGAATAAATTTGTTAAATAAAAAAAAGTAATCAAAATTTTTAAAATAAAATATATAAAAAACAATAATATACAAAGTAAAGAGTATATATATTGCAAATAATATTCTAGTTAATTCTTAACTATTTTTAATTAGTATTAAGTACGTCTATTAAATACAATCTAATATTCGAAATTAAATATTAGATAATTGTTAAATAATAAAAATTAAGTTTCAAGCAATTTGTTAAACAACAACAAAATTAAGAAAGAGAAAAAAATAATTAATTTTTAAGAAAATATTAAATATAAAAAAATTAAAAAAGTACAAAAGATTACTAATTCTAATTCTAAGAAAAAAAATTTAAATTATATAATATAAAAGTTAAGAAATTAATAGCAAAGTAGAGATTAATTGTATTTAAGAAAATTTAAAGAATTAATTATATCTAAAAAGATTTAGAAAGTTAATTAATTATATAATTTAAGAGAAAAATTAACAACAACAAAAGAAGTAATAATATTAAAAAGTCGAAATTTGTTAAATTTTAATTATATTCAAATACGTTTGTCTAAATCTATTATATAAAGAAAAAAAATAATATAAAAGTATTTTAACAATAATTTATATACAATTATATATATATTTAGAAATATTAAGTTAATTTTAATTTAAAGAATTTTTAGAAAAAACAATTATAAAATATTTAGCAAAAATACTATAAAAATAATAACAAAAATTGCAAATATATATTAATTAATTTTTAATAATAGTAATATATTAATAATATATTTTTAAGATTTTTGTTAAATATATATTATAAGCTTATTAAAGCTATATTAGTAATTTAGATTCTATATCTTTGAAGCAAATCTGCTATTATACTTAATATACTCGAGAAACAAACAATCTAAGTATAATGTTCGATATACTCGAGAAACAAACAATCTAAATATAATACTCGATATACTTAACAAGCAAGCAAGACAAACAATTAATATTTTTTTAATATATAGAAACTAGAATACAACTTTCTTATAGATTGTATTTAACTTAAGATAAGTTTTTACTTATTGTTATTGCTATATCTAGTTGCAATTCTTGTTATTAAATAATTGCTTACATTGTCTAAAGATATCTACAAATTTTTCTAACAACATAATTCTCTCTAATATTTTTAAGATTTCTTAAAAAGTAGTAATATAATATTTTAAATATTCTAAGAATATTTGTATTAGATTAATATATCTCTATCTTAAGTACTAGTTTATTAATATTATATTAATTCTTTATTAATAAAAATAACAAAATTAGAATTAATAAATTTAATATCTATTATAGAGATTGTATTAATTTAAAAAACTAACTTATATAGATAAATATCTACTTTATCTTTTATTCTATTTTAGTAAATAAAAAAACAATTTTTGTATTAATATTTTTTAGAAAAAGAGTTTAATATTAACTTAAATTAAATTTACACAAGTATTTAAAAAACTATAACAAAAATTCTTGTACAATATTTATAAACTTTAACAACTTTAAAAAAGAGTTTCAAAAAATCTTTAAAATATTTAATAAAAAACAAATTGCAAAAAAAATAATTTAGTATCTAATTTAACAAACTTTTACAATAGATTATATAACTAGATTTTAGAAGTATATTAATCTAATTAAGTAAAACAATATTGTATTTATAATAATATTTTAACAAGATTTTAAAAATAATCTAAAAGATAAAATTATATATAATAGAAAAATTCTTAGCAATATATTTGATTTTATTAAAGTAATTATTAATCTTAACAACAAATTATATAAAAAAACTATAAAAAAAAATACAATTAATTTTAAGAAAAAACAAAAATCTTCTTTAAATTAGCAATTAAATATTAGCAAAAAAAATCTTATTCTAATTAGAAATATAGTAATTTTAATTATTATAAATCTATATCTATAAAACTAAATTTTACTTAACAATATAAAAAAAAAATCTAAAAAAAAGCAAAATAACAAATCTTAAAAAATATATTATTTATATAGCAAATTAAATTACTTTGCAAGAGATTGTTAATTATAGAATTTAATAAATTGTTAACAAATTAATATTATATTAAAAGAGATATTTAATAGTTAAAACAATATTAGAAAGCAAATTAATATAGAAACAAATATTTTCGAAACTAAATTAAATAACAACTATTATTTAATAGAAAACTTAAATTAGTTATAGAAAGTTCTAAATAAAATATTATTAAACAAAATACTTATATTTATATAAAAAGTTAATTAAATATTTAATAAAGCTATAAAAGTATAACAATTAGAAATATTATATTTTTATTTAGCAACAAACTTAAATAACAAGTATAACTAAAAGAACTTTTACAAATATCTAGACAATATTATAAATTATCTTAATACTTTAACTAGTTTATTAAGAGACAAGAAAATAAATTAAACTATAAATAAATACAAAAAAGCGCTAGAAAGCAATATTAATATTAGAAAAAATATTTTCGAAAAAATTAAACAATAACTAAGTAATATAAGTCTATTTCGAGAAAAAATAAAAAAAGTAAAGAAATATACAATACTTAGTTAAATAAAATACTATAATAACTTATACTAAACTTATCTAGAAAACAAAAAAAAATTTGAATAATTTTTTAAAAAACTACTTATTTTTAAATAATAGTAGAAAAAAACTTAGTATAGACAAATACTTAAAACAAAGATTGCAATACAAAAACAAAAAAAAGTCTAAATTTCTTAATAAAGAATATATTAGAGAAATACAATATATTAGCTTAATAGTAGCAACTAAACTTAACAATATATATACAATATTTTATTATATTAGTTAAAATTAATAATTATTAATTTATTGCAATAATTAATTCTAATACAATAGATAATTTTATAATTAAAACTCTTATTAAAAAAGAAGAATATTCTACTTAAAAGAAGTCTAATATATACAATCTAATAATTGTAAATAAAAACTTATTATTCGACAAAAATAAAAAAGTAAATAGAGAAATAAAACTACTATTAATAGCTATTTAGCAATATTACAAGAAACTAACTTTTAATATAATAGAAATAGCTACTTACAATATTGTTCTAAAAATATCTTAATTAAAGCAATACAATTTAGAAATTAACTAAAATATATAAATACTTAGATTTGCGCAATATAATTATATAATTTATATTTAATTTATATATTAGTAGCATTTAATAGTAGATAAAAGATTAAGTCGAAAATTAATTGCAAATAACAAGCTTATATTTTTGCAAAAAAATAATTAAATAGAATTTGATTTAACAAATACTAATAGAAATTAATTAAATTATAAAGTTAAAATAAATAAAAAAAATTACAAATTTTCTAAAAGTCTTAGACTATTTAATATAATAAAGAAATTGCTAAAGTATATATTACAAATATACAACAATTAAAAGTATCTATTTTAAAAAGAGAAAACAATAGAAATTCTTTCTAAATATTAATTATAAAATTACAAAATTAGATTTAAATTAGAAAAACAATTTATATTTAAATTTATATATACTCTATTCGAGAAAAAACTTAAAATACTTTGCGAATATCTAACAAAAAACAAAAAAAAATTTATTAAAAAATTTTAATTACAAATAGAATATTCGATTCTTTTTGTATTAAAAAAGAATAGAACTCTTTGTTTATATATTAATTATTAAAAGCTAAATAATATTATAATTAAGAATCGATATTTACTATTTAATATTAGCAAGCTTTAGAATTAACTATTCGAAACAAAGTATTTTATTAAACTAAATTTATAAAAAATATACAATTAAATTAGAGTAAAAATAGAAAAAGAGTAAAAGAGTAAAAAACAACTTTTTATATATAATATAAATTATACAAATATATAATAATATTATTCGAACTTACAAATATTTCGACAATAGATTAGAAAATAATTAATAATATACTATAACAATATTTAAATTAATTTGTTATAGTATACTTAAATAATATTATAATTTATTTAAAAATTTTAAAAAAATATATTAGTTATATTTTTAAAGTATTAAAATATCTAAATATAAAAAACTTATATTTTAAATTAGAGAAATACAAATTTTATTAAAAAAAAATTAATTTTCTTAAATTTGTTGTTAAACAATACAAAGTATATATAAATTTCAAAAAACTATAAATAGTTAGAAAATAGAAATTATTAACAAATATTAAAAAAGTACAATTTTTTTTAAGTTTTATAAATTACAATAAGAAGTTTATAAAGAATTACTTAGCAAACACAATATTACTAATAAATCTTACAAAGAAAAATATATTATAATTATAAAAACTTGCAAAAAAAAAAATTATTTTAGAATTTTAAGCTAAAATACTTAAAAAAATTAATACTAAAAATATACAATTTGCAATTATTAAATAAAATTAAAATTAATATATTAGATCTAACTATTAATATATACTTTAATTAGAAATATAAAAATATTTAATATTTAATAGTATATTTTTCGAAAAAATTCTTATTAGTTAAACAAAACTATAATATTTACAATAAAAAACTATTAACTATAGTAGTCTTCTTAAAATTATAAAGAGTATATATAGAAAAATTATTAAAATTTACAATTCTTACAAATTATAAGAATCTTGTATACTTTACTATTATTAAGCAACTAAATAAAAGATAAATATAATAGTTAGAAAAACTAAAATAATACAAATTCAAAATATAGTATACTTTAAACAAAAATAATAACAAAGCAAATATACTTAGCAGAAGAAGTAATTATATAGAAATAAAGAAATTGTTTAATTACAATATATTTAAAATTAACAAAAATAGATTATTATTAGTAAACAAATACAAATTAAATACTATATTACAAATACTTCGAAATAATACAAAAGAATTTTTAATAGAGAAAGAAAAACTCTAAATATCTATTAATAAGATTAACAAATATATAAAAAAATACTATAACAAATTATTGCAAAAATACTCGAAAATAACTAAAACTCTTTAGTTTTTATATTAGTATTATTAATTTTTACAAATAAAATAAGTTATCGAAATATATATTAAACAATATTTTAACTATTAGTAAAACAAATATAATACGTACGCAAGCTATAGCAAAATTTAATATTAGAAATTATCTAAATTGCTATAAGATAAAGTTACGATAAACTTTATTATTAAGTTGTTAAAATCGACAAATTTAGCAACTAAAAACAAATATAATTTAATACTAATAATAGTTAATAAACTTATTAAATATTTATATATTATTGTATACAAAGAAAAGTTTATTGCAAAACAACTAAGATATATTATATTAAATCGATTTATACAATATTATAATATACTTAAGAAACTAATCAATAATAGAGACAAACTCTTTATATTTAACTATTAAAAGACGCTTCTCTTAATATTAAATACAAGATTTCGAATATCTATTGTCTATTACTTAATTATAAATAATTAGATAAAAAAAACAAATTAGAATCTTAAGCAATATCTAAAATACTATATTAACAATACTTATAGCAATTAAGTATTACTTCTATTTATAGCACAACTAATACTTAATACTAAGATTTCGAATATTACTAAAATAACTCTATTTTTTGTTAACTATAGCAAGAAATTAAATTTCTTTAAAAAAGAGCGTATATATCTATTAATATAATTAGTTATCAAAAAAGTAGCAATATTAAAAAAGATATACAACAATATCTTAAAAATACAAGAAAAATTAATTAAATATTAAAACAAAAAACAAAAAACAATATTTTAGCTAAAAAAAAAGAATAAAGTATATTTTTTTACAAAAAATCTTAGAACAAAAAAGTTAAACAAAAAGTTAAATTATATTAAAGTCGAATTATTTTTTGTTAAAAAAATTAAGAAATTAATTAATTACAAACTTAATTTATTTAAAAATATTAAAATATTTTTAATATTCTATATTTTATTGTTAAAATTAATAGATTTAATTATATTTTTATAGAATATATTTTATTTCTATTTGCAGAAAGAGAATTAGTTCAAGATCGAGAAAATTCTATAATAAAAAAGTTAGAAGTATTTAATTAAGTAAAAAGAATATTCTATCTTAAAAAATATATAAAAATTAGAGAAAAATCTTAATTGTTGTTAGAATCTTCTAAAGAAGTTTTATTAAAACAAGAAATAGAAACAGTATTTTAATTTCAATTAATTAGAAATTAGAACTATTCAAATAATATATTAAATAGCAACTCGAAAATCTTTGCAAACTTAACAAAGTATATTTTATTTATCTTTAAATTGTTAATATTTTTTTATTTTATTACAATTATTTCTTTCTTTTTATTTTTTAGAAAATTTAGTTATTTTTTTAGTCGATTTAGCTTTATATATATATTGTATATTTCTTTCTTTAATTGTATTTGTTCTTTATAAATTTGTTTAATTAATATAGAAAAAATTGTCAAATTACAATTACAATTAGATTGTATATACTTTACACACTTTTTAAAATTATTACTTATACAACAGATCTTATTAGATATTGTACAATTACAACAAGAATATATTGCTAGAAATATTAAATTCAAAGTATCAAAAAAATCTTTTTTTCGAAAAAAGAAATTTCTAATATTAATCTTTTTTAGAGATATAGTAGAGAAATATTGAATTTTGAGATAAAAACTCTAAAGAAAAAAAATAGTATTATAAGCTTATTAAAGCTATATTAGTAATTTAGATTTTATATCTTTAAGACAAATCTACTATTATATTCGATATACTTAAGAAGTAAACAATTTGAGTATAATACTTAATATATTTAAGAAACAAACAATCTAAGTATAATACTCGATATACTCGACAAACAAACAAGACAAATAATTAATATTTTCTTAATATATAGAAACTAGAATACAACTCTTTTATAAATTGTGTTTAATTTAAAATAAGTTTTTACTTATTGTTATTGCTATATCTAGCTGCAATTCTTGTTACTAAATAATTGCTTGCATTGTCTAAAAACGTCTACAAATCTCTCTAACAATACAATTCTCTCTAATATCTCTAAGATCTCTTAGAAAGTAGCAACGTAACAATATAATAGAAGACAAAATAGTATATTAAATTTAATTTCGATTGCAAATATATAGCAAAATAACTCTTAACAATAATAATATATTAACAATATATTTTTGAAATTAATTCTAGATATAATAACAAGAGCTATAAATATATATTAAATAATATTTTAATTACAATAATAGAAGAATACAAAGAGTATATAAGTACAAATTATTTTATTTATTAGATTTTTAATTAAGAGACATCTTAAATATTTAATAAAATTTTGTTGTATTTAAATATTTGTAATAGAAGTTAACAACAAAGTTAAAACAATTATTAACTATAAAATAGTTTAATTATCTAAATCTATTGTTATAATTTATATAATCTATAAAGAGAATTTAATATTATAGTATTTTGTATTTGTAATTAATAATAATTAAACTCAAATTTATATTATTGTTATTTTTGCGTATATTGTATTATAATATTTCGATACTCTTAATATAGTATTCGAAATTGTTGTTAATATTGTTAATAGTATTAACAAATAACAAAAACTTAATTTGTTAATTTAATAGAAACTTGTTTTTGTTAAAATATAGAAATTATAAATAAAATACTAAATAAATTTTTATTAATTCGAGCAATTCTAGTTTGTAGATATAATTGTTAATTGTTTAAATAATCTTATAAAGATTTGTATTCTTATATTTTAGAAATTTATATAATTAAGTAATTTTAATATTTTAAGTATTAAGTATAATTTAATTATTAATTTTGAACTTCGAGATTGCAATATATTTACAATTAGCAAATTTTACTTATTTAATTTAAATTTAAATAAGCTCTTAACAAAGAAAATTACACAAAATCTTAATTTTTTCGACAATTTTATTAATATTTTTTATATTGCAACAAGCTTTTAATATATTATTATTAAAAAAGACTTTAAGTAATTTTAAGTCTAATTGTAATAGATAGTTTTTAATAATAAAAAATAGTAATAAATTAATAGACTTGTTAATATAATTATTAGCAATAAACTTAACAATAACAAAATAATTAATTTAGTTATCTTAATTATATTATATATATACTCGAAGATATTGCTTAAAAACAATATTAATATTTTTAATTTAATTGTCGATTTTCAAATAAAATACAATTAACAATTTAGATTTAATTTTTAATTTTTTGCAAAAATATTATTAAAAGTAAATAATAAATTAAGTATTTTTATTAAAAACAATAGTAGTTAAGAAGTTCTTAATATATTAAATAAAATTAACAAAAATTTAAATTACAATCTTAATTTTTAAAAAATTTATAAATATAAACTTCTTATTTTTAAATAATTTATTAATTACTATTAAAATATATTAAAAGATTTTTTCTCTATAGTAATATAACAACAAAAAAATAATAAAGTTGTAAAATATATTTTGTTAATAACAATCTAAAATAGACAAAAACTTTAATAGATTATATTTATATTTATAATATAATTTAATATATTTATATATAGAGTAACTTCTAATATAGTTTTTAATATCTAGATATAATATAGATTAATAATAGTAATATTGTATTTTCTTAAAAATAGTTGTTTAATTTAAGTATCTAATATTTAACAATTTATATTAAAATTTAATTGCTTTAACTCAAAGAGTATTATTTATACTTTAAAATATATATATTTTATCTTAAACAAATAGATATTTAATATTAATTATTAAGTATTTAACTACTATATAATTCTTAAATTTTAATTTAATTGTTTTGCAAAAAATAATTAGAATTTTTTGTTTATTAGTTTTTTTAGTTTAAATAATCTATTTTATCTTTTTATTATATAGATATATTTTCGATATTTGTTAAACAAAAACTTCGAAATCGAGTTTTGTTTTAAATTTTTTTTCTTTTATTAAATTAATTGCAATAGCAAACAAAAACTAAATTATAAAAAAAATTGCAAGTATAGATAATTAAATTGTAAATAAAACAAATATATTTAAAAAAAAGACAAAATCGATAGCTAAAGACAAAGAAACTATAAATTAAGAAATTGTAAATATAACAATAATAAATAACAAAATTAAAAAAAGAAATCTAATAAAGCAAAGTTTGTTTTGTTAAAATAATATAAGTATTGCAAGCAATAAAAATATAAGTAATTCTATATCTTTATTAATTGTTAGCAAGATTTAAGTAAACTTTTTGCAAACTTTTGCAATTCTTTTATTATTAATTAATTTAAATTTAATAAAGTTTTAAAGCAAATAGATTAACTCTATTACTAGATTGTAAATAATACTTAATAATAGCAAAATTAATACAACAACTTTAATTATACTTAATTTTAAGTTATATTGCTTAAAAATTGTTTATTGTTAAAACTAATTGCAAAGATTATTGTTATTAAAGAGCAAATTTTACAATTATTTAATTAGATTATTTAACTTTGTATTTAGTATATTTAATTAATAAGTAATCTTAAAATTAAATTTAACCAAAAATTTAACTTATTAAGTTTAACAACAATTAAGTTGCTTAATAGTTATAAAATATTTTAAATTGCAATAATTAATAATAATCTTAATAGATTATTTAATAGATATACTAATATATTTTAAGTATTATTTTTTAAAAGCGCAAACAATAATTAATAGTTTTTTGTTATAGATCTTGTAATTGTATTCTACAAACAATATAATTTTAAATATATAGATTATTAAATAAAGCAATTTATTCGAATTTATCTAGAACAATACAATAGCAATTACAAAATTAAAAATATTGCTTTCGATTTAAATTTCTAAATTAAAAATAAAATAATACAAAATAAACTAATTAATAAAGATTTGCTTAAGAGTCTTAAATACAAGATCTTCGAAATTGTTAAATTATTATAAAAAATTAAGATTTTTGTTCTTAAACTTACTAAATACTAATAAAGATTTAACTAGATTTAAATAGTTATAAATAAATTATTAATAGAAATTAATAAAGTTTAAAAAAACTTATATATTGCGTATACAAATAGAAGTTTTTTACTTAAAAATATATTTAACTTTCTTAAAATTTATTCGAATTTCTTTGATAATAATAATTAAATTTAAATATTTAACTTACTTAATAAAAAAAATATACTTGTTAATATTTAAGTAAAGATTTATATTATAAAGCTTAATAAGAACTTTGTTTATATAGTTTTTATATTTTGTTTTAATATTATTGTAGATTAAGATATTATTTATATAAATAATACAAAAATTGTTTAAATAGAAATTAAGAGTTTTGTTAATAAAAGACTAAAATATAATTAAGATATTATATAACTTAAAAGATATTATAATATATTTAAACAAGTTGTAACAAATAATAAAGATTGTCTTGTATTTATTATTAAAATATATTCGAATTTTATTAAAAACTACAATAATATTAAACTTGTTATAATATTTAATTTTATATAATTGTTGCAAGATTTTTCGAATTAATAATAAAATATTGCAATTCTTAATTGTTAAAGTATTAAGATCTCTATAGTTTATATAAATACGCAAATCTCTATTAGACTTTTTAACTATAAAAATAGAAACAATATACTGTAAAATACTATTGCAAATTTGATTTTTGTTTTTTATATTATTTAAGTAGACTCTAATAATTTTTTCTTTTTAATAAAAGATATTATAGATTTTCTTAATTAAAGAAGTTGTTTTTAAAATAAAATTAATAGTATAATTAATACTTTTATTTAACAACAACTTATTAGCTTTCTATAAATTAAAGAGTTTAACTTAGTATCTAAACTTTAAATATATTTGTTTCTTTAATTGTTTTAAATTAGAAAAATCTTACTTAAACTTTGTATAAAACTTATTATAATTATTAAAAATAATAGTTGCAATATTTATTATAATATTGTTATCTATAATACAAATTAAATATCTATTGTTTTTTTTTAAATTAATCTAGTATAACAAAATATTTAGACAATATAATATTATTTTATAGTTTTCTTTGTTAATAAGCTTTAAGAATACAAAGATACTTATTTACTAGATATTAACTTTATTAAAAGACTTTAAAAACAAATATTTTAATTGCTTATATTAATTGTTAAAAATCTCTAATAATTGTTAATTTAACAAATAATACTTTATACAATAATTAAAATTAAATTTAAGAAATTATATATTGCTCTTAATTTGTATATTATATTTCTTAATTTAAAATATATTAAAAATAATTGCAAATTGTTTTAGTTTAATTATTAAATACTATAAAATATTAATATATTTATTAAGATTAACAATAATTTAAGCAATATAAATAATATTAAAAACAAATTTGTTATTAGCTAAATACAATTTAATAAAATTTCGAAACAATATAGTAGAAAGTTTATAAAGCTTAACAAACTTTCTATTTATAAAAATTCTATTAAAAATTTTAATATTAATAAATAGTATTATTTTAATATAATATTTATCGAAAGACAAATAAGCTTAATTTAAATAAATTTTAATATAAAAATTTAATTGCTAGTTGTTAAATAATTTGCTATTAATAGTGTTAGAACTAAGCTTAATTTTAATAAACAAAATTTTATCTTATAAATTAAATATAACTTTAAGCTCTTTTATTGTCTTTTGTATAAGTATTAATTTCTATCTTAAATTACAATTTTTATTAAGAATATTTAGTTTTTTAATTTATTAAAATTATCTAAATTGTTATTTAAAATATTAGAAAAACTATTTTCTCTAAATATTGTTAATTCGAAGTTGCTAATATTATAAGTTTTAAATTTAACAAAAATTTAATTTTTAATTTTAATTAATTTGTTTTTGTAAAAGATATTTTTATAATACAATTTATATTTTAATTTAAGATATTTTTAACAAAGATTAAAAGATTTAATTTTGTTTTTAAAAGTTTAAAATTATATTTCTATATTTTATTCTTAGTTGCAAATAGAAATATATATACTAAAACTATTAATATTGCAAATATTTGTATTAATATATTTAAAAAGTTTAGAAATATTAATATAATTATTGCGTTTATTAATATTATTAGTAATTTATATATAGATAGAAGTTTAAATAATTGTTAAATAAAATCTTTTTATTTGTTAAAATTTTAAATCGATTTTACAAATTAATTAAATAAGTTAATTTAAAATAATATAATTTGTTAAAATAATATAGCAATTTTAAAATTTATAGTTTAAATTTTTGTCGAATTAATATATTTTATTAATTTCTAATATAGAAACTTTAATTATTATAGATATAAAGCAATTAATATATTAATTAAAGATTTTAATATTTTTTATAACAAATTCGAATAATATAATTTTAACAAAATTATATTGTTTTTTATTTAAATTGTTTTATTAAATATTTAGATTTTTAAGTAAATTATTTATTGTTAAATAAGAATTAACAAATTTATTAAACAAACAATATTTAATTTTTTTAAAAATATTGTTAATAATTTTAATAATAGCAAGATTAAGTTTAACTTTTTTAAAAACAAAATATTAAAAAGTACTACTAAACTTAAAAATTAATATAATAATTTATTATTTAAACTTTTTAAAATTTTTAATAAAAATAAAAGAATTAAAAAAATATTTATTGTTTTTTATATTTTGTAACTTTAATTTAAGATTACAAACAAAATAAATATTATTAAATTAATTTTTTGTTTGTAAGTTAAATTTATAAAAGTAATTATATTTGTTATTGTTGCTAAAATTGTAAATTACGTAAATAGACTTAATAAGTGCAATTTTTTTATTTTAAGAAAAAAAAAGCTTTTGTTTTAGTTAATATATAATAGCTTTAAACAAATTATATTAAATTAAAATATTATTGTATTTTTATTAAAAATAATATATTATTTTGTTGCGAATATTTACTATTAATTTTGTTTAATTTAAATAAATTTGTAAAGAATTAATTTAAATTTTTTGCTAATAAATAAAATCGAAATTGATTTTTTTATTAATTTAAAGTTCGATAATAATAGTACTATTTTTATAAAGTAATTAAAGTTATTTTTTTATATTATTTTTGATTGCTTTCTAGAGAAGTTAAGATATTTTTTATTAATTTTTGTTAAAATTGTTAAATTAATTAATTAGAGTACAATATTAATTTATTTTATTTTTGTCTTTTTTTTTAATATATTTGTTACAAAATTAAACAAAATTGCTATTTAGCAACTAATATATTAAAGATCGAATTAATATATATAGCAAATTTATATTATTAAACAAATTTAATTTAATTAGTTTGTTAATTATAATTTTGTAAAAATTAAATTAAACAAATAACAAAAATTTAAATATATTATATTTAAATAAGTTAAAATACTCTTTAAATTTTAAATTGTTTTCGAAATTATTTTAATTTAATAAAAAGCTTATAAAATAATAATTGTAACAAAAAACAATATTAATATTTAATTAATCTTTATTTATTAAGAATTTCTTAAACAATTTGCAATTTTTGTTAAAGCTAGATTTAACTTTGTTCTTTAAAACTAATTTCTTGTTAATTATATTGCAAATATAAATAAAATACAAATAATATAAATATTTGTAAACAAAAATAAAAGTTTAAAATTAAATATATTTAAAATTATATAAATATTAAATAATTTATATTACTTACAAGACAAAATTTTTAATATCGAAAATAAATATTGTCTAAAGTATTGTTTTATTGCATAGTAAATTTTCTAGCATATAAAGACAAAAGTATTGTTTAAAAACAATAACAAAATTGTATTATAATTGTTATTCTAGCAAATCTATTAATTTTATTTTAACAAATTTATTAATTTTATTTTAGCAAATTTATTAAGTCGAAGTTAAGACAATTTATTGTCTCTTTATTTTAGCAAATTTATTAATTTTATTTTAGCAAATTTATTAAATTGTAGTTAAAACAATTTATTGTTTATTCTTTTTAACAAAATTACTAAAGAATTAACAAAATTAAATATTGTTAAGTTATATATTAATTAAAAGATATTTATTGTTGCAACTTAGTTACGCTTTGCAAAGCGTCTATTTTAATAGCTTTGTATCTAGAATTACTTTAGTAATTTTGTATCTAAAGTTACTTTAGTAACTTTGTATTTAAAATATATTTTAAAGAAAAAAAGTTAACAAATATAAGTATTTTTAAAATACAATTTGCAAAATTGTATCTAAAGAAATAGCTAATATTATATTAGAATTAGAGCATTAATAACTAGTATATAGTTAATTAATAAAAATATTAACTATGCAAAACTAACTATATACAAAAAATAGATATAAGTACTATAAGTATTAAAACGCTAGACGTTACTCGTAGTATATTCGAGATTAGAGAGCAAAGACTTAAAGAGTAATTAAAGAGCGAAGTCTATCTAGTCTAGAATTGTAACAATCAAATTCGATATATTTTCTTAGAAATCTCTCGAACAAATTTAAATCTAAAATATATTTTTTCGAATGCTTAAAATCGATCTCTATTTGTATCTCTAATTATATTTGAAAATTGTCTATATAGAAGATCGAAATATTTGAAATTTGTCTCTTTGTTGTTGTTTCTCTTGTATCTTCTTGTTTATCTTGTTAACAATCTTCTTATTTATTTTGTTAGCTTTGTATAGACAATTAATTGTTAGATATCTAACTAAAGAGTAGATTCGAAATTAACTTAAAAACAAACAATATTTGCTAAATAAAATTTGCAAAAATTATTTAATATTAATATTGTAATTGCGAAAACACAACTTATATTTTATTTAATAAGTTTCGCGAACAATTTTTTAACTTAACAATAGCAAACTCTTGTATATATAATATATTATTTAAAAGAGTTTTATTCTTAAATAACAACAACAAAATTTTTAACAATATTTCTTGCACTTTTGTTATATCTTTATTGTTTTTATTGTTTTTTGTATAACTTTTTTGTTTTATTGTTGTCTATCTTGTTTGCAATAACTTTGTAAATCTTTAATAAAAATATATATTCTTTAACTTTAATATATTGTTGTTTGTTTTATTGTATTATTGCTTCTATATTTTGTAAATATACAATAATTTTATTGTCTTTATAAATATATTAATACAAGAAACAATAATAATAGATTTGTTCTTAAGATATTTAAATTGTATATTAATTGTCTTCAATACAAAGAGTATTATTTAAGCAATAAGATTGCAAAATATAGATATATTACAAAGTTTTATTAATAAATATATCTTTATCTTTTTAAACTTTTGCTTGTAATTGTAATATTAATTAATAAGAAATTTATCTAGCTTTATATTTATTATTGTATACAAATTGTTTGCGCAAATAGATATATTAACAATACAAACTTTAACTTGCAATCTTTACTTACTTATTATTACAATTCTAGATATTGCAAGCTTCTCTAAACATTGCTCTAGACCTAATTGGAACTAGCGTCTCTTCTAGTCGTCTATATAGTATCTAAGATTCTTTATCTCTTATTTCGACTCTTATAGTTAGTATTTTTGTTAGACTATCTTAAATACTACTTTGATTTTGTTATATAATACTAACTATTTGTTTAAGATTAATAGTGTCTTGTATCTCTAATATATTTTTGATATTACTTCTTTTTTGCTTCGACTAGTTATTGTTGTTAAAATTACTCTAAAAATAGTATATACAAGAAGAAAAAAGATATTAAATTAAGAATTTCTTTAAAGTAGCTTGCAAGACAAACAATAGCTTTGTAAGTGCTAAAACAAGACTAGTCTTAAAATAGAATATATTGTAGATTTCAAGAAACGCAATAACTAGTGCTTAACAACAAGTTGTTAATTAATAAATAGACTACAAAAAAGATAAAAGTATCAACATATATCTATATCTATATATTGATAATAAACTTGCTAAAATAGTATTAACAAAATCTTTTTAGATATTTAAATAAGATTTGTTTAGACACTCTAGTAAGCTTGCTTTAATAGCAATATTAACTTATCTATACTACTATCTACAATATCTTTTGTATATTAGAGTATACATCAAATTATATAGTAAGTCTGCTACAATAGATACGAAACAACAACAATACTACAAGATTATTACAAATAAAAGTTAATTAACAAGCAAGAAAATTAAGAGATTATATATATTTGCGAGTTAAAAGCAAGTACTTTTTTAAATATATAGACAATAAATTTGTAAATTAATTATATTAGATTATTGAAGAATTTAAAGTATTCGAAAAGATATATTTTAGATTTATCTTTAATCGATAAATAGACAAAAAAGACTCGAGAATTCTGCAAAAAAGAGATACGTTTTGCACTTAATATAATATATCTTCTTTAATTTCTTATCTTATAGACAGAAAGAACTTAGGAATTTTGCAAAGAAAAGATATATTTTGCACTCAATATAACGCGTCTTCTCTTGCTTCTTATCTTGCAGAAGTTGCGATTTTTGAGAGAGAGAATAGTGTTACAATTCTAGATATTGTAGACTTCCTTGAATATCGCTCTAGGCTCAATCGGGACTAGCGTCCCTCCTGATCGCCTATATAGCACCTGAGGTCCTCCGCCTCCTGTTCCGACCCCTATAGTTAGTATTCTCGTTAGACTACCTCAAATACTACTCTGGTTTCGTTATACTTGTAGAAAATTCAAACTTCTATTTAACTTGATAATAAACGTCTTCGTTACACAATAAGAAGATATTATCAAAATAAAGCATCTTGTCGCAACGATAAAATATTTAGTTTACTTTCTACGTCTAAGTTATAGATACTTCTTAAGATAGTCAAATATATCTTAATACGTATCTAGATAGTTGTAATATAAAATATTGTAACGTTTCTCTAATAATTCTAAGATAGTTGCATAGATAATATTCTTTTATTGCTTATAAAATATTTTCTACTTCTTATTTGTAAAAAAATACTTCTTGCAATTAATTATTATATTTTGATTAATATATTAAATATATAAAAAATAATTAATATAATATTCTTTCTTGTAAAATATATGTAAGAATATTAACAACAAAACTCTATTGTTGTCGAATATAACAATTGTAAAATAGAGTAAATTTAGATAATTGTAAAGATATATTAAAGCTTTTATTATTTATATATAATTGTTATAGTTTTCTTCTTTTATAAAACAAAATACAATATAGAAAATAGTATTTAAAACAATAATTTTAATAATAATAAGAAAAAATATTTTGTATTTGTTTGTTTTGTAAATACAATCTATAATTAAGACTTTTATATTTAAAGATAACAATTTTTGTATATATTTAGATATAAAGAACAAGAATTAAAGCTTGTTATTATACTTTTTCTTCTTTAAATCGATATATTAGTCAAATAACTTTGTTAGATACTTTATTAATATTTGCGTAGATATTAAAGAATCTATTGTTGTTGTTTTAAAAACAATATTTATATTTCAAAAATCTTGCAATTTAAATATAGATTTCTTAAGATTTAAACAAAGATCTTTAAAAGTTGTATTAATTTTGTTATCTTTTTGTTACTTCTTTTTAAGCTTATATTGTATTTTTAATTTATTTAGAACTTCTCTTTAATATAATATAAAGACAAACAACTTTGTAGAAATATAATTGTAATTAAGATATTTAATAATAAATATCTAAATATTTAAATTGTATTTATCTTCGAAATTGTTTTCTAGTTTCGCAATTGCTTCGAACAAGCATTCGCAAAAACAATTGCTAGTATTTTGATAATTGTATCTTTGTAATTTAATCTCGCTATCGCGATCGCAATTAATCTAATATTTTATGCAAACGTCTTATTTTGAAATCTTGTTGCAATCTTTGATTATCGTATAATCTTGTATTGTTGTATGCTAATTGAGCTTCAAAACAAGTAGATCGATCGAGATTCTTTCGTAGTAAATATTAGACGATAGCTTTAGCTTTATAGTCATAATTAATATAAATAAGAAAAGAGATAAATAATGGCGACGACAACGACGACGACAATGTAAACAAACAACGCGTTGGACCCTAAAAATTACCCGATTAGGCTTAGTGAGGAAGGGTGGTGTGGGAGCAAAGTAGGGGTGGTGTGGGAGCAGAGTAGGGTGGTGTGGTTCTAGTGGTTACCTATTATTATTATGACATTCTGCCGCTTTGGCCATAGGTTCCCACTGGTCGTTGTTGTTCGGTGTGCAAAGCCAACGTTCTTTAATTTCGGTAGCCCTTGGGATTAGTGCCCTGCCAGCATATGGGATACTCGTAATACATTTGTTGAATGAACTGGCTATTGAGCAAAGATGCATACCTTCCACGGACCTGACTAGAAGTCAGTTAGAGCCCCTTTCCATCCTTCGATTTCAGTGATGATCACGTCAGTGAAAATTGTACTTGGTTGTGCTTCGGTAAAGTCTTCGGGTGACAAGCCCACAACATCTGAGACTCAAAACTAAATATGTCTTTTGGCTCACCCTTACTCCAAGTTCAGGCTATCAGTAAAGCCCTTCCATACGAGAGCAAACACAACAGGGACCATCGGATGCTGGAGCTAGTAGGTTCAATCAAGCTACAACGAATCGCTGCTTTCAGCAATCGGTTTCTGATGGGCTGTACGACTTCTGAAGAATCCTAAGGCTCATTCAGAGTATCTTTTTCGGTATCAAAATTATAACGATCGCCTCTCTTGGTCTGTGATCCCGCACAGGTCGCCAGCCTGGCATCATTCCCCAACTATGTTGGCCATAACTAAGCTCTATCAGCGACCTTCTTTTGAGATGATTTGCGGATTGAAGTCGACAGTCCATCCCAGCGCCACGTTCTGCAGCGATCGGGTTCTCAAGGGTGCGGGGCATCTTTATATTGCAAAAATTGATAAGCGAGGAACAGTGACAGGCCCGCAACGTAGGTCTTGGGTTGCATGTCTCTCTCGAGTATCATTATATTGCCCTGAAGACCCAGAGGATTTTCTGGCCGTGATATTGTTCGATCAGAAAGCCTTGATGGGCAAGACAGGGAGACCACAAGTTTGAGAGCATACATTGAGCGCCGAATATAGACCGAGTG
>JAABUW010004001.1_pt1 | contig 20411 bp, 21 predicted proteins | sample 5560081 | NCBI WGS metagenome assembly JAABUW01 (sample SAMN10711882, study PRJNA513363) | rock metagenome | isolation source: Antarctica rocks | place: Antarctica: Victoria Land, Knobhead sud
GTCAGGGAGGAAAGACATCCTTGGCAAGCAACAAGAGCTTGCTTGGTTAGTTGCATTTGAGATCAATTCCTCCAGCCACCGCTCGTCATTGACAAGGTATATCACCAGCACAGATCGTCACTCAAGTATTTCATTGTAAAGCTTCATTATCTGCTGCATTGATCGATGTCTCTGTCCTCGTGAATTGTCGCGATCATTCACCACCTCATGGGCTTCACTACTCATCAAGGTGGATATAGAGCATCTCCGCAATTCGTCTTGTATCTTCTTTCCACGTCATCTATTTCCACCACAGCCATCTTATAACAGACAGTGTCGCCATTCTTCCACATCCTGTTTGTTTGGTGACATGTTATCGCCTTCCTCCCCTCTGTGATCTTCAATCCCAGGCTTTTGTATGTGTATGACGATTCCTTGTCTTGTTCCAGCTTATGTCTATCATAATAGGTATGAGCTGACTCTCTTATCTTGTCCAGAGCATGCTACGCGTTCATGATCATGTGGTATATCTGTTCAAAATCTCAAATATATATATAGAGATATAATAGTGTTTCCTTTCTGCCATCATGTTGACCATACGCGGGTCCGTCATTCATCGAGATTGGATCTAACTGCCTAGAATTCCGCTTTTACGTCATTTACAAAAGAATGAAAAAGCCAACATCCAACTTGGCTGGCATTGCTCTCTTATAATCTTACTCTCTGTTTCACCACCTGATCACATCGGATTGAATTGGTGTTTTCAGACACCGTGCAGAGTTCAGTCCCTCCGACTCATTGATCCAATCCATTCTTCGTCAAGAAAGGAGATTTTGCAAAAGTGAGTCTGGTATACGACACCACCTTGCCGTGACGAAACCGTAAGGATTCTGAGCGGATACCGTAGTGACGGCATGATGTCGGATGCTGCAAAGCATCGTTCTATCATGTTTACCGTACAGAGCGAAAGTGGTAGAGAGATGCGAAAATCCATGTACCGAGCTCTCAATCAGAATCCAGGTACACAGCTCTCAGTACAATGTCACAAGACAGCAAGAAACAACAAGCCACAAATATCAAAGTATGCCATTCATAGCCAGGTATCAAACTCATCACTTCAGCTCACTGACATACACCCAGAACGAACGCATACCGAAGATGACGACTCCTTCCGACAAGAAAGACGCAACCAAGGAGGTACCCAACCAAGATAACCACTCCAATGAACTAGGCTGACGCTCACCACTATTACAGGCAGGACAACAGGAAGCTGATCCCAGAGCTACTCGTGTGAGCTTGGTGGACAGCGACGGCGTTGTACAGTATGTGCTGCCAATCCCTCAGTACCAATCCCGGTCCTGCCTTCAAAGGTTGAATCTCATGGGCAGAGTATCGTCACCGAGTGGGTAGACTGGGAGGAAAGCCGGGGTAAATTTTTACGAAGAAGGAGCTCTCCGAAGCCGACTGGAACGCAGAGTTGAACGCGGAGTTTCCAAACATTGAAGCACCATAGGAGATCAGCGTTCACCTTGAATAATTACCCAATTTTAATTTCACTTGCCACTATTCAACCTTCCACAGTCGATCCAAATCCTTGATCTAAAGGATGCCTGAGGGGCCAACATGCACTTTCGCAAGCTCCAGGTTTTAAAGGACGAGAGATATACCAAGCGTGAGTTCAGCGACGAATCTTGGCCTAGGCCTCGAATGGACAGCTTTCAGGCAACACAAAGAACCTACTACAGAATCTCTTTTTTCAACCACAAAGAAAGAGGGTCTAAGAAGAAGACAGCAAGGGTCAAAGTTCCTACAGGGAGACTTTGGCTGGGCTTCTTGTATACGCCACAATTGTCATGATGGTGGCAAGGGCTTATTTGATAAGACTTGCGAAGAGTTCTTCGTCTAGGAATAGCTCCCCGTTGTCCGCAGAGGAGGGATGAGCTTAAAAGAGGGGATTGAGGAAAGAAATGAGAAGTACATCACATCGTATGGTTGTTCAACCCACCTTTGACCTTCGTATCCTCAAAGCCACATCATACGAGGTCCTACTACACCTAATCCAGAACACACACGTGCGGAGGAACTGGTCCATACTTGGGTGATTCGACTGACCGCCAATTGCGACATCTCTACCTTGCCGTTCATCCATATGTATCCTGCGGCTTATCTGGGTTCCATAGCGGGTGGTCTAGATCAAAACTACATGAAGAAGGCATCTGCCGACTACTACGTCCATTTAGGTTATCCGCTAGTAATCACCCATGGTTAAACGGGCAAGCTGGGTTTCCTATCCTTATCGTGCTGTCCGCGAAGACACACACTGAAAGAATCCTCTACGACATCGAAACTGAAGATGAACATTGACACATTCAGAATTAACTACTCGAGATAACTACCAAGCCAAATAATGAGAAAGCAATCGATCCGCTTTCTTTATAATTACGGAGCGAGGTCCTTTTTTTCGTCTCCTACGCTGGAACCCTATAAGTGTTCGCACTCGAGCGATTATTTCCACCCTACACTCGCTGGTTCAATAGACTGGCCGATACGAATGTTAAATCTAGAAAGGTCAGACTACGCCACGTGCAAACCGTCCACCCGTCGATATACCACCATCCTATATATATGCTAATAGTAACGACTGTTGGACCGCCGAAGGCATGTCGATCATCTATCAGGAAGAAAACGATATTTAAGACCTTAAGCAATGTCAGACTCGGGTCTCACCAAAAATTATGGCCGCTCATCTGGACGATGAGGATCCGGGCTTAGCCAGCGGCGAAGTCTACATGGATCCTCAGACCCTCCAGCGCTACGAGGACGATCGTAAGCCCACTGAAGACACAGCGGGTCATGAGGCTGTGGCAAAACTTCGGGGGTCAGACTTCCCCTATTAAACCATCTAAACCGGACGGCAAACATGTAGATTGTAGGATCTCCGTGGTTGAATGCAAAAACTGGTCGTCTAGCGTACGGATCGAGATCAAGGTCTTTCTGAGATGTTCTCAAAATACCTGCTGCCGATAGGATTAACAGAGAGTGGCAAAAGTATGAGCGTCATGCTCCTGCTTTCATGTCAACTTTAGTTGGTGATCTTTCACAAATGTTTGATCCAACGAGGAAAACCCAAGCGTTTTTGGCTCTGATGAGCAGACTGACAACACCAGATATCACATCGCTGGAATTCTATACACAAACTGGCTGGATATATCTTGACAAGGTTTATGGTATTAGATGTCGGTACCAAGAAGCGATTTTAAGCTTGCATCAATGCCACCTTGTTTTTCTAACACTTACCGCTGGGATATTCGGTCGTCAGCGAAGAGTATCATCGCGCATGGGCTGTCACTTGCGTATTGGCAAATATGTGTTGCCTGACGAATCTTCACCTCCTGTACATTGTTGTGCCCTGAAGAGGTTACTAGCATACACAATCTGACACAGATAATTACAATGTTTAGGATGAATTCAATCACTGGTCGAGCAGCCCATGCGCAGATGGCACCCTCTCTCCGTGGTATATGCCCGAGATACTCGATGACTTCAGCGAATTCCTACCGGAGCAAGAACCCCTCAATCCGAGTGAGAGGTTTTGCGTTGAGTTCTGCAGAAGACAGAGAATAAAGAAAGCGCTGATACTCAGTCTAAGCCTGGATGGACTGTCAACGAATTCACAGGGGCTGGTGCAGTTCGCGGATGACATGCCTTTAGCTAACATTACATTAGGATTATGTATAGCACCAGATTCTGGGTACCTGAGAAGGGAAATCTTAGACAGGCGTCTAAAGACCGTTCTTGTAACACATGGCTCTTTTATGACTTACAAGTCATGAAGGACGACATTACCAAGAAATACATCAAGGACGATTTCATGCGTGATCTTGAAATAAAATTTCTGCGGAGGACTCAGAGGAAAGAAAACTTTGATTGTCAGTCTGAGTGTGGAAGAATTGTCAAAGAACCTGCAGCGGCTCGTTTCCTCTGCGAATGATATGCCTTTAGCTGACTTACTCTGGGTTGCTGCATGGCACCAAACCTGAGTAATCCAAGAAGGGCGAACCTGGGAGCGGCTTCCAAAGACAATTCATCCAATACAAGGCTCTTTCATGAGTCTACAGACCTGAAAGATGATACAACTGAAAAAGCGAATGATGACTATAATATGCGTGACCTTAAATTGAAAATTGCGGACGACTCAGAGCAACGAAAAGCCTGGTTCTCAGCCTCAGCGTGGAAGGACTATCGACGAACTTATAAGGGCTCGTTTCCTTCACTTATGAAATGTCTTTCGCAAACATTACTGTAGGGTTTCTTGAGGCACCGAACCCCAGTAATCCAAAAGGGTAAACCTTAACCGGCGTCCCAGGCATCATTGATCAAATACTTGACCTTCCAATGACCTCCGGACCTTTAGGGATATTATCACCGGCAAAGATCACAGTGACAAGCATACGCCTCTGTACAAAGTCTTGTTCCTGGTCCAAAAGACATTGCACATATGGCTATATGTTTCGACACAAGCTTGTGAGACGATCGAATATCGCTTTTGCAGGGGATCTAAGCTGAAGGGCGAGAGGGGAGAAAGGGGACTGTGAGAGCCACCGTGGCATCGGGCGCAAGCAGAGGTGGCCAGGCACGTCAGAACAACGATGATACAGAAGTGATGTTCATCCGCGAGATACCGATCACTAGGAATGGGAGTCGGGTGCTTGTAGGTCATCTCATAGACCACAACGGTCCTGAAGTATGGGTAGCGATACAAACACACGCCTTACTAAGAGATAATAATTTTCGATTTGTGGTGTTTAAGTCCCTAACTCACTATGGCAAGGGTAATGTTAGGTTGGAGGAGATCGTCTGGGTAGAGGAAGCTTGGAAGTTTGCCTATAGGACTTAGATTTTGGCAGGTGAGTAATTCCAGTTGGACATGGATTCGGCCTGCGGGTATATGAAACGGGTACACGGTGGTCGACCCCGTCTACCAAAGATTGCAGCACCGCCTTCTCCATAGATGGGTTGAGACGTTGTTTGACGGAAATTGCCGATCACGACAAGAGTCGAGTTTTAGATACGTTTGAAAGACCGGACAATTCGGCTCATCTAGAGCTGGGCTCCATGATCCGTTTCTTACTTTGTACAGAGGCCTATGGTCTTCGTACCAATAATAAGGTCCCAAGGGACAGGCATTCGTTGGTACAGCGGATGGGTAGGGCCGCTCGAAAATACTCATTGGGCGCTTGATGGCCGGAGGGCTTATTCTTTATTGTTGTCCAGCATTGGGCGTTCGAGAAGATTGACCTCAAGCGGGATACTCGAAGCGTTAGAGGGAATCCTCATGTCGGTATGCGTGGAGTGGATGTCCAATACATACGTGAGGTAAAGAGTGTTCATCATCTGATCGAGCTCGACAGATGGAATGTCGCACTGTTCAATATATAGCATCTTTCGTTTTCTTACTCTCTCCAGTCGCTCATCAATTTTAGGGTCACGAAGTCCGTTTTTACTATCAAGTCGCCCAAATGGTCGACTGAGAGGGATTACACGCAGGAGCAAACGACGTGTCCAGTAATTGATGTCTGAATCAGAAACACTGGGGCTGTGAGTCACTACATACAATCCCTCCCCTTTCGTTCTCAATCGACCTCGGAACCACGAGAAGAATGACGAAGGAAGTATCGGACCTACCAAATTCCCTTTTCTACAGTGATACCCTTATTGATGAACCTGGCACTGACTTCGAAGATCACGAGATTATACCAAGGTGGCGAGTCTTAATAAGTTAATAATTCCCTTACCTTAAAGCCGAGCCCGAAGGCTTCATATACAACGGCTTTCTCAACGTTCCCGGGTATTTATAAGCTTCATTTTTATCAGAGAGCTCTCCTTAATAAATCTACGTAATATAGCCGCCGCCTAGGCTCTCATTAACCGATTCGTCGAGGCAGAGGATGTAACTATAGAAAATATCAGCATCTACTATCCTCACGCCGTCTAAGCTGCACTCATAATAGTGCACGAGGTGGGAGATTACGCGACGTGCGAGGCGGCACCGTCGATTCCTGGTACGGGCGTGAGGTATTTGTCTTGATCTCTTATGCGGTTTGCACCGAGAATGATAAAGGCACTATGGGCTTCCTGATCAGCTATTATTTTTCTCAAGAGGTAGACTTCAAAGTCGTTCTAGATGAAGGAAAAGATCGCTCTTCGGTGGAATGCGAAGAATCCTCGGAAGTCGACCATCCTGGTAACGCCGAGAGAGACGAGAATAGTGGCATCTGGGCAGGAAAGGGACCCGCCAAACTAGTTAAATATAAACGCGCAGTAAAGTCTGGACGTCGTGGTATTGCTATGGTTGTTAATCGTGGCCAGGGTGGGGTTCGTCTCCTTCTATTCAATCGACTAATGCCTTGAAGCCATTACTGATCATAGCAGGCACCTTTGCAACTATCAAAGCCTAGGCCGAAGAGGCGGCCGGAGATGGATGGTGCCCGTTGTTTTTCAAGCCGCTGAAAAAGGGGTGGCCGGGTGAGGTTTCGTTATCGAGGATCAGTGATGGGGGGCGGCTATTGAGAGATTTGCAGCAGAGCTTGTAGCGAGGGCTGATCGGATAGGCTAGGAGCTCAGCTGCGTGTGTGGCTGTTGTGCTGATGTTTCGACCTCAATATCCGCATGAGATGTTGAATTTACAGAAAAGTCATGGGACTCTAAATGAGCACTCTTCTCCTGTATGCCCTTTGCTTCCTAATCCCTCTGAACAGCCGTAAAGCAATCCTCCCAGTCCACTTGCGCTGAGCGAAATGTGCTAGGCTCCCATTCATGATGCAAACTTGACGCCCTCCAGTCTAAGAAAGATGGATCTTTTACCTTTACTTCTGCGGTTTGGCTCTTCCATGCAAGGCTTTACATACCGTCGTTGTAATAATCTCTTTCAATTTGCTTCAATGGAGACAAGCGATCAGTGCACCGGGATCCTCAAAAGCGAGTTTGAAGTCAAAGGGCTGTAACAAGACTCCACGGGGACGGACATGGGTATGCATCGAAAGGCTCCGTTGACGACCCCTTGAGCAGAAGAGTGCGTCCAATTTGTCATTATTGATTGGCCACAAAATCAGAGTCAATATCCGACCAAATTCAAGCTTTTGATCAGACCTCGTGGAAGGAGGAAATTTCCAACTAGCGATGAACATCGTAATAGTGGTATAGGTGTGGCTACTTGTCCCCAGAGATTTGCCCCCACGGCGAGCTGGCTTTCATGAGAACATCGAGGATCAAGTAGCATTGATTCGATTGGAAACCTCGTCAAGTCTCTTTGTCAAAAGTCTTATGCATTGAGCAACAGACTCCTCATACCAGATTGTTCATATGGGTTGTGTTATGCAGGGCGCTTTCCAGAAGGGGTGAGCAATTAGCGCCGCCAAGACCTTGGCGCCAAGCTCGAGTGATGGTTTCTACCGCTTCAAAGAAGAGACCGCCTCTATCTACTACTTCTTATTATCAGCCAGTGACCGATGAGAAGCTGTGCTTGATACCGATGTGGTCTTGAGATGAAAAGCAGAAAGCAGTGACCATTGCTACCCGTGCGTATTATTGAAGCTCGGGGTAGTAGTAGGAAGAGTTCTAGAGCTTTTACTTTACTAGAAGCGGTCGCGTTCGCGCTATATATTCCTTCCTACTTACACAGGGTGCACGCGGAAGAGATATAGCTCGGGTTCTTAGCGAAGTAAAAATCTGATCTGATATCGGTGTGAGGGAAAAGAGCAATGATATCGGAATTTTGCAAAGTGGTGAACGTAAAGGAAGGTTGCGTTTCACAAGGAAAGTATTCAAAGAATGGCCCAACTTGCTCTTGCAAAGCCTTGCTAGACTCGAGTCATCTTACTCCACCTGATATGGATGAGCAGCATCAAGTCCGAGCCAACGGTACTGCAGCAGACCTCTTCCGCTCCCTAAATCTCAATGACTGATCCCAAAACATACCCACAGCCCACCTCTTATGCGTAAACCTCTTCTCAGGTATAGCAGTCTCGATCTCAAATTCCCTGAAAAGCTGCAAACACAGTTTTTGCATCTGCAACTGCGCAAAGTTTTTCCCAGCACACTTCCTATCTCCATACCCCCACCACATACCATACTTTTCCATCTTCTGGCTCCGCTCTTTACTCTCCAACCAGCGTTCCGGTCGAAAAACATGGGCATCTTCGCCAAAGATTGTTTGGTTGCGATGAATAATGAAGGGGCTGGCGGCCATTTCGGCTCCTGCTGGGACTATACTGCTGCCGAGGTCTAGTCCACCTGGAGAAATGTATCTGGGTAGGATGGTTTGCGCGGGGGATTCGAGTCGTAGGGTTTCGTTTACACAAGCCATGAAGTACGGGAGGTCTGTTGTTTGGTCGTATTGGACGATGGGGATGGAGAGTGTCCCGCGTTGCTCAGCAGATATGATTTCCGCCATAAGTGTGGAGTATATGGAAAGGTTTTGGGATATGTGGTCCACGAATGGGGAGATAAAGGCGGCAAGACCGTCTAGGGCTGCGGAGGTAAATGTGATGACTTCGGCTTCGATCTCCGCGCTATCGAAGGTATGGGTACGATCATGATTTTTGCGAGGCATTGAGAGACTGGAATGTGTATCAGTATATGGGTGTACTTGACTTATTTCAAGATGGGCTCACCTGTCAAAGAAACAGTGACGCTCATTCAGGTGGGGAGTCCTGGCACGTTTCAAGAGCATGTCCTTATTGTGCTAAGATATGGGTGAGCCAACGTTAACCTGGTGCATCGATGAGGACTTGGAGGCGAGCTTCTCGACTATGATTTCAACTCACATCCTTGAGTTTTTCCAGCCCTTTCACAGCAGTCAGATGAGGCATGACTAGGTTCTGAAAAAGCTTGTTCCGCAGCAGTGGCATTAAAAGCCAGGGAAGAACAGCCACAGTGCCAGCCATGGAATATATGCTTTGCAGGGCGTGAATGAGTCCACTCGCATCGCGACCTTGCGCAATGCACCCAAGCGGTTCCCCATACGCTAGGTGACCGAAGGTATCGGCTAGGAACCACCTAGATCGTCGTCAGGAGAAGGCCTTCTTGAGCACTAGCAGCATGTATGCATGTATGCAGGGATAAGAGCTTGCTCGTATCGCATAAGGAATGCCAAATCCAATGTCTTACTGCATTACTACTTGAAGAGTATTTTGAGAGAAGCCATTGGTCGATGTACCGTCGTATTGGATAAGACTTGAGAGATGACTCACCGGGTGTACTCTGCGAAATCGATAGCCTTCCCTGACGCAGACTTTTGTTTGATCTTTTCACATAGTTCGGTAATGCGCTCGTCTATGTCCCCTTCGAATTGCTTCAAAGCTTTCAGCGAGCACTATTGGCCAGGTCAGATAATAGTTTGATAGCCAACAGTCTACATGTCAGCTGCAGACTTACACATGGGGATACGATCTTTGACTTGGCGGCATGTTCATCATGACCTAACGTAAGGAACATCGAAGATACATTTCCGAACAACCAGGAGCTATAGAAGGTCGACTTGTTGGCTCGTCCATGGTAGACTTCCGGAAGCAACACTGGGTCCGAGAACGACAGTAGGTTTGGGGCTATGCGAACGATTGGCCCTAGAAATATCTGTGAGTGAAAGATATATGATAATGGTAAGACACGGACCGTATGTCTCATGCAGCTTCAGTCCTAATGTGGGTATTGAATTGATCGTGTAGAATTTGTAGAAATCTGTCACGGTTGCCCAGAATGGTCCAGAGTAACCTGCTAAGGGGTGAAAATATCGATTGTAGACACCCTTGAACAGCAATGATATCATGCAAAGCAGAAGACCTGCGCAGAAGACTTTGAAATGGTCCGAAGAGAAGGTCAGTATTGACTGCATGCTTGCGACTACAATAGTTCGAAGTTTGCGAGGGGGGAAGGACTAGCGAGAGAATCGCTATTGCTTTTGTAGTTCGCCCGCAGCCGTTCGATGGAGAGAAAGTGAATGGATCTTTTCATGTCTGCAAGAATCGAAGTACACGCCGCACTGACCGTCTCGTATCGCAAATTACAGCTCGAGGATGCTATAATTCGAGAGCAACCATCATACCTGAAACAATACACACACACACCCAACGTTGCAGGCAAGGCAGTCATACCATCGAGTCCGATCTAGCCTTGTACCTCGAATGAGGCTGTGTTACCCTCGTGTCTCATGATCAGAAACTTAACGCCCGTGACATCTTGCGTTCGCCCGAGACACAAGAGCTCAGTGATCTACAGAAGCAGGATTGTACAGCATTGTGTTCTGTGGACGCTAGCTCCGATCTATCAGTGGGTATCCGTCGGAAATTGCTCTGCTGTGTACGGATATCAAACCAGAGGCAACTTTTTCTGTCGTTCATTCGACACACTCATCTCGTCGAAATTGCCGGACATACTCACCAAAGGGAGATAGGGGGCCCAGCTCGTAGCGAGGTACGAGTGGAGGCTAGGCCATAGCAGGCCTCGATCCCAAGGAGTATGAGTACGCAGCTCGGACGCTATTGGCGACCCCAAGTACGATTGCACCAAAGTGCAGGTCCAGCTCAGTGGTCTGAGTGCAACGAGGGTCGTACAAGTGTTCTAGCGCATGTACTCCGTATTGTGTTGTTGGACTGGAAACACTCTCGAGTGGTCAGCCGGGTATCATCGCTATCATAGCACGAAGAATGGTTACCTCAACCCTGCGTATTGATGCTACCCTAAACGATAGGAGCTTACGAGAGCCGTCTCCGGCAGCTTGAGTAATTTGCCGAATGCCGAAGCTAATTGCATCTGATTGTCGGTATGGACAACGAGATGCACGATGCAAGGACGATCGCTCCAAGATGATAGGCTGGCCTTTTGCTGGGACATACGCCTTATTTTGCCTACAGCATCTATGCCAGGCAATTCGGAAGTCTCTCGGACCCTCCCAACCACCACATACCTTTGATGACATTGAAAGGTGCCTCATTGCTGAATCGCTCCACTTCTCTGCAGATCCTTCGTCGTCGCTGTCAAAATCCCTCAAAAACAAATCAATTCCTTCCACACAGATTGGCAGCAAGGAAACATTCTCCACTTAAATGACGTTCAGCCCCTCTGTTACCGCTCAGAGTTCAGCTGGGAATGAGCGCATGACAGCTGGAGAGGAATCCTTGCAGATCGTTCAACAGTGACGCAGTGCAACGTCCTGTCACGTTTCTACCAAACAGCATCCAGAAATCTTCGCCTTACGTTTCTTAACTTCCTCAGAAGACATGTCTCGCACAGACTAAAATGTGAGAACGAAATTGAAAACTATGAATCCCAGTGCATCACCAACCGCAGGTGATCACAACAGAGGTCCTGAGCTAGTCGCTGTCACTTGGGCTTTGACAGCGCTGGCTACGTTCGCTGTCGCTCTCAGGATGTTCACGCGGATCAGAATCCTCAAAGACATGGCTCTTGATGACTTCTATGTTATGCTATCTCTTGTAAGCATGCCCATGCAGGTACAAAGATGCTTTTCGCATAAGAGAATACATTGACACGACCTCGGTGCACATAGGTTCTCGTTCTGATATGTACATCGCTCATAACCGCGAGTGCTGCGGCCGGTATGGGACAACACTCATACTATCTTACTGATGAGAAAAGAATGCAAGCTACCAAACTCAATCTTATAGCAAATCCATTTGGTATTATGGCATACTCGTTACCAAACATATCAGTCGCAATGTTCATTCACAGGATTTTACGTCTTCCTAGAGCGCAACAATGGCTTCTTTACAGTGTACCAATCACCCAGAACATACTCGCAGGGATATCCTGCATTATTTTATTCGCCCAGTGTTCACCGACAGAATTTCTTTGGAATCCATCGATCCCGGCAAGATGCCTGTCATCCACTGTCATTACTGGATATTCATATTCTGTTGGAGGTAGGCAAATGCTCAATATTAACAAGAACGCCTTTTCGAGGCCACCTTTGTGTCTGACCAATTCTCATCTAGCCTTTTCTGCCTTTACAGATACATTTCTCGCGGCCATCCCGGTCTTTGCATTCTGGCGAATCCAATTGAAGGTCAAGACCAAGATTGGATTGTGCTTGCTCATGGGCATGACTGCAATGTTGGTTGTGTCATACACATAATCGATACTTATGAGCTAACATAATCCAGTGCCGCGATATGTGCCATCGTTAAAACGTCGAAGCTGAACGAATTAGCTGATCTGGAGGATTTCACTTGTACGATGCCCATCAATGCTCTGTTCGACTACTTCCAACTTCCAAGGCTAACGCAAGTATCAGACGGCACTGTTGATCTCTTGATCTGGGCCGTGTGAGTACCAAGACCCTATCTTAACCAAGCCGTCGGTGCTGACATTGGATCACTATACTCAGAGTGGAAGCCGATGCTATCCTCATTGCAGCCTGTATACCAAGTTTGCGTCCTTTTGCCATCTCCGTCAGCCACTCAATTAAGGGTGGCAGCAGCAGATCTCGCCCGAAAATAAGTGGGTATCAAGCGCACAACAGCGGTACACCTTTGGCTCTCAAGCCAATGCACCCGAGCCCAGCTGGTAGTGAATCGAGTCCAACGGCTGAGGATGCTCGGAGCGAAGCTAGCCTCGTACCATCGCATCGCGTCAAGCAGACAGCAGACATATGTCTGGAGTGGGATAGGTGATATCGAAGTGAAGGTCGTGTGGTATGTCATTGACATTATCCTTAGCGTAAAGAGCGAGTCTTGTCGCGATATAGCTTTGTGATGAAAGATTTGAGACTGCATGTGCATGCCAAGACTCTGCTTAGTCATCTACCGGGGTTGACCCGGGCTGAATTCCAACACTTTGTTGGGATTATGTAGCTTCAGCTCTGTTGTACTTTAGACTAGTGATGTATGGCCTTGAGCCGAAATGTCAGTAAAATGCTACGTTACACTAGCTACCGCCGCAATACCGGGAGCAGGTTACACGCGTCCTGCAAGAATCCGTGGCTTGCGGTCAATAATATTGAATCAATTTGGCGTCCGTGATTACGAAGCCGCAGAAGTGGGCGGTATCCTCCATCATCGCTTAAATACTCCTCCATACACCCAAGTACTCATTTTTACTTTCCTGATCTAACCCCTACAACCTCTTCGAAGTTTAAGTATAGCCGTTTGGAATCTGTGTAGCTTCATACCCCGCACAATGGATCTCCCATACGTTCACTCAATGCAAGCAGCCACTGAAGTATTGACGGCAATCGCTGCCTCTACTGAGGGTATCACTCGGCAAGATCCTGGAGCACGAGAGAAGTTGCTTTCACTAGCCCGTCAATTGACCGTCGCCCTCGAGACGCCAAGTGAAACCATCCAGAGAATGGGCTGGGCAGAAGTATGCGACAGGATACGTTTTCTACAAGCCTGGAACACTGACAGTGTTCAGCCTGCCGCATTTGCAGCAAGTCGAATGGCAGTCGACTTGAAAATCTTCGAAACGCTCGAAAAAGCAGACGGTGCTTCCGTGGGCACGTCGGAGCTTGCGAAAGCAACTGGCGCGGACGCCTCACTGATTGGTACGCTCCCTGTCTTCACCGTTGCTATTCTTGCATACTACTCCTCGCTACATGCAACAAGTACTGAACATCTAGGTAGCTCGGACCATGAAGCATCTCTCCGCCATGAGTATCATCACAGAAACCAACGCGGATGAGTTCGCTTCTACTCCTCTCTCAAAAGCATTGACCATCCCAAAATATCGCGACGGAATAAGTTACCTGTTTGCAAGTCTCGTCACCACTCTTGCTCTAGGCTAATCTTGGTGAAGCTTCGATGTCGCCGGACCATCCTTTGATGGGATACCTGCATATCTGGAGAAAACCAACTACCAAAACCCCGGAGACATCGCAGACGGTCCGTTCCAGTACGCGCACGATACCAAGGACACTTTCTTCATATGGCTAGCGAAGCACCCTGAGCAATTCGAGCGCTTCAGCAACTACATGAGTGGGTATCGCCAGGGAAAGCACAGCTGGATGGACGAAGGCTTTTATCCTGTGGAGGCCAGACTGAGCCAAGGTATCAAAGATGCTGGAGATCATGTCTTCCTTGTCGACGTTGGAGGTGGCATCGGTCATGATCTTCAGGAACTCAAAACAAAGCATCCCAATATTCCAGGCCGTCTGGTACTACAAGATCAGCCAAGCGTGATTGATCAGATAAGCCAAGCTCCAGCCAGCATCGAACTGACTGTCCACGACTTCTTCACGCCACAGCCTATCAAAGGTACGTCAAGGGCAAGGTTTCAGACGCGAAACTAAAGGACTGACAACTATGCAGGCGCCAGAGCATACTACCTCCACTCCGTTCTTCACGACTGGGACGACGCATCCTGTCTGAAAATCCTAAGCAATATCGTTCCAGTCATGCAAATAGGCTACTCCAAGCTGCTCATCAATGAAAACGTTGTTCCCAATTTTGGAGCCATGTCATCGATTACCTCGATGGATTGGCTTATGATGGCTTTGGGTGCAGTGAAAGAACGAACGGAAAAGCAGTGGCGAACGCTGCTTGAAGAGGCAGGGTTGAAAGTGGTAGGGATCTGGACGTACGAGCAGGGTACGGAGAGCTTGATCGAGGCGGAGATTGATGGTTAGAGTACACGTAGAACGAGTTGTCGTGGACTCGTGGGGACAAAGCCAATTTAGAGAATATTGTCGCGTGTGGGAGAATTAGTGCTAGAAGGGTTGACCCCCTTATTGGACCTCCCTAAGTCGCGAACATCCAAAGATTTCTAGTGGCAAATCACGGGACCCTCGGGGCGACCCTCCTTTAGGACTTAGGGGGCTTCGCGCCAAGTCTTTAGGGGTAGACTATTGGATATATATGAATTTAGGTAGTTTCAACTGTATACTTTTAGTTCCGCCGGATTCATTCAAGATAGACCTCCTTCTAGGCTTATATGCAATTTATATATACTTATTAGTTCTATAAGGTCGATGCCGTAGAGCCTGTTCCTTTGTTTTATAACCTATGAAGACGCTCCGTCTAGGGATCTCGACATGGTAGAATCCCGACTTGCAGATCGCTTATATCATTCATTTCAACTAGTAACATAGCGTCAGGGGCATCAAGCCTTTCATTATCCATGCGGAAGGATACCTCACTTTTTGCCAGAGTTGTGATCAGATTTCATACGCTCGAGGGCATGGTTCATTTTGCAGAACCTGGCGCTTAGAAAGAATTTGGCATTACCATTGAAGCCTAATCTGGCACATGTTGTAAGGTTACAGAGCCTTGGATCATCACACAAACTCGTTAATTAGAGATCTTTCACATGGAGCCTATATTTCTGTACATTTCAATTCAAACATTGATCCTGCCCTCGACAAGACCCGAGAAAGAGCCTTCACACTCTCGAGACCACCTGCGGCCGAGCTCCTACCCCAATTTTACACTTTCTCGGAAGATATCCCCTCGCTCTTCCCCTTGTCGAGATCCTTAACATCCCCATGCCACGTATAAGGGTTGAAGTCCACAGCCTGAAAGCCGTCGGGACCCTCGCCAACAAAACTCGCAGGGCGGTACTCGAGATCCAAATCCTTTGGTTTCTCATTGCTGAGCTTTGAGAGTTCTGGACCTGCAGATCTCCTTTCGCCATGTCCATGTTCCACATGCTCAACGTTCCTATGCCACTTGTTCTCGTACTTCTGGCTGTCCTCGACAAAGTCTGCGGATCGGCAAGCGAGATCGGCCTCCTCACGTACCAGCAACTGGCTTGGCTTCTTGAATTCGGAAATTGGTGCAACGGGACCCTTGGAACTTCCCTCGCCAGTTCCTTTTTCCAAACGTTTGAGGTTACCATTCCACGTATCTTCGTACCTCAGCGCCTTGAAGCCATCTGCTCCCTCATCAGTGAATTTCACAGCTTCGGAACTGGAAACTGGCGCCGCACTCACGGGCGGCTGTCTTGGCTTTGCGGTATTGAATGTTGATAAGATCGGGCCTTTCTTGGGTCTGGCGTTGTCGAATAGAGTGTCTCGAATGAGGTAGAAGACCATCAGGAAGACGGTGATGAGGCCGAAGGTTAGGAGGAAGGGGTGGCAGGAGTTGGGGTTCGAACAGCTCATTCCTGACATCGTTCGAATTATTTACGACCGTTGTCCTTTGCGTCCGCGTTCGTTCAGATCTGGCCTGCAAATCGATTCGTGTGCGTCGACGAGGTGATAGTGGTGAAATCACTAGGAAAAGTAAGTAAGCGATTACGCTCGCAAATCAAGGAAGACGATAATTTCACTTACAAAAATGCGCTAACAATGGTCCTTGTGCTGGCTTCTCCACCGATAGAAGAAGAAGGAATTGTCGAAGCTGGATAAGGAGGATGTACAATGCCAATAGTATCGAAATATGAACAAGAAGGAAAATGATTATGCACAAAGGATGTACAATGGCTATAGTGCCTAAAGACAAACAAAGAGATGGACGACGGAAGAGGCTGGCGCTCAGCAAGAAAGACAAAATGATAATGACCGGAAGACTTAGGTTGGGGAAAGTGTGTAATGAGCGTGGTGGTCAACCTGGACCATAAGAAAATAAAGGAGCGACTGATATACTAGGAAAAATTAATGTAAGCTGAAGAAAGATGGATGACTTCTTAGGAGAATGGAAGAAGCTTTTATATGCTAAGGCAACCATTCTGACTATGGCGGGTGTTTCTGAATAACGTGCGTAAACAGGAATGGTGAGGCGTTGCATGCCGCAGGCAAGATGTTCTCCAACGACAGGGCGCTGAATTCGAGGCATCGAGACATGAACCACGATATTTCCCGTGAGGGAAAGGGGGCTTAACCAACAGGATCCAAGAAGCTTACTTGATAGGGTATGGGTCTCTCATTCTTGATAGGTAGTGAGTCTTCAAGATTCCGTGCGCGGCTGTCCAAGGAGATCAGGTCCCTGAAACGATGGCTACGTGCGTACTTAAGTCTCAAGAATCCCCAACCAACGGATTGATTTTTGACACTATGGTCTCATTAATCTTTTTCAGTCTCCGAACCCATTTCGTTTAGGATCAAGTGACTTGCCTGACATAACCTCATCATGGATTCTCATCTTAGATGGCAATGAGTCCCTAACACTCCGCGCGCGACTGCTCAAGAAGACCAAACACCTGAAACGATGGCCATCTTACGTACTTGAGTCTCAAGAGTCCCCACCCAACGGATCGATTTCTGACACTCATCTTTTTCAGTACCTTGCATCAGCCTATATAAATAGCTCCCTTACTAAATCTTAAAGAAGAAATCAGAATTCAAAACCTAAATCGCTTATAATTAAAAAACTTGCCTGACGAGTAGAATCGTAGCCTCTGAGCCTTAACTGGCAACTGAAATACCTTAGGCTTCAAGGTTCCGCGCGCGGTTGTCCAAGGAGATTATATAAGGTTCTTAAAACGAACGCTACGTACGTACTCAAATCTCAAGAGTTTCAAACCAGTAGATCGATTTCTGGCATCGTGGGCTGATTCATCTTTTTGGGCATTTTGTATGAGGCTAGGGAACGGGTCTCTTGCTGGAGTTTGAAAAAGAGATTATAGCTCGGACATGAAGCGTTAGTGGGTAGCAATGGAGGCGGAGAAGTAGAAGTGATATGGGAATACGATTGACGATGAGATGTACGATGGGGGTAGATACTGCCTCAGAGTAGAGAAACGAAGATGTCTCAGACACTGTGACGATAATGTCTTCGTTGGCGCCGTTTTTGTGTAACCTATCACAGCACTCGAACTCAAATCCGCGAAAAGTCCCAGTACGAGCAATCGATCTTCTCCCACAACACTCACACCCACATCTTCTGCACTACCCGACCGTCAAAGCAGTTCAGAGACATCCCAGCACAAATTGTCACAGCTAGCACTACCCCCAACCCCCTCTGACTATTCCCGCACCATGTGCTACATAGATACCTATCAACACACCTCCTGCCCCCTCCAAGTCCACCAAGGGCACCCGCGCTCCCTTTTCATGCCAGCAGCACGTGCAAATTGTGGTGTATAGAATCAGCTATAGTGGCGCGCGTTGGTGTTCCCAATGCTACGATGGCAAATTCGCGGAGATGAGAGGGGGGTTTGAGAGGGCGTGGAGAGCTGCTGAGGCTTCAATTGGGGGTTGGGGGTGTGTGCTAGGGAGTTTGAGGCTGGGGTTGAGGCGTTGGGGAAGTGGGGGGGAGGGGGGCGGAGATCAGGATTAGTTGTGGGTTGGGGATGAGAGTTGTGGAGGTTGGAGGGTGAGGGGTTTGTGTATTGAGGTTTAGGAGACGGTGGGAGGATGGTAGAACGCCGTTGAGTTTCGTGGACATAAGGCCTCTTGGATGAAAAGTCTTGCCTGGAATGATGAGGAGGGCGCGGATTTAGGGTTCGAAGTATGGATATACTTCTGGGTCGTGCGTTGCGTTGCCGTTGGCTTCTCCACCGTATGTGAGGTAGGCGTTGATGTCGGGAAAAGGGATGTCCTTTATCTGCTGGGTATCTCCAAAGACCCATACCGTCTGCATGCCTGTAATGAGAGTATAAATTAGTATCCATTATAGCATCACCATGATATCTTTGTACGTGATCGAGGGGCACTCACCCATAATCATATGCTGCAGTGTATGGCAATGAATCATCCATACCCCCGGCTCCTCCACTCTGAGTCTCCACGCCCGCCATCCGGCATTAGCACCCGGCGTCGTCTTCTTCCCGTATCGATACAGCATCGTCGTGTCGCGCTTCACCGGCTGTGTCCCCGCCAGCTTTGCCTCGTTCGCTGCAATGTCGTACGTCCCGTTGCCCGAGCCGAGGTCCCAGAAGTGGCCTCCGTGAGCGTGGAAGGGGTGGACGTCAAGCCCTCCATTGTCGGCACCTGTGTTCTGGATCACTATTTCCAAGACCTCGCCGATTTTGGCGGGGAATGTCCGGGTCGTGTTGTCCATGCCGCCGTTTTGAATGGCGTTGGTGTAGGAGGGCGAGGTACCGTTGTTGTCTGTGTAGATGCCTTCGTAGAGGGAGACTAGATATGGCACTTGGGGAAAGGTGTCGGTCCATGGGAGTCCGTTCTGCGCCCAGATGATGGAGCCGCTGATGATTTGGTGGACTGTCATCGTTACGCGGCGAGTCACTTCTGAGAGGTGCGGAAACTTATTATCTTGGTAGGGTTGCAAATCGTAGTCGAGAAAGCCGGCGGTATTGTTCGGTAGCACAAGAGGGGGCGATGCAGGGGTTGCCGAATTGATTGGGGTAGAGCCGTTCCCTGCTGCCGTGGTATAAGCCAGTAAAGCATAGGCTCGGGTTGTCGTCGGTCGTTCGCGGGTCTCCAATTGCATGTAGTATGTGGAATTTTCGGGATACGCTTTGGTCTTGAAAAGAATGCTGTACCTTTGACCACTGCCGATCTGAAGATACGAAGTTGTATATGGCTTAGTATATTGGCCATCAGCCTCGATCACTGTGAGTTCCGAATGGCCTTGAAAGGCGAGCGACACCAACGACAGAGCTGTTCCTCCAATGAAACGGAAACGATATCGTGTGTTTGGCTTGACGTCAATGATAGGCAGTGAGCACGTTGGACCTGACGTATCCCCACCCGCACTGATACCGTAGCCATTGACCAACACGTTACTAGTTTCACCACTCCACGCAAACGGATTAGCCTGAAGACCTTGCGTGATGTTACTGTCGGATCTGTTGAAGATATCGGAGAGGAAGAAAGTTCGTTCGTCGTCGTACGAATATGGCGGCTCCTCTGCGTCTTGGACGATCAAAGGTCCCGATGCGGAAACAGCTTGGAAGCCAACATGCGAGTGGTAAAAGTACGTCCCTGCATCCTCAGCTTTGGGATGCAACTCATAATCGAAATAGTGCATTGGTGGGATAGGCCATTGGCTAGCCTGCGGCGTTCCGTCGGAAAAGGGAGATGCAGCCTGGGCGAGACCATGCCAATGCTGAAATATTCGGTCAGTGGGGTAGTCCACGATCAATATGGCACAACGTCGAGGACCTACCACAGTGAGGTTTTGGTCTGGAATGTCGTTGTAGACGCGGATCCATGAAGTCACTCCAGGACTCAGCCGCAGCTCGGGTCCAGGAGAAGTACCGTTCAACAGCACAGAGAGGCGAGTAATGCACGCTTGAGACACATCTTGTGCAGTAGCTCGGAGAATGAATTCGGGCACAAAATTGTTATTGTGGCTTGCTCCGCAAGCGGGATTGAGCAACAAGAAGAGAAGGGCAAATGATTTGGTCAGGTACAAAATCAAGGACATCTTTGCAGGGTAGTATCTTTTGGCAACTGATAGACACTCTATGGCAGGGACGACTGGTGAGATCGTTTTATACTTGAAGAATTTGGCTTGGTCTTTGCTGACAGCAGCGAAGTTAGCCGCACCAGCTGAAGAATCTCTCGGTTCTGCAAA
>JAABUW010004002.1_pt1 | contig 20409 bp, 19 predicted proteins | sample 5560081 | NCBI WGS metagenome assembly JAABUW01 (sample SAMN10711882, study PRJNA513363) | rock metagenome | isolation source: Antarctica rocks | place: Antarctica: Victoria Land, Knobhead sud
GCTCATGACAATTACGGCCATCCTGAATTTGCCGGAGGTAAATATCCGCCGGTAGAAGACGAAAGGAGAGCTTGATGAGTGCAACACGCCATGTAGGTAAATTGCACAACAGAAAGGATATATGTTCCTTTCAGTATGATCCGCTTGTGCGGTACACCGAAAATACTTAGTTTGTAGAATATGATAGATCGCTTGTAGGTGAGCTCCTCCATATGCACACCAATACCGCCTACCACAGTTCCTGCCCCAGTTGCAGTCTATCACCCATCAGTGATATCAAATCAAACCTACGAATTTTATGAATTGCACAGCTGACAACAACAACAACAACAACAACAAGCTTAAACAGAATAAGCACATCTTCACCGGACGTGGAGCCGACGGAGAGTACTAATGCGCGTAGAACAAAGATGGCGATCAGATTAAAAGGCTATAGATTCCAACATTCTAGCACAACAAGGTGTTGCAATTGCTGCTATAACAATAACAGAAACCCCCGAATTGAATACCACGTTCGCCTTAGCAGGTCCGGAAAGCATGATGTCGAATACGGAAAACAATGATCGAATCAGTAAAGTATATCAGGTTCTCAAAAGAACAGCAGCATGCAGCAAAAAACACAACGCCAAAGCTGACGCTCCATTACAAGCTGATGAGAGAGAAAGATTTCATCCCCGCCAAGACCGATCCAACGCCACGACCAGCTTTCTCAAGAAAAAGCGGCCCCGGCATGTAGACAACAATCGGCTCCATACTCTCTGAGGATCTGCAGACGCCATCAAATCCAAGCAGTTCTGGTAGTGGTGAACTAACAAGGCACCCGTACTAAGTCCTGCATCTGCGAGCCGTTGGTATGGGCTCCTTTTGTGCGCAATTGCTTCTGGAGAAACATCGGTTGTCTCCGATCACGTGTGGGCCGTGTACCATCTCATGGCGGAAAATGCGCTTGCTGTAGGTCGAATAGAGATGGGTTTCAAAACGTGGTTACTCAAGCTCAGGGGGCAGTCAACTGCTGTCTGCCTGTGGGAAATGTCACGTAAGGCTTATGCAGCTGTACGGATGACAGATCTATGCCACTAAGGTAGCGAGCCGTTCCGGGCTCCACTTGGCTTTTGTTGCAACGTCTCTCCTTGAGGTATTCCAAGAGCTCCCTTTTTCAAGCTGTGTCACGCAGTCGATGTTTTCTTTGAGTATCGCTCAAAGAATTGAACTAACAAAAGGGTTACACATGATAGCAGAGATCGAGAGGTCTCGAGGATCAGCGGACTGAATTTGTGGTTGAGCGTGTACAGTGTTGTAAAACGAGGTCATATGGGGGCATTTAGTAGGTGGGTTAGCTTAATAGGAGTCTATCTAGGTAGGTAGGAGGTGGAAGGTGAGAACTCTACTAGCGGGCCCCAGCCCTATAGGGCGGAGCTTACCAGCCACATCACACCTGAAATTCCAACATACAGGTGCGCGGATGTGTGATGGGATGATTGGGGGGGGGATAGAATATGGGGTAACTCAAAAAGGACAATTAGTAAAAGCACAAAAGAGACCGAAGTGCCGAATTAGCAATGTAGAGGACTCAAGGATTTCAAGCATGAACAAACTAAGAACATACGACGACGACGGGGTGGGTGGCGAGGTGGTTAGGGTGGGGTGGATGGGCAGGTGGGTAAAAGGGTGGGGATGGAGGGATGGAGAGATGGAGGAATGGGGCGATGGAGAGTATCATAGTCCTTGAAACCTAAGGTAGTGACTTACCTTATCAGCCTTGCTCTGGTGCTAACGGGCTCACGGGAATGGGAAGGGGGTGAAGCCGGATGGATGGTCGCGAACACTTGGTAAGAGATGATTGAAAAAACTAAACGGTTTGGGGATTAAGATATAGTCAAAATGGTCCAAGATGTTGGGAATATTGGCTAAACATAACCCTGAACCGAATTCTTCCCAAAGTCTATGTTCACAATTTGGCCCGATTCGCCCAACCAAGACAAGATTTGAAACAACAAGCACGGTCGCAAATCCAAAACACTGTGGGGGGGGGGGGGAGGGAAAGGGATATTACACGTGCCTAGAATCAGGCATCTCAGAAATAGGCTTCCTTATCGACCGCGTAACCCAGCATCTTGACCCTACTAACGTACTCGGGCCAACCGCTGCTCCTCACCCATCGATGAAAATCAACACCTTTCGCGGCGCCTTTGGGCATAGAAACCTCGAAGAGAAGCTTTTCGGTCAAGGTGGTGGTGGGGGGGGGAAGGAGCTTGGTAAAAGTAACGGAGGGGTAGGCGGTAGCTTTGATATACCACGGCTGGCCATGCAGAGCCTGATCCAACTCCCCGCATTCGGTGTTCAAGCCACGGAACAGCTCTTCCGCCGTGAAGGCCCGCCTCGTCTTGCCAAGGCCCGCCATGGTGGGGAGCAAAGGCCTCAGGAAGTGACTGTGGGGGTCGCGGTCGCGGTGCTGTGTTTCGGGCGGCTGGGTGGAAGATCTTCGGCGCTGGGTTCGGGTGTTGTAGCTGCCGGCGGCTAAGATCTCTTGCGCGGTGGAGAGGGCGGCCCCGCCGCCGCAGCAGGTGTCTAGGATGTGGAGGGCGGGGCCGTTTATTGTAGAGAGTGGGTGGTACAGCCAAGAGTAGTCGAGGCCGAAACCGGGGAGCTCGGCGGTTTTCTCGTCTTTTTCTTTGGTTGGACTGGAAATTATCGATGAGGAGGTTTTTTTTTAGAGATGATATGGTTTCGAGCTCACAATATGATAAGATCTTTCTGGCTATCGCTGGCTTTCCGAAAACCGGCGTTGGAGTAGCCATGACCGCTGTAGTATATGATATTCAGCGTCCTGGCTGTAGATTGAGACCTGAAATCCTCAAGGACACCGCCGAGATCCGTCAAGTCCTGACCACGGCCGGAATTGTCGCCGAGGAATTTGTAGATTTGAGTCTGGTAGTGAAAGGTGTTTTTGAGAAAATTCCTGAACGTGACCACGTCTTCGTGATTGTTGCCATCAGCCTCCTCCCAGCACAAAAGCAGTACTTAAACATTATCGTAAGGTCTTGGAGTTGTCGGAAAGGTCCTTGTAAGTTCATCGTTGAGGTCGTGTTTGAATTTCTCTAGATGGGCATCTTTATTTTCCTCTGGGGTGCCTTCGAAGACATAACTATCGATATCAGTCGTGCTAGCCATTGTTGCAGCAGGAAAAGTATAGATATCACGGTGGGTGCAACATATTGCATAGTCTGGAAACATTGCTCTCTTATGTCGGTGCCATCTGGTTAGATCTTCTCGGAATATTCGGAAAGTGAGTTGTCGAGACATCGCATTGGTTGTGTTCAGAGGTTCGACTGACGATTCGTGGCGTAATGAGTACACCGCTGGCCTAGATCTTCGTTGATCTTTCGCTACGAAAGCGTTAGTTGCATGGCCAACCTGTTGAGGGCTCCCAATCCTGAAACGGTATGTGGTTTGAATGTGCACATCGCTTGGCAATCCGGTCTTTTCCATTCGTTTCTTCGATAATAGGCGTAGTGCCGACGTGGACATCTCGATGGGATACTTGTCAATGATAGCCTGGGATGCTGTTTGCTCAACTAACCTGGCACTAAATCCAAGATCTAAGACTATGTCAGCGCATAGATCTTGATAAATGACACAAGATCTCATATTGACATGTATATTTCAAGGTCAGGTACGAGCCGTTTCCAAGAAGTGAGCGGAAAGGGTCGGTGGACCTGCGGGGTCAACCGCTGCTTCTGTCGTTAGTAGAGAGGTAAGTAATAGACGGATAGAGTATTGAGCTTTCCACTTGTAAGAATGAAAAACAGCATTTCTCAATTGCCTGTCAAAGAGGATGGTATAAATGTGATGACGATTCGATGGTGTGACCAGTTGGGAAAACAGCAGTGGCTACAGACCATGTATAGAGAAATATGCGACAATGAAGCGCCCCAGAGGCAGAGTCAGCTTCGGCATTGTAAGGCACATATGTGGATCAAGCTTCGAAGCATGAGCTTTGTGACATTTGTGAGCTAGCCGGCTATGGTCAAAGGATAAGCCAAATCGCTGCAGTATGCCAAGATCTTTAATATTCGACGCGGGATACGGAACTTTGAAAGGGTTGCAGTAGAGCTCTTCAAGACGCCTTGGCCTTAGCCTTGGCCTTGCCTTTCGCAGGTGCTTTCCCAGTGCCGCCATTTACTGTCTTCGGCTGTGCTTTTCCCTTCCGTACCTTCACCGCATCTGCTTTGCCCTTGGCCTTTGGAAGATCTTTCTGAATATCGTTTGCAACGTCTTCCATTGCGGCATCTTCGTCATCCATGGCTTCGTCTTCAACATCACCTTCATTCTCGACTTGCTTCTTGCTATTCTTTCCTTTTTCCTTTGCTTTTCCTTTCGACTTCTCTTTTGGTATATTTGCCTCCTTGGTCGTGGTAGTCTTTACTTTTCCCTTCGCCCCTTTCCCACTACTGCCTTTTTCCTTGGCATTCTCTCCTGCATCCACCACATCCTCTTCTACATCGAGGCCGTCTTCCGCGGCGGCTTCCTCCTCCAGATCTTCCTCCTCGCTGTCGTCCGTTTTCTTTCCCTTCTTACCTTTCCCTCCCTTAGCCCTCGGCATACCTTCCTTCATTGGCCCTGTCCTTTTGACCAAATGATCGATAACACATCCCTCATCCCATCCCTCACTCTTCGGTCCTGTGATGGCTCTGCACCTTGGACAGGCTTTTCCATGCTTAATGAACAGTTGATGCAAAGAGTACTTCAGTTCGTCTGGGATCATGACTTCTAGATGACGAAAGGTAGTAATTGGATCCGATCCAACGTCTGGTGGCACCCATCCAAGCCACTTGGATAGGCGAAAAACGTGCGTGTCAACAGCAAAACAGGGAATGCGCATGCAGAATAGCACAACACAGGCAGCAGTCTTGGCGCCAATTTGTGGGTATTTGGTCATTGTGGTTATAGCTTCATCTTTCTCTAGATGGTGTATATGGTCGAGCGATAGGACATGGTCTTCGGCGCGCGCGATCTCAGCATCTTTTTGTTCGTTGGTTTCGTTCTCAGCTCCCTTGGGCGCGGTAGATTCATCGTCTTCATTTGCCTTAACCAATGCATCGCGACGGGCTTTGTTCTCTTCATACACTATGTCTAGCAGCTTCTTGATGTACATGCCTTTTTTCTTCTGCATACCGCCTTCTTTGATTGCATCAATGACTTCTTCCAAACTCGCTCGTCGAATAGCGTTATAGTCTAGACTCCCTTTTCCAATTCCATCTTTCAGGGTGCCAAATTTTGCTACCAAGCCTGCCATCGCCCTGCCTGAGTTTAAACCAGTTGTATTGCCACTAAGAAGCGTTCGGACCAGTGCATCAAGAATGGAAGGTACTTCACCACAGCCTGTGATTGTGAGAGATGGCGGGGGAATCTTTGGGGGTGCGCCTTGTTTTCCATGAAGCTCGGTCAACAGATCATTGACCGCATAACATTCCTCTGGCGTAGGGTGGGGCCAATCAGGATACGGAGTTGCGCCAGGAGTAAGACCATATGGGTTGTCCTTGGTTTTTGCAGACTTTTTCCTTGGAAGCTTGGCTGTTTTGTCAGTACAGATGGAGTTATCCACAATTTGCACTGCGTCCTTGGTCTGTTGCTTTTGTTCTAGAGGCTTCTTGATACTTCGTTTTTTCGGCGCAGGCTCTGCATCTTCGGCCACTTCTCCCTTCACGCCCACGTCACTAGAGGCGAAAGCCTTCCCGAGATTGTGGGGTAATTCGTTGGGATCCTCTTCAACCTTTGGGGCAGCTACCCTCTTGCGCTTCTTTACTGCACTGGGACGTACCGGTGGTGAGTTGATTTGAGCTTGAGCTTGGTCCTTACCCTGCTTGACACTGGCTTTTTTTGCAGGTGGAGACTTCTTCTTGCTGGGTGCGGGCGTTGCCGGCGGACTCGACAACTGCTGAGGGGCGGGCTTTTTGGCGGTAGAAACCAGGGAGTTTGGCTTGGAGGCTGCTTCCTCAGCTGCCGCACGGCGAGTGACGCGAGCAGCCATAGTCGCTGGACTTCTCACTAAAACGTGAATTACGCTTACTCTATGGAATGTCAGTGTGGAGATGGAATCTGAGGAATAATGATAATCACTGGGATTTCCAGGCGATAGAAATGCCTGGCGCCACACAAGGTAGAACAAACAACCTCAAAACAGAAGACGTCTTGAAGATGTCGAACCGACCGTATACGAGAAAGATTTTTCACTTGCTCAGGCAAACGATGAGTAGAAAGGAAAGAGAAGTGAAGATAGAGGAACTTTGGCGAGTGAAGTGAATTGTAGATATATTACGCTATATTAGTCCATGACGTAATCCTCCTTCACTGCGAAGCTATCCAGTACTGATCAGGCTCTAGATATCGAGACCAACCCCTTTATCTTCTGGCTGTGAATGTGACGAAATTGGTTCCTCTAATCGTAAGTCAGACAACGGTGTGTGCTGTCAGTTTCGATATGACGTTAACAGGCGGCGATGAACCGTGCACGCCGTGGTACGGGCTTCTAAGCGAGATGCAGGTACGAATCCCGTTTTGGGTAAGGCAAGTATCATTCCTTTGCCCTAATTCCAAAACCACCAGGGAGCGCAGAAAGCCAAGGTACTGTAGTGAATCACAATAGAACAGATTGGGCAACTAGATACCTCATCAGACAGAGTGACAGCTCGGGTATCGAATTGAAAACCTTTATCCCCTTGCCCAAACTTGATTATCGCACAAGTGATGCACCCCAACCGTGGATGTGTGTACCATCCACGAAATCAACATTTGATCCGGGGAATGAAAGGCCTAAATTTGCACCCCATCCATGGATAGGAAGCAACATATGTATAAGACTCGAATCATTCAACGACGGTATCATTTGGATTAGGATATCTGCAGATGACGCTTACGACTCCCAGCCTTTTTGCAATCCTTCGCTGTGACAAGCCGAAATTTATGATAAACCAGGCTAAAGCCCTGAACCGAGGCTGTAAATAAGGTAGGGGAGATATCTCGTCTCTCGGCCTCTTCGAGCGAAAGAAGCATCGTTTACAATAGCTAAAGTACACATATCCCGGACTCGTTTGCCCAAGCATCATTCGCGCTCATCGTTAAAATTGTGTAGACTGATATCCATGCGGTCTTTGGGTGGTGGCGTATCTTCCTCCTCCACAACTCCCCTCTTCCTCTTGCCATCAGCCCGATGCGAATCGTCGTTCGCATTGTCTCCAGCCTCTGCTGACCGGTGTAGCGATGTAGGAACAACCTCACCACCATCTTCCACTGTAGCGCCATTCGTCGCAATTTGAGTCTCCATTGTACCAGCAGATCCATTCGCTACTGCTTGTAGGGCGCTCTCCACAACTTTCATCCTTTTCGACTGCCCTCGGACTCTCTCTAGATGCCTGAAGTAGTCCTCATCAACTGGGGTACTATATTTGCCGTTGAATACACCAACTTCAAACTTCCTATCTTTTTGAATCTCTGAGCCAGGAAAGAAGGCGCTGGCGCAGGCATCCTCAAGGTCTTCAAGCTTTTGAAAAATGACCTTATCCGCACCAATGTGCTTTGCTATTGCTTCATCATTGCGCTCGTGCGCAATGAGTTCTGAAGGTGAGGCAAGGTCAATTCCATAGATATGGGCATTTCTGACTTTATGGTAAGTCAGAGCTTCTGTACACGTCGCAAGACTTACGTGATTCGGGGAGCGCAACTGGCAAAGTAGACCTTAAAAGCACCAGCTTCGCGCGCCATGTTGACAATCTCACGCGAGGTGGTGCCACGGACAATGCTATCATCCACGAGGAGTACATTTTTGCCAGCGAATTTCTCGTCCATGGCGTTCAATTTCCTTCTGACGCCTTTTTCTCGAGATGTCTGATCGGGCATGATGAAAGTCCGGAAAACGTAACGATTCTTTACAAAACCCTGGCTAAAGGGCTTCTTGAGCCGCGCAGCTACACATGGCGCAGACGTATTTGAAGTTTCTGGGATCGGGATCACAACGTCGACTTCTTTCAAAAGATCAGGTGTGGAGGCGAAAGATTCCTTGATAGTTTCTGCCAGCTTGTAACCCATGTTCTCCCTGCTTTGATTCACGCTAATACCATCCATTATGGAATCCGGTCGTGCAAAGTATACAAGCTCAAAGATATCCAATGATTGGCTTTTCCGTGGCTCAATCTGGTACATGACAGGCTCAGATCCCTTTTGAATGATGATAGCCTGACCTGGCAGAACGTCGATAATGTTCTTATAGCCGAGCTGCTTCAGTGCGACGGACTCAGAGGCCATCATGTAGTCTAGACCGTCCCCTCGAGTAGACGAACGGGACCCCATGACTAACGGCCGTATACCGTAGGAATCTCGGAACCCCATGATGCCAAAACCTAAATCGTACATCAGCAAGGGTGTGGTTCTGTGCAGAGGTCACAGCTTACCTGCAAGCATAGCTGTACAAGCCCAGGCTCCCTCACATTGTGCGTACATTCTTTTCAAAGCTGCGAAGATATCTGTATCATTCACACGTGCCTTTCCAGTGACGTTTAATTCGTCAGCAAATATGTTCAGCATCAGCTCGCTGTCACTTTCGGTATTGATATGTCTGTGTGCATAACGATCAAGCCATCTCTTGAGCTTGGGGGTATTGATCAAGTTGCCGTTTTGCGCGAAGCATATTCCGTAAGGACTATTGACATAGAATGGCTGTGCCTCTGCATTTGCACTACTGCCTGCAGTCGGATATCTCAAATGTCCAATACCCATTGAACCCGGTAAATCTCTCACTCTAACCCCGTCATCCCGAAAAACCTTCGAGGCGAGTCCGTTTCCCTTGCATTGGTAAATCTTTCCACCAGACGCACAGGTAGCTATGCCACAAGCATCTTGACCACGGTGCTGAAGAAGATAAAGCGCCTCATGGAGCTCGCTGGCGGCCGAGGTCTCCGACGCATTCGCGTGGATAAGGGCAAGGATGCCACACATGGCAGTAATTTTTACTCGAGGCTCTAAGGTAGCGCCTGTTAGCATGTACTTCTTTTGAATACTCATAAAACAGGGTAGTGGCCATGCTGGGCTATTCAGAATATGCTGTGTCCGCAGAATTGATCTCAGCAGTCTAACATCTAAAAGTAATGAAACATTCATCTCGATAACGGCTTGGGCTACGGTAGGTGGGATACTTACTGAATGAGGTACCTTGAGGTAAAGTTTGGCCCTCGTGGAACAGTTGTCATCCAAGACTTCAATCGGTTGCGAGCTGGACTGATCCCTTCTGGTCCCGGGGACGGCGGGGTTGGTTCTTGAGAGCACTGGAAACACTGGATGTGTAGGAGTGGTAATAGGCTTGTGCCGGTGACTGGTGCACTATCCGTCTAATCGGGCCCAGGAAAAGACCGACAGTGGTAGCCTTTGCTCCCAGTTCAACAAGAGAAGCCATAATGTGAATTGATTTAGAGTCCGAGGGGTCCCTCAGCACGCGAGCTTGGAAAAAAGATTTTCGCCGCCGTTCCGGTCCGGACGCTAGTAGAGTACTGTTTGCTCAGATTGTTCAGCCACTGTGTCCATTCATGTTCAACCAGTTCCTGCTCCACGAGGCTGCCTGCCTTTGGCCGTCATGGGCGTTGACAGCCTAAAGAGCCCTGCCTTGGTCCCCATATGTAACGTAGTCCATCAACGCCAACCGATACTGGAGCAGGTAGATCCCCATATCATGGACGCTCGGACCACCTGGGGACGGATTAACAAGATCCCGAAACATCATCTAAACCCAACGTTCAATTGTCAACCAGTAAGGTACCTCAGACACTGCTGTCTTCAATCTTGATCTATCGTCCACCCAGCTCTTTGCTACAGAAACAATGTTTGAACAGCCTAGTATATCCAGACATAGGACTCACTGTCCGACAGTCAAGATGCCCCCATGGAGAAGGAAGAAACCACCGCCCCCAAGAGTGGGTCGCATGGCCTGCTATCTCGGAAGCTGTTGTGAGTGACCAGAAAGGGAATGTCTTCAACCATGGCGGTCTCTGCCACTGTCGGCAGACTGACTGTCCCAATGCCCTTGATCACTGCTTTCCCTGCATTGTATTGCCATGCTCTTATTATCTCCATATTGTCTTGTCTGGTTATTCATGGCAGTTGTTCTTGACGTCTCTCAGGCGTCAGTAATTTCTTGGAAAGTGTACCACTGTCTTTATCTTGTTTTTATCCGGATCTTGTGGTTTGCTGCAATAACCATTGTTATGCATGAGCCATATAGTCAATGATAGTAGGGTACAGACAGGAGAGCTCTTCTGCAGCTCTGAAGCTTCAGTCTTTGTTCAGAGGTCTTCCAAAGCGGCGTCTTGTTCATTCGGGCTGCTATCTTCAAGTTGGCACAGCGGCTGGATGGAACTGCTCGGACTGTGACTCGCTTTCACTCGGACGTGTAGAGTGTGTCATGCCGTGGGCATGGACCTAAGACTATATGGTCGAATACTGTTGTCAATCGTAAGACTTCAAAAATCAGGAGGAAAAGATTAGTGGAGGTCACTGAGCTGCACTGATGTACGACTAGCTGCTCGGGACATGTGCGGCTGTGCTTGTGCAATATCCTGTGCGGCTGGGGTTAATCCCGGATTCTATGTTAGCGACGCATAGTCTCAACGCGTCAACTTTCGAGACCTTCAGAAGACATTTTAAGTTTACAACCAGCTCAAAGAGACGGCGGCATGCCGATGAGCTGAACAATCAGTCGCGGTGGTCTCATATAAGGGCTACATCCTCGTAGCTCTACGATTCCTTCCGGTTTGCTCACCTCATCACTTCAGTGCTACTCTCAAATTTACAGATTTAATCAATTCGAAAATCGCGTCTATTCACAAGAACTCAGGGTATATTCGCTGCCCCCTATTAGTGGCTACTCATATCTATAAAGCTGCATTCGAGAGGTTGTTCTACACTCAGTTTTACGCCTTGACTACTGAAACTCAATCTCCTCATCAGCACCCTGACCATGAAGAACATTCTCGAGGGCAATAAGATCGTCGTTGATCTCGACGATGAGCAACATAATCAGGTCAACTCCGGTAAGTCTCACCTTCTTGCTAGTAAGCCATATCACACGATCACTTCGAATTTTCCTCCCTTAGTGGGAACTCTACTACGTCTTAGATAAAATTGCCCCCTCTCAAGCAAAACTTCTTCCCGTTACCTAGAGCTTCTGAAAAACTAACGAATTCACAGTGAGCATTGAAGCACAGATTGACATGCATGAAGGTGTTCTCAACCCGAATCGGCAATTCCCTCCGTCTACTTCATCACATTCTCGATCACGATCTCTTATCTTCGGAGTTCGTGATCTCGAAGAAGAAGCTGCTCATCGCGAGAATGTGGTTTCGAGCAACATCAACAATGACGGCATTCATGATCTCACATATGAAGAAGACTCTGAAGATTTGAATATGTTGATCACGGATTACTTTGAAATACGTAGACCATCTACAAGTCTTCCCCGAGTGACCATCGGCCGGCGACGTGCTTCGGCCAAGTTGCAGCGAAAAACTCCAGTTTCTTCCCCTTGCTTGAGCCTAAACACTTCCACTTATAACAATGTCGAAGTACATTCAGGAGCCAACGTGGAACTGTATGACGAAGACTTCATGAGGATTGTAAACGTTATTAAAGATCCCCGTCGTGGCACGATTACTTTACATGGTTGGCTGTTTAGGAGGAATAGTGCGATGAACGGTACCATGCAGTTTCAGCAGGATAAGGACGACGAGTTGTGTTGGATAATGCAAATCGAGGAAAATGATCAGAGATGCTACAAGATTCAGGGCATGGTAACAAGAGCAATGCATGACGTTCGTCGTCACAGACACATTAGACTGACGAATCGGCCATACGATGATTCAAGTTGGAGGGAAGACCTCGCAAGCCAGAGCACTGAGGATGCGATGAACGGGCCCGAGCTTGTTTGCCGCGTCAAGCATATCTCTGTGTTTGAAAACGCTGCGGCTAAACGTCAGAATCCCGCACCAGAGGAAATCTACCAGCGGCTACGATCTAATGAATGTGACCATTTACCTGGTATGTATAATGAGCCTAATGCCATTGTCGACGACATACTCCGCGATACCTGGAGAGGTGAAAATGTGAAAGGGGGAGCATGTAAGGAATGGCTACATGGAGAAAATGAGTTCCTCGCACGCGAGGAAGACGACCATCAAGCTGGAGAAGATGCTCGCATCAATGCTCCACGCGGTCAATTCGAGACGTCGATGAACCAGGACATTGTCGCCACCCTTGTTGAAGATCCGAACTTCGGTGTGCAGGTTTGGCAACCCGACGAGGTTGTGGAAGTCCAGGCCGTTGGTTCAAGCTTTGATGGTCTTTCCATTCAACAGCCCCTTTCGCTTGATCGATCCCCCGAAAACGGCGAGCTAACGGGAAACACCCGTCCAAGGTGCGAAAAACGTTCGCTCGAATCTACTTCGGGAGAGGATGACAGAAAGGCCAAATCTTTAAAAGTCTCAGATGGACCAAAGACAGTTCACTCCAAGTCCATTCCTGCCGTAATCAGTGGACAAAGATACACGTTCGGAGACGCCTTTTGTGGAGCCGGAGGGACGTCTCGCGGAGCTATAATGGCAGGGCTGCGCGTGAAATGGGGCTTCGACTTTGATCTGCCAGCATGTCGTACCTATGCTCGCAATTTTTTCGGCGCCACCGTCTATAAATTAGCGGCCGATGAATTCATATTTTTGCCGGACACAAACCAAGATTTACGAGTAGATATCCTACATCTGTCGCCTCCTTGTGGTTACTGGTCCAAAGCGCATACAACCTCGGGACAACGTGACGAGATGAATCGGGCGACTCTTTTTGCAATTGAGCAGCTTTTGCTCAAGGTAAAGCCAAGAGTAGTGACTCTTGAGGAAGTAGATGGCTTAAACGATAAGAATAATAAACCCTACCTCGCGAGCTTGATCCAGCAGTTCACGGCTCAAGGATACAGTGTCCGTTGGAAAATCTTCAATCTCGCCGACTTTGGCGTATCTCAGCCAAGAAAGCGGATACTCATGATTGCGTCTTGGTGAGCATTTGTGTCATCAATTGAAAAATGTCATGATTTACTAACAAAATGTGTAGCCCAGGCGAGATCCTACCCCCATTTCCTAAGCCGACTCATTCTAAAGATCCTGGATCGGCTGGTCTCATTCCTCGGCTCTCGATCAATCAGGCGATCAGCAACATCCCCGAAGGGTGGCCCGACCATGATGTCGAAGGCGCGAAGGTTCGCAACGGGCCCCCAGTGTCAGGCGACCGGCTGGCACCAACTATGACCACTAGCGGGAGCGGCATAGATCATCCTTCTGGCGAAAGAGCCATGACCAACAGAGAGAATGCTTGCCTCCAAGGGTTCCCGTTGGAGCACAAATTTGGAAAATACGGGGTTTTGCAGCAGATCGGTAATGCGGTGCCGCCAATTGTTGGCGAGATCCTGCTAAAGGAAATCAAGAAAGCCTTACAGAAGGCAGATCGGGTGGATGAGGATAGGGTCTGAGGCGTGTGGCGGCGAGGAGGTATGGAGATTTGCCGGTGGGGAGTGGTTTGGGTGTAAGCAGGGTCGCAGAAAAGTACAGAAGTTCTAGTACTACGTTTTTTCTTTCAAGATGCAGCAGCGCTTTTTTCCTACGAATTCTCTACTCAACCACACAACGCTGGTTTCTTTATCACTAGCCACTGCTACACAAAAGCTCTATGGAATTCATCAGCCAACGATCGACAAGCCGGATCAAAACGACAATCTTTCTCGAGCCCTGGACTGTGCTTGCGCCGCTTGGAGATACATTTCAGCTTTGTTTTGTTTCATTTTGGCCCTCATAGAGCCAAGTATCCTATTACGTTCAGGCATGATGATAAGCTCCAAGACGCTGTTATCCGATCACCAGGCAACAACTACACGAAAGCTCTAGGGAAACGACCGGCTACCGATCAACAAAGCCGGCCCGACACGACAATTTTCCTCATGCCCAGGACTAGGCTTGCGCTACCAGGTATTCAACATCAGCATTATTTCATATCGGCTCTCTTTGAGCTACGTACACAATTTCTTCCAAGAATGAGGTTACTCCTGAATGCTGGTATCTAGGAAACGAGTAACGTCCACAGGAGATCATTGAGGAAGATCACCAGCCACCGATCAAGAAGCCGGGCCTATCACTGTACTTACACTGCCAGGAGATCCACATAAGCGTTGTTTCATTTCGGCTCTCTTCGAGCCATGTACCTACCGTACTCTATTTCCCTCAGGCACAATGGCACGCCCTAAACCTTGTATCACTAGGTTTTAGATAGGCATACAATTCCACTCCACTTTTCCTTGAACAGTGGCGAAGAGTATGACACAACTGATTGTGATGGTGCTTTTGATGCAAAATAGGTAAGAGTATCGCAATAAAATCCGTCTACTACATATTTTCCAACTAAGGAAGGATTTGTATCTTTGAACCAGCTAATGTTACAAAAGTCTGCAAAACCAGCGAGAAGAAGCACAGAGGATGTGGCACTTGGATACAAGACAGGTCATGGCCACTCTCTTATGCGTGAACTGGATTGTAGACACCCATACGGGCTGCTGATTCACACTCCTCTTCGACCACCCCCCACTCCTCCTTAGAGGCTTTTCCACTCACATACCAGCACAGCTGGCGATCTTTATTTCAAGAAGCGCGCACAAGGAACGGAGTAAAACGTGCCGCCGCACTTACAGCATCCATTCCCGGGCCGACACTTCCCGTACGTAGACCTCGACATTTCACTTTCCTCAGGAACACTTTCGCATTGCTAAAGCCAAGGTAGATAACAAAGAGTACCTTGGCTTTGTGTATTGCTGGGGTGGAAGGGTTCAGTGAAAAAAGAGAGATCTGAGGGAGATTTGGTTCGAGCCAGATATCCTGCGAGCAGAGCACGAAGAAAGGGTAAGGTAAGGTATACATAGTGGAATAAATCCATTTTGTCCAGAGGGGGTTTCTCGAATCGAGACTCCTATGTAAAGTCAGCCTGTAGTATCTATCACTCTTAAAGCTCTCCGACCCAGCCATGGAAGGCATGATCCTCTATCTTCCACATCCTCCGACTTGGAATTTATAGACTTTGGATTTGGGTTGGTAGTCTAGATGTTGCGTTAACGACAAGATGGTTGTAGTGTGTGGTCAACTTCGTAAGAAAAGACATATCGGGGATTTTATCATTATTTTGTAGAGATTACACGAGATGAAAAAATAGTAAGATATATTCAAGATATTAATTGTATGTCAAACGGTTTAAAAAAAGATGTAAACTTATGGCTTGAAAACTATCTCAAGGCGGACTCTTCTCTAATGCTGTCTTCTTCTTATTTCCCTTCTTCTCTCTTCGCTTCTCAGAAACCTCGAGGAATTCCAGGAGGCCCCTATATCTCTCTAGCTCATTCAGATAGCCTCAATAACACTCATCGTGCTACCCTCGGGCCTTCTTACAGCCGCGAGTACGAATCTCGGGTACTTAAGGGTGAATAAGTTCCGCTAGGCGAGTGTACGTTCGCTGGAATTAAATAGGGAGGGCATTGAAAAGAATAGGGAAGAGGAAGGTTAGCTTGATCCTTGGAGTTCGAGTAGAGGGTAGAGGGTGTGGCAGTGGTTGGATCGGTCGTATAGAGAGAAAAGACGAAGAGAAGTGGGGATATGAACCGGCCTAGCTTCTCGGAGACTTTTGTTTCTGGGGGCTCCGTCAAGGCGTACTCGTAAAGCATGACTTCCCCGCCTTTCTTCATTGTCGGGATTAGATTCTGCAGGACCTGAACACAGTACTTGTCGTTCCAATTATGGAAGACCCATCTGAAAAAATACACATTCGCTTCTTTGGCAACCTGTTCCGTCAACAAATCGTGCTTCATAAACTGACTCTGCCTTTTAGCGTGAGGGAGCAGCGATGCGCCTTTGCTGGCAGTCCCAGCCAGATCTGGCACGATGAACGCGATATCAGTAGTTGCCAAGGCTAGGGCTTGACTCACAGGCCCATAGCCACCACCCCCGTCCACTACGACAGCGCTAGGATGATCCAGAGATATCCAACCATTGCCGGCAATAAGATGCTTGACATCAAAATCCTCGCCTTGAGTGAAAGATTTCATTGTGGCGCCTAACCGTTTTGCGGGGTCGAGGTTGAGAGCGAACCACTCAAACGTTGAGAAGAAGGTCTTATTCTTGATGATGGAGGCTATCTCATTGAGCTCCCCCAAGTTGAGGTATTTGATTAAAGCGGGCAGCATTTGACTGAAGGCTGGGATTAGATTTTCAAGCACGAAACCCAACGCGTCAAAGGCATCGGGGTTGGTAAGAAGCATGCGAGACATGATCGTGTGAGGTACGAAGCCAGTTGAAAGTTCAGCCAATATGTTGTTTTTCATCGCATCTCTTCAATACCAGTTAACTACGAAATTTCTGCAAAAGTACTGAAACCCTCGAGTGGCACATATTTCGAAAGACTGTAAGTGTATATGCCACGAAGTGAGACCAAGTCTGTAAGCTCGGGAGAATTTGAAACCTGGTGAATACGGCAAAGATGTAAGATGCAAGATGCTCATGGTGTACAGAATCTCTCTTGCAGTCAGTCGCTTAATATCGCACTTGCATAAAGTCGCACTCGCACTCGCTTGTCGCAACATAAAATTGCATTATTTCTACTTCTCACTTCTTTTCACTTTCATTAACTCACTTCTTAACCTCACATTCTCATGCTATCAGCGATCTCATCTATCTTAGAGAAGTTAGTGAATGTTCTTGTCATCTTCACAAGTTACAGCTCTAGTGCTGACGACGCGAGACAACTAGAGTATATGCACCAATGTCGGTACAATGTACGAGTACAGTCATGCGTGAATGCAATGCGTGGGCAGGAAGGCTTTTGACACTGCTACCCTTCGGTCCAGTTACGCTCATAGTACGCCTCATTCAAACCAAGCCTACCTTCCTCATGTACACTCTACGTTACTGATGATCTTATCTTATTCGTTGACCTTCAGTAATGCAGGCTGTCGAAAACGGGAAATCTTCGAAGCTGTTGCCTTGATGGAAACAATAATCAGCTATTACTGACCTCTACCTTCCCTACAGTTTGCACAACTATCATCACCTTCAACTGTACTGTCTTCGCAGAAATATTCGTTTACTGAGCCGTAAACGATTTTGAACGTCATGCATGCTTTCATTCAGAGTTCACAGATCCTGTTTTGCTTAGTCTAATAAATTTAGCCAAGGACCTCAACTTTATGGAGCTGACAATCCCATTTGAAGACATGCTCTTACGGTCAAAGCTGGACTAAGATGGAGTCAGAATTGACAGCTGAAACACTCGAAATCCTGTATACTTTCGACAGGCGGTACCAAGACTCGAGCTTCGGCTGAGGTTATGCACCTGGCTCGAAGCAGGTTTAGTTCATCGATAATTGGTGTGCTTTGGCGCTCTCTAGATAAGGTTACTAGCCCACAACCTGCATTCAAGGCCATCGTTTTAAACAGCCATGGGCTCTCTTGCTGATGCTACGGTCATCCTCGAGAAGGCTGGCCATGAGGTGCAATTCTGGCCTTACCACCCATGTCAAGATCAGAATACTCTCAATGCAATCTACCTTCCTACCAGTTTGAAAACTCGCGACACTGGATTGAATGGATGGATCAAGCCCTCCACATCCTACAGAACGGGCTCCCGTGCAAAGCCCATGCTGCAACAGCAGCACCCGTTGACATTGGGAATCGGAATTCTCCCCCTCCCGCTCACTCAAAAATCATCGCGCCAAGCCCGCCCGCGCAGATTGTGCAGGAGAATTATCGTACCTCTGGTATTTCTTCATCATGGCTCGAACGACGACTTGGTCCCTTGCCGGCAGGCGCAGAGAGTGTATGTGGCTTTGGGAGCTGAAGCCGTCGAGGTGGGATTGCTATCGTTGAGAGAATTGACCTTCTGTTTCAATATGCTCTACGGGACGAGGGCGAGGGAGGGGAGCGGGAAGTTGTGAGAGACGGAAGTGGATTTCTATCCAATTCTATAAAATAGCCAGTGCAGGTTACGCAAGACTACTCTTGCATAGAGTATCATAACTTAAGTTATTGGATTTTCCACTGTTTGGCAAGGAAGTAAGTTATAGATTGACTACTTTACGGTGTATATCCTCTATGACAAACATTACGATGAAGATTTTCGAGAACACTGACAACATCACAATAGTATTTTTGATAAGAGCTTTAACTCAACTGGACGATGGTGGAAAATGGTCAACGGCGCACTAAGAAATTACGACCGGAAAGTAAGTGGGTAAGTGGGTAAGAACACGAAGCTCTCAATACTCGTAGCAAGACTCCACAGCTTTGTGATGTTTTGGTGAGCTTTTGCGTATGGGCTGTTCAACCACGGAGAAGATGATCCGTGAGAAGGTGAACCAATCCGACATTTCCTCGCTTTTGTTCTCATCATCTCAGTTCTCAGTTCTCGGAAGACGCTCTTGCCAGAATGATGTCAGCGCTTCGATGTTCCAAAAAGGGGTGTTTAAGGTACGAAGGTAGATAGGCCCTAAGTATGATATTAGGTGAGGAACATTCCATATTTTTCCGAGGCGTTTTAGTCGTGCAGTCAAGGTATGTACTGTACGGAGTACGGAGTACTGTATGTACCAACCTCCCACGTGCGCCCCTGCGCGGATGCTTTCTTGCCCTAGCAAGGATCTGCCTTCCACTCTCGGCCTCGACTTGCCTTCATCGGGTTAGTCCACAGATATCGCTTAGATAAAGCTTCCAATCGATAGTGGGAGGAAATCCCCATTAAAGCATTCGTACCACCAAGGTACCTTACTGCATCATGCACCATCCATTGGCTCTGCGCACTTCGTGGCCTGAACATCCATACTTCCCTTCGTATACGGCTATCAGCTTCTTAGGCTTGAACTGGCGTCTTCCAGCTCCCCCCCCCCGCAGGTTCCTTAGTGCTGAAGTCATCCAGCAGAGAGACCTGTTAAAAACTGAACATGCCCACGTTTCGACTCTCATCTTCATCCATCTTCTTCTCACTTCAACGTCTGCCTTCAGCATCATTAACCATTGCAGCAGCGCTCTATCATTAACATCCTTCATTTTCTACCTTGCCTACCCTCTGGGTCTACCTCTTTTACTTCCATCATGCAGTTCTTCACCGCTCTCATCCTCGCTGTGGGCTTTGCAACCCCGGCACTAAGCGCATGCAATCATGACAACTGCTACCGCGCAGTCGCTCAATACCAAACCACCTCCGTCTCCTCATACTGCTCCCAGTTCTTGGCAACCTCCTCAAAAGCTATCCCAGGCAGCTTCGCGACCTGCGGTCCCACTGTAAGTACTTGACCTCTCACCCCCTCAATACCCCTCATTGCGCCACTGACCCCACGGAATCAGAGAATTTCCAGCGCCTGCAGCTGCCTAACCTCCTCGACCTCGACCAACCCAACCTCTACGTCCACAACCCCAACCTCAACATTCAACACCTCCACCTGCTCGCGCAGCAGCATCGCCGCCTGCCCCACACCTTTCAACCCCTGCTGCAGGTATAAATGTGGAGAGGCACAGGTGCCGTTTGATGTGTGCAGTCCAAACGATACAACAGGGCAATTTGCTCTTTGTTCGGCTTGCCCCTCTCCAGCAGTTACGGCGGCACCTTGAGACGGAGGCGGGCGTGGACAATGCGATCAAATTGGGTCTGAAAGGCAACGGGGATGATGGATGGGAATGGACGTTCATGCATTATGTTTGGTGTCTGGTGTTTTCAATACCGGGCTTCACCGGGTACAACCGCGGACGGCCCTCTCGCTTCTGCAAAGACTACAAAATGCATATTAATTCGGACTCACGAGGCGGCATGCATTCTTCATATAATACAAAATAATGCCTAATCAATCACACCAACCTTTCCACGTGATCTCAACCCAACTCCACCACTCGAGGCTGCTTCATACAACCCCCAATGAACAGACCATCAGCATCCCACCCTCGACTCCACTACCTACCCACCCACAGCACCCACGAACACGCCCCCCCCCCACCAAGTGAATCAACCCTTCCCACACTCTCCCAACCCTTTCCTTCTCTATTCCCAAAACAAAACAAAACAAAACCCCATCCCAGACCTCCTTTCCCTCCTCCCTCCTCCCTCCTTCCCTCACCACGACCCATCCATACCTCAATCCTATATATAACCCTGCCCTGCCCAGCCCAGCCCAGCCCAGCCCAGCCCAGCCCAGCCCTACCCTCCAGGCACCTCCGCAATCTACTACACTCCTCACCTCCATCTTAGGTTTTATCGTAATAACGCTTCGTTAGGGAATTGGAGATGAAAGAAGTGATGAAAAAGCGT
>JAABUW010004004.1_pt1 | contig 20401 bp, 3 predicted proteins | sample 5560081 | NCBI WGS metagenome assembly JAABUW01 (sample SAMN10711882, study PRJNA513363) | rock metagenome | isolation source: Antarctica rocks | place: Antarctica: Victoria Land, Knobhead sud
ATTTATTAAATTGCAAAAGATATTTATAAATTATTGGTTAATATAATTACTAAATTAAAAGATTAACTTCTTCGATCTTGCAATATTAGAAGAAAAGCTTAAAGCAATTTTTAAGTTGTAATATTTAAGAAATTTGCAAATATTAACAACGTATTTAGAACTTATTAAATATATACAAAAATATATTTCTTTTTATATTTAAATAGCAAAGTTAACACGAAAAGAAAGACAACTGTTGTAAACACAAAACAAGCAAGACAACTAATTATATAGTATAATAATTAATAATTAAACTAGAAACAAATACTAGCTAGATAAATTCTAACTAATATAGATTCTAACTAATAACAATGCTAGCTAGATAGACTCTAACTAATAACAACTAACTAAACAATACTTGTATTAAATATTTCTTTTTTAGAAAGTTTACAACATTCTTGTCGACTATTCTTTCTATAGTTTTTTCGATTTTCTATCGATTTAACTGTTTTGTCGAACATTTGTTCTTTACTAAATTTATTTATTCTACTAAATATTCTTAATCTGCTAATTAATTTCTCTATTAATCTTAATTTGTCGACTTTTATTAACAATAATATATTCTATTTGCAAATTGTTGTACTTTTGTATTTTGATTTTTTAATTGTCAAAAATATTCAAAAATTTAAGAAATTTCGAATAACGTTTTTTGTAATTTGTGTTAAGAGCTTTGTTGTAGACAATTTTTAAATTGTTGTTTATTAATTTAACTAAGTAAAGAAGTATATTTTTTATTTAATATTGTAGTATTAAGAATTGTTCAAAAGCGCAATCTTTTTCTTTATTTTTTTTTATTAACAAAGTCTCGAATTTGAGTTAAAATAATTTTTAGATTAATCTAATTGTTGTTTGCAAATATTATATCGATAGTCTTTGATATTGCTTTTTATTAAGTATTTTTCTTTGCAAATTTTGTAATTTGTATATTAATTATATTATTTAAACAATTGTTGATCTTTTTTGCAATAGTTATATTGTAAATACTCTTTGTAAAAGTTGTAAAAAACAACAATAATAAAATTTCGCGTATTTTGTCTTTAAGAAGAATTTTTTTAATCTGTAGCTTGTCTAGAATGCTCTACTTAATATTGTTAAATATAACAAATAATATTAAACTAAATAAGATAACAACAAACAACTTAAATATTTTAATGAAAAAAAGATTTCGACAATTTAAACAAACAAATATATAAATATCTCGATTTTCAAAAATAATTAAAAAGAGATTTCGATTGTTAAGAAAATAATTGTATTCTAATTATTAATTTTTATTTGTTCAAAGATATAACAAATAATTAAGAAAAAATCGAACAATATCTTGTATTTGTATTTTTTTACAAATTTTAGTTTTGTTAATAAAATACTATTGATTTCGAAATATAGATTGTCGATTATCTTTACAAATGTATTTCGATTATATTGTTAAAAAAAATAATCGATAATATATATTTCGAAATTAAGTTTGCTACTAAGTATATTTTCGATAAATACAATATATTGTTTGTAAATATAAATTCGATTAATTGTATTATTTACAATAGTAGAATTTAAAAATAAATAATTGTTCGATATATTTTTGTTTATATTAAACAATTTCTTCTATATTTGTATTTGTAATTTAATAAAGATTTTTGTTGCAACTATATAATAGATATTATAACAACTTAAATCTATATATATTTTAAATTAAATTAATGTTTTGTTTATAGAAACAATATTTAACAATAGTAAGTTAATAGTATTTTTAATTTAATTAAAAACAAACTAATTGTTCTCTATTTTAGTCGATTTTTTGTAAAGTATTTTAAATACTTTTGTATCTAATACAAAATACTTTATATTTTTTTGTTGTTTGATATATTCTAGATTAATAGTAAACATAATATTAATTATATAGAGAATTTGAATATTGTTTCAAAGAAATTGCAAAAAATAAATAGTATTTGTTTGTCTAATATTTATTATTTCAATATTGTTATATTGTAAAAAGATTGCGTAAGTACTTTTAAATTAATAAACAATATAGCAATTGTTATTTTTGTTATTGTTGTTAATCTCTATAAAGTTGTTGCTAATTTTTAACTTTTTTTGTATTAACTTATTGTTTTTGCTAACTATATTCGATTTTTCGACTAAATAGAATAGATTTGCAAACAATATCTAATAATTAGAATTTAATATAAATATCAATTTGTTATTTACAAATTTTTTAATAAAAAACAATACAAAAGAAATTTCAATTTCTAAATTAAATAAATTTTTAAAAAATATAAAATATTATTATAGTAAATTAACAACTAAAATAAGTAAAAAAAAGTTAAAGTATATTAATAAAAAGAAGAATACTAGATAGAATTTGTAATTGCGCTAAGTAAATAAATAGTAAGTAAAAATGCGCTATATTTTAACTTTAAATCTAAGTTTAATTGTTAGACGCATAAAAACAATATATATAAGAAATATAAATTTGATATCTTTAGTATAATTAAATATAATTGCGAGATTTAGACAAAATTATTTGTTTTTATTTTGCAAAATCTATTTTGTCGATATTTAACAAAAAAATTGTTCTACTTAATAGTTTGTAATAGATAATTATTATTTTGTTTGTTAAAATATAAAAGCAATAGTAGATTGCTATCTTGCTTACTATTCTATAAAGAAGATAGCGCATTGCTATTTTGTTTATTAGATTGTAAAAAAATTTAATCTCTCTCTTTTGCAATAGTTTAACTATCTATTAAATCGAAATAGCAAATAATATTTAACATAAATATATTGTGTTTTTTCTTGTAAATTTGAACAAGCTCTTTAACTTTATTGATCAAATTTTTACTATATTAACAATCGAATTTCGAACTATATTTTTTCTATTAAATTAAGAATTTCGAGATAGATTTTTTTTGTTTATATTTGCATATTTGATAATTAACTAGAATCTTAATCTTATACAAATATTAATTCTTGTTAAATTTCTCAATTAATTCGAGATAATCTTATACTAAATAATTGTAAAAATTAGTATTGATTAATAGAAGTTTTAAGTTTGCTATAAAGATAATTAAATAAATTTTTTAGTTTTTTGATAGTTTAAGTCGATAGATTAGATTTTTTTTTAAGTATTTTAAAAAGATCTATGCGCTAAATAGCAAACTTAAACAATTTTATTAATAACAAACTATATCTTTTGTATAATTGCAAAAAAGTCTTGTTCTCTACTTTAAAAAATAAAGATCAATAATACTTATTGTAGATAAATTTGAAAATTATATTAGTTTAGACTATAAAAACTTCAATTTTGCTAATATTTATTGTTCTCTTTTTAAGTTAATCTTTGCTTTGTTTATTTAATTTTAGCAACAATATTAAATTTTGTATTTTAAAACTTATAATAAGTTTGTTAGACAAAAATTCAATTAATAAATTAGAAAAATTGTTGAGTTTTGCTTTTAATATAGAAAGAAAAACAATTTAGTTAAAATTTAAATTGGTAGCTATTGTATATTAAAATACAATTTCGACTATTTAATTAATTTGTTTGCTCTAATTATTTATTTGCAAATAATAGACAATTAAGATTAGAAAGCTAACTTTAAATTTCTTAAAAACTATTTTCTAAAATTTAGAAAAGAATTTTCGATTTTAATTATAAATAAATACTTTTAATATATATTAATTTACAAGCTTATTAAGTAATATTATTGTTTAGTTTTCTACAATATAGATAGTCTTTTTTGAAAAAATAGTAATTTTCTTTAAGAACTTGCAAATAACAAATATAGCAAAATTTTTATTTTGTATATTTAATAGTACTAAAATAAAGTCGAAACTTATTGTATAAAAAAATACTAAAAAATTGATAATCGAATTAAAATTATTGTACAATTAATATTGCTTAATTTAATATATATTTTATTAACAACAATAAACTATATATTGTTTTAGTTATTTAATTAGTTTTCGAAAATAAAAGTTTGTTGTAATTGTTTTGTATATTTTTAAGAAATTTGCGTAATAATTATTGTTATAAGTTTGTTCGAAAATCTCTTTCTTAAATTTCTTAAACAAGTATAGATGCTTTCTTTATATATAATTAATAAAATAAATAAATTTGTTGTTTAACGTAAATTAAATTTTAAAAAATATAAAAACTTTTTGCAAAGTTTTTAAAATTTCTATCTATTTAATAAAGCAATTGTAGATATTAATAAAACGTATTCGAAAATTAATACTTATCTTAATAAGATAAATATAAAAAGAAATTGTTTTGTTTGCTATATTTTATATAACAATATTTTTTTTCTTTTTAATTGTTTGTTCGACAAATCTATTTACAATATTTATTTTAATATTAATTTCGACAACTATTTTTGTCTTATTATAGAAAATATTAATATTGTCAAATATATCTTAATTGTTGTTTAGTTTTTTTTTTTAATTAAGATAACAAATCTTAATAGAGTATCTAAAACAATATTAAGTCGACTTAAATAATAACAAATATCTAAAATAAATTGCAACAAATATTAAGAGACTCTAATTAGTTTTAAGTTTAATTTATTAATTAACAAAAACAATAAAGTAGTTTGCTTAATAATCTTTGTTATTGTCGAGTAATTTATATAGATTACAATAAATTATCTAAAAACTTTAATAAAATATCGAGTTTTTCTAATTGTTTAAATTAAAGCAACAATCTTTAATTTAATAGACCAATAACAAAATTTAGTTATAATAAGTATTTTTAACAAAAATAAAATATACTAAATATTTGTCTTTTTAAAATTGTCTAATATCGAATTACTCTTAATATAATATATTTTAATATTAAAATTGTACTTTTTTGTTGTATTTAAATTAATATAAAGATATTAATTGTTATTAAAGTAAATTAAGAAGTTGAAAATTGTTAAAACGCATTAAAACTAAATATAGAATTCTTTTAATTGTGCTTTTACTATTGATTTGTTCTTTAATATATATATTTCAAAATAAATAATTGTCTATAAAATATTTCTTAATATCGATTTTATATATTAAGATAAAAGTATCGATCTTTTTTAATAAATATTTTAGTATAAGTTTGTTTAAAAATTAACAATTGATTAAGAATATTGTATATTCTATATTAATACAAATAGAATATATAATACTATATTAAACAAATTTCAAAAACATTGTTGTATAATAATATAATCGAAAAACTAACTCGATATTAGCAACAATTGTTATATCGAATTTAATTATATTTAAGTTATCGACAATTTAATTTAAGTCTATTAGATTAAAATTTGTCTAAAAAAATTCAATATAATCTCTTTTTATTCGACAATTAAAATTGTAACAACTTTATAAATATCTAAATAACTTATTTCTTAAACAAAAAGTATATTAACAAATTTGACAATTTAAACAATTTAAAATAATACTAATTTTGAAATTAATATAACATACGTCGACTTAATAAATATTAAATAAGATAATAGAGAAATTTATACAATTAATTTGCTCTCTATTAGCTAATTGTTTGTTTTTAATATAATAGATTGAAATTCTAACAAACAACTTCTTGACAATATATTTTATATTAAAATAAATCGAAATTTTTGACTACTATTTATTATAAGAATCGAGAACAAAAAGTGTTATATAATATATTAAAATAAGATAGAACTAATAAGAATCTTGCTAATATTCAAACAATAAATAGCTTTTTTGCTAATAGGAATATTGCTAATAGCTATATAATTAATATATTAATTGCTATTCTTAAATTCGATAAAAATTGCAATTTTGATTTTTTCTAATATTATTGCGTCGATTGTCTATTTTAAAAAAGAAAGAATTTTTATTTTTGTTATTAATTTGAGTCTCAATATTAGAGACAATAATTGTTAGATATTTAAATATTAACAATTCTTTTATTAAATTAAACTACAACAATATAAGTTGTAAAAATATAAATTGCAACAACTATATTATTGATTAATATTAATTAACAATATATTTAGAATCTTGTACTAAGAAACAAAATAAATACTTAATAAGATTCTAATGAATATTGTAATACAATATATATAAAAAATAGATTGCGCGTATTTGTACTAATACAAAGAATTAACAATTAATTAATTAACTAAGTTTAAAATCTTTGTTATATTTGTTAGTCTTTAAACTATATTTTGTTTGTTGTCGAATAAATATAATTTTAAAAAAACTTTTGTTTTGTTTCGAGCTTCTTAATAAAGTTTTAAATTGTAATAATTGTTATAGATATAATTACTATTGTCTTAAGTCTTAAGTCGAGTTGTTGTCAAACTTAAATTTGTTAATTTTGCAAATCAAATATTTCGACAAATTAAAAGTAAAAAACAATATTTTAAAAATAGTTAGTTGTTTTGCAATTATCTATAGCGTTCTTTGCAATAAATTGTTTTGGTTTTAGCTTATTTAGAATTTTATTAATTTGTATTTTAAATTGCGTCTAAAGATTATCTATAAAATCGATTAACAATATTGTTCGAAAAGCTTTTTGTTTAAAATCTTTAATCTTTTTAAAATATTATATTATTGCTAATTTTTAAAAACAAAAAAAGAGATTTTTGCAAATAGCAACTTTGTCGACAATATAAATATAGTTCTTTATTCGATCTATAAAGATAAAAATCTTACAATAGATTGTTTTTTTATAAATAAAAATAATAAATTTTGCACTATAGTTTTCGAAAATATCTAAGTAAAAAAATTTAATATTTGTAGTTTTAAATTTCATCGATAATTATTTGTTGTTAATAATCGAAAACTTTTTTTTATAAAAACAATTAATTTGTTGTTTAGCGCAATTCTAACAAAAAAAGATTTTGTTAAAATTTAAAATAATTTGTCTAATTTTATTATATATAATATCTCGAAGTTAATTAATTATTTAAAAAATAAAAGTAAAGTTCTTCTATTAAGATCGATCTTAACAAATATATTCTAACTAACTAAAATACTAATTAAAATTAAAATTTTTGTATTGTTTTTTGTTTATATAATTAGTTGTTTAATTAAAAACAATTTGTTGTTTAACTTGCTATTTAAAAGTAATAGTAGAAACTAATTATTTGTAATTAGCAATTAAAATTAATTATACAAAGATAACAATTAAAACTAATTGCTACTTAAAAATAGCAATAGAGACTAATTGTTATTTAAGAACAATTGTTGTTGTTACAATAACTAATTGTCTAAAACTATTTATAAAAACAAACAAAAAAACAAACACTTTTTGTTTCTAATAATTGTTAATAAATACAAATAGTAGAAAGAAAGATATTTGTTCGAAAGCGTTCTAATTCTATTAATGATTTGTTAGTTGTCTATTTTATTAACAAGATTTACTAATAGCTAAATCTAATATTGCTTTAATTATTAAATATTATCTATTAAAAGCAAAAAAATAGTTTTCGCAATTTCTAGACAAAAAGAAAGATAATTTTTTTGATTTAAATTTGTATTCTTATCAATTAAATAGTTGTTAAATCTTAAAATATTTTTATAATAAAAATTATTATTTAATAAATTCGAAAATTAAATTTTAGCAATCTAAAAAGATAAAAACTAAGTTCAACTATTTATTGTTAATAGATTAAAATATAAAAGAATAAATAGCTATTTTATTAAATTAAAGTTGTTATTTGAATAAATATTAACAATAAAAGCAACAATATTTGTCGAAAAATATTACCGAGATTTGCTAAATAATTAATTAAAAATATTTTAACTACTTTTAATTTTTTAAAATCTTTTAAATAGCAATTGTTATATTGTATTCTAAAAATTAAAAAACTTCTTGTTTAAAAATATTAAATTAATAAAAGAACAAAATTTAGATTCGAATATCTTAACAATATTTACAAAAAAAAAACTTTAGACTCGAAAATCTTAACAATAGAAAAATTGTTTAAGTTTAATATTTAATTGTTAGTTGTTGCAATAAATTTCTTTATAACTTTTCGAAATAAAATCTTATTAATTGTTTTTTTTTTTTTAACTTTACAAAAATAAAAGACAAAACTTGTCGAGATAACTTTTTAACTAACTTAATAATAAATAAAGACAAAAAAGATTTAAAAGAATAGTTAATTTTTGCAAAAACAAGAAATTAATAGACAAATTAAGAAAAATTCTTAATATTTGTTAGTTTAACAATTGTCTAGTTTGTTGCAAAAATATTCGAAAGAATTTTTTTAACAATAAATACTAACTTATAACAAAAGCTCGAAATACAATACTAAGTAATTGAAAAAATACTAAATAAATTGTGTCAACAATATTGTTGTTAACATTTATCTAAAACTAATACAACAAATTAGTTAACAATCTTAATAAAATAAAAATTTAATATAAAAATTTAGATACTTAAGATTTGCGTTAATGCGTTTAAATAAAAGCAATAAAAATAATACTTAACAATACTTAACAACTAATACAATAATTTAGACAATAAAAACTATTTGTCTTCGAAACTAATATTAAAGCTATTAATTGATACAAAAAGAAAGACAATTGTTGTAAACACAAAACAAGCAAAACAACTAATTGTATAGTATAATAATTGATAATTAAACTAGAAACAAATACTAGCTAGATAGATTCTAACTAATATAGATTCTAACTAATAGCAATGCTAGTTAGATAGATCCTAACTAATAGCGACTAACTAGACAATACTTGCATTAAAAGTCTCTTTAAAAATTAAAAACAAAGTTGCTTTAATATAATTTTGTTGTTAAAAATACTTAGAAGTTTTATTTAAGATATATTAGAATAAAAAATCTTATTAGTTGTAAAAGACTTTTCTTTATTACTTTTTAAGAACTTTTAACAAAAAAATGCTATCTAGTTTATTTTAATTCTTTTTGTTGTCTTTTTGTCAATTTAAATATTAGTAAGAAACTTGATTTAAAAGCAATAATTTATTATATTAAGTCTTTTGTATTTTAGAACAAAAAAAATTATTTATTAAAAAAAATTATTAAATTTATTTTGTTTCTAAGTTGCTTGTTCGAAGATATTAAAATACAATATTAATTTATTATATTCGAGATTGCAAGTATTGTTTAGATACTTCGCAAAATTCGATATTTTTTAGACTTATTAAAAGTATATTTTAATATTGTTTTTATTAATTATAAAGCAATATTTAAGATAGTTAAACAAATTAATATAACTACAATCTCTACTAATAAATAAAATCTTTATTTTATAAAAATATTAGACTATATTTAATATCTTAATTTGAAATTGCGTTACAAGTTTAACAAACAACATATTGTTTCAAATATTTTGTTAACATTTGCTAGCACAAATAATATTGTTAAAAGATTTGTTAACAAAGACAAGTTTAATATTTTGTTTACTATTATTTTTGTAAAGATAAACAAAATTTTTTGCAAACAATTTATCGACAACTATAGAAGTAATTTGAATTGACAAAAAATCTTAGATATTTTTGACAAAAGTATTAAAAATAATATTTAATTTTCTTTCTACTAAAAGAATAATCTTATATTTTGTTCATATAATTATATTATTAAAAGTTATATTTATAAGTTGCGTTATCTTTGCGTATTATAGTTTATTATTAAAAATATTTTTAACACAATATATAACAACACTTATTTAGAATTCGCGCGTTGCTATAAAAAGATTTTTGCTCTCTATTATATTTGCGAGTTTATTCGATATTTTCGCGATTATTTAAAGTATTGTTCGCAATATTAGATATATCAAATTTATTATTATAAGTTATATAGTTTATTGTAGTTAATTTTTATTTTATTAATATTCTTTTATATAATTACTATTGATTTTGTCTTAATTTTATCGCAATTTAAGAAAAATTATAATTGTTTAATATCGATTATATATAAATTCTTTAAACAAATTCTATGAATTTTTAGAAAAAATATATTATTTGTATTAAAATAAGAGTATATTTTATTAAATCGATTTAATTTTGCTAATTAAAATCTATTAAAGATTATTATATCAAATAGAAATTGCAATTTTTTTTGATTATATAAATTGTTATGTTTTAGCGTTCAAATCTTGGATTCTTGTATTTAATTGTCTATTATCTCTAGACTAACAATTAAAATAAATATATTAATTAGTTTATTAAAATTGTTTTGCAATTTCTTATTAATATTCTTAAGAAATTTTAATTGTAATCGAAAATTTTGTTTTTACTTTAACATGATTTTAACAATTTATTTAACACTAGAAATTCTATCTTAAATAAAATTGTCTATAACTTTATACTAGTTTAAGTATTTAATTTGACAAAATCTTTTGTAGTTTTTGTTGCTAAAGTATCAAATTCTTTTATAGAAATATTCAATACTACTATTGAAACACAAAAAATTTTTGCGAATTTTTTTTTACTTTTAAGCAATATTGTTTTATTACTAGAACTAAAGTCTTAAATACTATTATTTTTGTTCAAATAAATACAAAATACTACTATAATTAGATTAACTATTAGATTGAGTTTCGATTTTAACTATTGGAATTGACTTGATTCAACAATTTTAGTATTAGAAATCGACTTAAAACTTAATTAAGTTAACATTAATTTAAAATCGACTTAACTCGATTCAAATCGATTTTCGATTCCAATATTAGGAATTGGATCGAATTGTTAAGAAATCAAAAATAATGTTATTATATCAAGAATTACTAAAAATAGTATAAAAAAAATTAAATTTAGATTTATTATTATTATAGATAATGCATTATAGTAATATATTATAATAATATATTATAATAATACTATAATAGATAGATATTTCTAATATAATTATTAATTAAGTACAATAAATTAACTATTTCTATTATATTATTACTAAAAATAATAGAATTTATTAAAAATAATAATTCGAGTCGATTTTTCGAATTAGATTTCGATTTTATCTCTAAATCTTAACTCGATTTAAGTTGATTTTCGATTTCAACTTTAGAAATTAAATCGACTTTTCGATTCTAACTTTAGAAACTAACTCTACTCAATTTAATTCAATTAATTGATTCGAACTTAATTAATCGATTTAACACAATCAATTTAACTATAATAGCAAATATTAATTGTTAAGTATAAAATTCGATAATTAAGTATTAATTTAATTGTATTGCAAATATAATGTTCTTTTTATTAATATTTTTAGGAAGAAACTAGCTTAATAGTATATCGAATTTTTTAAAATATTAAAGAAAATAAATTGTTTTATATATTGACTAGATCTCTCTAGTTATTAATATATTTATTTTCTTCTATTAATCACGCAACTAGAGTTAATATTACTAAAGAAAGACTTTTACGATTAATTTTGTTTTATTTATCTTAAATTTGTTTTTATTTGTAATAATATTAACAAAGTTAAGTTATACAAATTTAACAATATTATTAACAAACGTTTTATTGTGCATTGCAATACAAAATATCTTATTTAATAAAAAACCTATAGTTTAAAGAAAAATAAATAAAGAAATATTCTTAAAATCAAGAACGCTATAAATTTAGTTAACAATTATAAAAGATTTATTCAAAGCTTTACAACTCTACTAGAACAATTATTTACATTATAAAAAAAAATTGCTTTTATTAAGACTCTATTAAATATTATTTCTTTAAACAAGAAATTTGTTATTGTTATCTCTTCTTTTGCTTTAGTATAGAAATTTTTGTTGTTTTTCGCAATATTATTGTATGCGACATTATTGTCTACTATAACAAAGAATTTTTTATTTAAATAGATTGTCTTGCGAAAATCTAATAAATTTTTATTATTTTTGTATATTGCAAAGTCTTTCGTTGCTGTTTAATCTAAGATGTCTGTTTCTTTATTAACAAATATTTGTTAATTAGTACAAATTGCTAGCGAATTGTTATAATAGTTTACAAGTTATAAAACAAATAGTTTAACTAATATTCTTAGATTACTAAAGCAATATCTTTCTTTCTTTATTTCGATAGATTGTTATAGACTTCTGTTGTATATAAAATTCTTTCGAAAAGTGCACTTTTCTTTCGCGTCTATTATAATACTATTGTTGTTCTATGTTTAGCAAATTTCTATAGTCTAAATAAACAATATCTTTCTTCTATTCTATAACTATTACAATTGCAATCTAAAAGATATTTTATATAGTTATTCGAATATAGAAGCTTGTCTTTTAAATATATTAAAAGTAGTAATATAAGTTTGCGATATTATTTAATACTATTTATTTTAAAAATTAACACAATTATTATAAAAGATAGACTAATTGTTTAAGTTAATTCTTTTCTAAAATCGAAAACTCGATCCGAAAGCTATATCTGATTAGATTAAACTTTAATCTAATATAGTTAGCAATTTTATAATTTATAAAATTTAATTTCAAATTTATAAAAATTCGGTTCCAAACAATTAGTCTAATAAAAGATAAATCTAAAATTATAGATTTAAGTATATATATGATATATATTATTTGTTGCGAAGTCTTGCAAACAAATATATTATTATCTCTTTTAATATCTATCTTTTTTATACTTTGTATTATAAAATTTTGAAAACGCGAAAATTATTATTCTTTTTAATATTTTTTTAGATTGTATTTTTATCGCGAAGCTTAAGTTATTACTAGACTAATTGTTAAATTAGGGTTCGGTTTTAACTTTAGAAATTGACTCGACTTAACAATTCTAATTCTAGAAATCAACTCGAAATCTAAATTTATTTCTATTATTTTGGAATTAATTTAACTCGATTTAACTCGATTTAACTCGATTTAACTCGATCTTTGATTTTAATATTAGAAATTAAATCGAATTGTTAAGAAATCGAATATAATATTATTATACTAAGAATTACTAATTTTAGAATAAAATATTTTATTAATAAAATAAAATATTTGCATCTATAGACTCTATAGATCTTATAGATATAATTTATTAATAAAATGCAATATTTGCATCTATAGACTCTATAGAATCTATAGGTGCAATTTAATTTTTTTTTAAAAGTAGTAATATATTACTATAATATATTATCTTATTATAATTTAAAAAATTAAATATTATTAAATATATATTAACTATATATTGACTATATTAACTATTAATAAATTATATAATTATTTAAATAGTCTTGACAATTTAGATCGATTTTTCTGGTCGGATTTCGATTTTAACTCTAGAAATTAACTTGATTCGACTCGATTTTTGATTTCAACTTTAGAAATCGATTTGTCAAGACTTTCGAGTTAAATTTAGACTGATTGTCGGGTCGAATTTCGATTCCAACTTTTGGAATTAATTCGATTCGACAATTTCAATATTGGAAATCGATTCGAAACTTAAATCGATTTCTATTATTTTGAAATCGAATTAACTCGATTCGACTTAATTCTCGATTTTAGTATTTAAAATTAAATCGAATTTCTAAGAAATCAAATATAATATTATTATATTAAAATTTTCTATTTTTGAAAATATATTATTATAAGTTTGAATTTTTTCTTATAGTATTAAGTAATATATTTCGACTTAAAAGCTACTTTTGCTTGTATTATTTTAAAATAACTTATTTATATTAGTTGTTGTTTGCATTACTCTTTTGTATTATTTTTTTATTTTCGATTTTTTTTTTGAATTGTTAAAGAATATAATTATACTATATTTGTATTTTTGTTTGCAAAATATCGAATTCTTTAAGAGTTTTAAATTAATTATTGTTTTTAAATAAAAAGAATTCTAGCAAATCTATTTTTTGCAATTTGCAATTTGCTATTTATATTTTAATTAATTTGCAAATTAATTTAATTAATATTTTCTTATTTTTGCTATTAATACTAGATTTTTTTTTTTACAAAGTATTTAACAAAATATCTATTAATTATTTATTGCTTATTTTGAGAGAAAGAAACAAATATATTGAATAAAGTTCAAATATTAATACTTAATTTTAAATATAATAGTTATAAACAACTATTAACAACAATATTTTAAAAAAAATTTAATCGAAACTTGTTAATTTATATCAAACAAAAAAAATTAATATAGAAATATAATTCGAATTTTAAAACAAATATATTTAAATAATTTCAATTGTAGATAGTATTTCAAAAATTGTATACAAAAGTTATTATAAAATTTTAAATTATTCTACTATTTACAACTATTTAAGCATATCGAATATAAAAAAATATTTTCTATTTTTCTTTTGTTTTAAACAAAAACAATTTTAATTATAAACAACAATTAATCTAGTCTTTAATTGCGTAAGTTACAATTGATAATATATATAAATAATATATAACTAACAATTTATTAGAAGAAGAGTTATATTAATTTGTTGTTATTTTTTATTTAAAAAAATTAAAAAAATTAACTATATAAGACTTTTGTAAATTTGAATTTGTTTTTTTAAATTATTAACAATTTTAACTCTCGAAAGTTGCTAGAAATATTTTGTTTAAATTTAATATTTTTAGATTGTATCAAACTATTCAAGATAGTTTTTTTAGAATATAATTAAATTTGCGAGAAAATTAAGATAGATTTTAAGAGTATTTAATATATCTTTATTGTTTTAAATATATAATTTAGTTTTTAAAGAGTTATCTATCTAGAAGTTTTAATATATTAAATAAATATTATATTTTAATTTTGCAAATATTTTATTAGATTTACTTTTTTTTAATATTAAGTATATAGATTGTTGATTAATGTTAAAGCTTATAAAGATTTTGAAATTTTTTAAAATTAAAGACAAGTTTTTTGAAATTGTTATTAATAATACAAGTAATAACAATATATTTAAAAACAAACTTAATAAAATTTTAAATCGACAAGAGTTTTAATAAAACAAGCAACAAAATTTTGTATTTTGTTTAGCTTATATAATTAATTTTGTAATTTAAAATTTTATTTTAACTATAGAATTAGAAGCAACAAATAATAATATTGTTGTACAATTAAAGAATAAACAATTTTAAAATATTGCAAGAAGTATAGATTTGTCTAGTATAATTAAAAAGATATTTAAATTTGTAATAATACAAAGAGATAATATATATATTAAATTTATTAGATTTGTGTTTTTATAATTACTATTAATAGCTTAGTTTAATATTTGCTTTAATTTAGAGTTTTTTAAAAAAAAATTAATAAAAAATTACAAAAATTAATATAAAATATTTGTATTTGTTAAAACTCTATTTATTTTATACTTTGTCAAATATATTAATTACGCAATTATATTAATTTTTGAGTAAAGAAATATTTTTAAAATTTAAAGATTTAACAAGTTAAATTTAACAAAAACAAGTAAAACTTAATTTTGCTTATTAACAATATACTATTTTTTTTTTACAAATATACTTTTATAGTTTTGCAAACAATTAATATAAATATTTATTTAGAATTTCAAATATTTAATACAATATTTAATTATTTTAAATATCTAGAAAAGATAATAAGAATTAATATTTATTTTTCGAAAAATATTGTATTTAAGATTTGTAATAAAACTTCGACAAAATTTGCAAAATACTATTCGAAAATAGAAAAATTAGATAATATATTATATAATCTTATTAATATTCTAGATTCTACGCAAAAGATTAGTCTTTATAAATTGTAAAAGAAAAGAAAAAACAACAATACTATTAATTACAAGAATAAATACAAGATAGAATTTAAAAATTATTATTAATATTATTACAATTTAACTGCTAATTTAAAAACAAAAGCGCAAAGAACAATAATTACTAAAAAGATAATACAATATAATAATATGTATAATTTTTTACTAATATTAATATAGTTTATTGTAATTGTTACAAAATTCTTATTTTAACAATCTTAATAATTTTATTTAATTTAAAATAAAAACAATCAATATCTTTGTATTAATATTGTAGAAAATAAATATTCGATCTAGAAATATTAAAAAGACAATATATTAAATTTTTTAAAACTAACGCAAATAACTTGAGATATATTTTTATATCTAGTATTATTAATAGATATTAAACAAACTTTTAGTTTTGCTTGAAGAATATATTAATAAAATTGATTTTAAATAAGTTTGCAAACAATTAAGCAAATTATAATAATTAAATACTTTAATTATACTATAGATCTAAACGCAAAAAAGATTGTTCTCGAATTATAAAATATATATTATAGAAAGAAAAATAACAATTAAGCAATAAATAGAGAAAAAAATCTTTTTATGCTAGATTTTAAGATTGTTTTAGATTAGATTTATTTATAGATAAATTGATTTTTAAAAAGAAAATATTTTTAATAACTACAAAAATTATTAGATACTATTAGTAATAATACAAAGAAATAATATATTTAATAAATTAAATTGTTAAAAAAAATTGTTAAATTTTTTTTATCAATAGTAGAATTTCGAAAATTCGAGTCTTAGTTAATACAAAAAACAATTATAATTATTAAAAAAAAAACAATATATTATATTTGTTTAAAAAGAAAAATATAATATTGTTGTAAAATTTTTAGTTTAGAAAATCGAATTGCTTTATAAAATTCTTAACAAAAAACAAATTTTTTAGCTAAAATATTATATGCTTTGTATAAATAGTTGCAAAATTCGAATCTATAATACGCGAGATATTAGTTATAATTTTGTTATTATAATAGTAATACAAAAAGATAATACACTTATTAGAAAAAATAATAATTATAAATATTTTTGTTGTTTTTTGAAATACTATTAAAGTTAAGTTCTAAATACAATAGTTAATTTAATTATACTTGTAATTATTAATCTTATTATAAAGAAGTTTACAAATTAGATACTAAAATACAAATTAAGAAATAAAAAAACTAATTAATTTTTAATATTTTCAAATCTTACAAAAAGCAACAATATTAAACTTCTACTTTTGTATATATTATTGCAAAATATTAGTATATTAGTCGAAAATATATTATTTGTTTGTATTATTTTAACTATATTAGTATCTCAAATACTCTTTTCTTTAATATTTTTTTTTCTTAAGATTTTTTTTTGTTTTTGTTTATTTTATTATATCTAGATTAAGAAATTAATTTATTGCGAAAAAAATTTAAAATCGATTAACAAACTAGCAAATTAAATATATTAGTTCTAAACAAAATGTTTTGCATTATTTATATATATTATCTATCTACTTTACGCAAGCTATTAAAGAAGATAATAAAATTAACAATACTAGAAAGAGATTTATATAAACGTAAAAAAAAAAATTTAAATTTGAGACAAAATTCAAAGAAGTTATAGTAAAATAAGTAATAGTTTTAATAATCTTAACTAGTATAGACGCGTTAAAAAATCGCGTAAAAAAAGAGACTTAAATTAGTAATTAACAATAAAAGTATATAATATAAATAACAAAGCAATTAACAAATATAAATTTACGTAATATATTAACAAAATCAAATATATATTAATATAAAAAAATAACAATCTTGTATTAATAAAAGTTTAAAATAAATATTAGTAAATAAATATTAACTTTAATTCTAATATATATATTTCTTACTTTGTTTTAATAAAACTATTTATCAATATAATATTTACAATTCTATTAATTTTTTCGAATTTTCTACTTTTCAAATTCTGTTGTACTTTACTAGATATTGTAGAAATTTTTTAAGTTGTTATATAATTGTATTATTTCTATATATTACTCGTAAAATAAACTAAATACACGCACAAATAATAGAAGTATTATTAATTAATTTAAAAAGTATTGCAAGTCGCAATTACGCACAAAAAAAAAAAAAAAAAAATTTTATTAAAAACAATAAAATAATTGCAAAATTATCTTAATTCGATTTAAAAAATTGTATAAAACAATTATTTAAAAACAAGTCTTTGCATCAAATTATAAATATATAGAAAAAAATATTAAAAATAAAATTAACAAATATCGAATTAATTAAAATCTTTATAATAATATATTTAGATAATACAAAAAAATACACAATATTAACAATTTTATAGCAAAATACTTTAAAAATAAATTTAGACAAAAAATAAAAATAAAATTTGCAATTAAGAAAACAAATTAATTTGAGATTATTAAAAAGATATAAAAGTTGTTTAAAAATACAAATATAGCAATAGAATTATCTTTTAAAAAGATATATATTATTTAAATATATTATTTGTACTCTATATCTAAGCTAAATAATATTACAATTAAATATTAATAACAAACTTAATATTAATAAGAGTTTTTTAATCTATAAGAAATTAATTGTAAAAATTATTTAATAACAAATTCTTTATTACAATAGTTTAAATAATTTAAAAAGAACTAATAATAAAAATTTTATAAAATTGTTTAATATTTTTGTTAAAGAATTTGCAATCTTAAATAATACAAAAAAGAAAAATATTTCAAGTTTTATTATTCTTAAGATAGAGAATTTTAATAATATAATTTAAAAAAAAATTATAGACAAGAAACTTAATATAAAATTTAAAATAATATAAAAAAACTACATTATAACTACTATCTAGCAACAAATAATAAAAATAACAAAGAAAATAATAAAAACAAAAACAATAAAATTAATAAAAATAAAAATAATAAGAATAACAATAAAATAAAGAATAACTTAAATTAGACTATCTAAAATAATAGTAAAGCAAACAAAATTATTAAGATTTTAAATTAATAACTTTATATATATAGTCTAGAAAGTCTACTATTACAAAAACAATTATAATATATTACTCTAATATATTATTATATTGTATACTTTATCTTGTTATTCTTTTGTATTATAAAATTGTAATTAAAATAGATATTAAAATTGCAACTTATATATAATTTTATTTGATTTTACTTAATTTAAAAACTTTAATTCTTAATAATATATTAAGAGTATATATTTAATACTTTAATAATTTTACTATTGTTTAAATATTATTTTTTTACAATTAATATAATTTTATATTTTATAAACTTGCAATATATATTTAATTTTTTTTTAATTAGCTTTTTTAATATTTTAAGATTATATAAAATTAGTTTTTTAGCAATAATATATTATAAACAATATAATATTATATATTTTAACAACTATATATTTAAGCAAATAAAGAGATTTATGCAAGATACTTTATAATAAATAATAAAAATATTGTTTTACTTATTATATAAAAGTTAATAAAAATATTAAGTAGATAAACTTAAATTATTAATATCTATTTTTTAATAATTTTCTATTTCTTTTCTTATTGTATTTTCTTACTTAAAAAATTATTGTCTACAAATTACTACTAAAAATATAATAGTTAGTATTTTGTATATTTTAAAAATTAATTAGAATTTGTATATTATAACAATAATTAATACTAATATAATTTTTAAACAATCTTATTAACTCTTAAAACAATTAAGTAATCTAAATTTTAATAATAATAACTTCTTAAAACAAATAAGTAATCTAGATTTTAACAATAATAACTTGTAAATAATAAATTTAACAATTTTTTTTTTTTCAATCAATATATTAATATTAATTGAAATAACAATAATATTTTGTTTGTTTCTAGATATATTGTATTACTTTTTATTATTTAATTGTGCAAAATTGTATATATTATATTGTAGATTATCTTTTCTATTAAGTTAAATTGCTTCTATCTATAGATTTTGTTTATTCTATTCTAAAATCGAAACTAATATTAATTATATTGTTAAATCTTTACAAAAATTTATTTCTTTTTTAAATATTTATACTTTAAACAAATTATATTTCGAACAATTCTAGTTTTATTAAATTAAAATTATTTGCAAATTTGTTTAAAAAAATAGTATAAATCTAAGTAATATACAAGTTGTTAAAATAGCAATAATAACAAAAATAATTAAAAAGAATATTAAATTGTTAGAAAAAAATATTAAAAAATTTGATATTAATCTAATAAATCTAGATTTAATTTATTTAATAAAGATTGTTTATAATAAATAATATTGCGCAAAAAAGTAGACAAAGTTGTCTCTATTTATTATTGTAAAGAACTTTAAGTATTAATATTTTCTACTAAATTTATATTAAAGCAAAATATCTATAAAAAAATATAGCAAAGATAAAGTTAATACAAAATAGAATTAATAATTAATAAAAAACTTTAATTATATTTTTTTATTTGTATAATATATAGAGATTTAATCTTAACTTACTTTATTTTAATTATAATAGTAGTAGTATATATTTATTGCGCTTTATAATTAAGAAATATAAATAAATAGTAATTTCTATATAAGTTTAGTATAGTATATATATATTAATATAGAGTTA
>JAABUW010004008.1_pt1 | contig 20397 bp, 19 predicted proteins | sample 5560081 | NCBI WGS metagenome assembly JAABUW01 (sample SAMN10711882, study PRJNA513363) | rock metagenome | isolation source: Antarctica rocks | place: Antarctica: Victoria Land, Knobhead sud
CTCGAGGATTGGGGCTTGTTACCATGTTGTGGCTTTATATTGCGGGTAGAAGGCACACCGGCCATCCAATACGCACCTTTGACTGTATGTTCTTCAGCGGCATTCAGTGTGAGGATGTAGGGCCCGGTCTTGATTCTGTGGCATATGGCACGGACAGGTTGTAGCAATTGGCAAGGGGAACAACGGCACATCTTCGCTTGCAGAATTTGGTGTCCGAGAAGACAGAATAGGCATACTTGAGATGAACATTTAGTCCCGGACTTTCGAATAGCAGAAAAGGCTTTGGTCCTCATGACTTTGCTACTTGTCTGTTGTTCCAATCCTCTCTCCTTGATGTGTCTGATGCCCTTGATACATGAGATTCATAGCTCTGCAGAACAGCAAAGCTAATGGTATCCATACGCAGAGCCGTCAGTCGATGAGCTCTCCAAGGACGATGCCCGAATCTGTAAGGATGGCAGAATATACCAGGCTCTTGCAGACCGCTAACCTCAGGAAGGCGATAATGAGACCAAGAGGGAGAGAATGCTTGGAGTCCTAGTAAGAGGCTGTAAAAACCGATATGCTTAGAGTCGTCCACATTCTATAGCTAGACTGGCTGCTTTGTTCATCTTTTGCGCGTTAAACGCGCCAGTGATCGTTACGTCAGTCGCTCCCATCTGCTTCAACTCACTTACCAACAGTCTCACTCAACTTGAAGCCACCAAGCCAATCGATATAGTCTAGAAAGCTAAGTAACTTCCTCCATCATCTGTAAGAAGATAGCAGCTACAAGTAACATGCCACCAGTACCAGTGCAGACGCGTTGGTGGGCCCTCAGGCTCAGGGATGCCAGTATCCAGAGGGACATGAGCTTTCCCAAGGAGCTGATAGTGCCCGCACTCAACGCGGGCGGACTCAACATCCAGCGTGGTGAGTTTCGTTTCCGTGCGGGTACTGTTGATGTTTTGTTCCAGACCAGCACGAGGCGGAGGAAGGCGGTTGATGCGTTCAAGAATTGGGCGCCCACGGGTACTGATGGGCCGCATCGCCCGATTTGGGTTGAGTGGGATCCCATCTGGCCCAACCTACCACCGTTCCGAGCGACAGATGAGTCGCATTATGCCATTCATAGGATCAGGCGTGAGCTTGAGAGGCTGATCCGTGATGATGAGGCACAGAGCGACGATGAAGCGTTCGAGGGCGTTGTCAACGAGGAAGCTATCGCAAGTGAGGGTAGCATCGCTGAAGCGGACTACGACGAGGACGAGGACGAGAACGAGGGCTACACAGAGAATTTGGCTGAACATGCCTCTTGTCCCATGTGCGGAGCCAATAGGTCAGCGAGGGGTCGGAGTTAGATTGGGAAAAGATGCTGGATCATGGTGAAGTGCCATATCCGTCGCCAGCACCCTGAGCGCTATGCCAGGAATCACCCTTTCACTAAGCAGGGTACACTGGACGTGCTTGCGGCTACCGCGTGAGGCTTGGATTGATATCATCCAAGGCCCTGGAGAACATTCGCACAAGCTTCGTTCAATAGCGAAGACTAAGCTTCGTTCAATAACGAAGACTAGTGGTAGTCCCTAGCTTCTATAAGACATTTGTCTAAACTCTTGTATAGGAGTTTGTAATGAATTTGCAATTAGTAACAGTCTACAAGTCCATTGATTCAACGCGTGAGTATGACAGAGTAAAGCAAGTGAAGTATCAGTGTATAGCCCAGCCACCACGATGCCAAGGAACGCCACACCAAGTGCCACGAGACAGGAGGCTAGTGCATCTGTCAGATCTGGATCTCAGTGCCAAGAGCAGCTAAGATCTCGGAATGTCGTTTATCCGAGTTTGCATCATAGACTTCTGTTTTCAGCCAGTGAGAGCATCGCTGAGCCAGCCCAAAGCCAGCCCAAACAAAGGCAGAACGACGCCTCTTGTATATTGACATGTCTACGATCAGGCGTCGGGTGTCTCCTTCTCCTTTGGCTCTACTCACAAAGTCACCACCTCTCCTCCCCTCCCTCCTCCGCTTCCCTCCTTGACAGCTACGACTCCGATCACGACCCTCCAAACGCCGAGAGAATGTCTACGGAAGGACTCGTTAAGAATGGCAGAAAGAACGTGGTCATTATCGGCGGTGGTGCTGCAGGAATGGTATGTCTCAAAGCCTGCCTCTACATCCATACTGACTCTCCGACAGTCATGCGCAGACACCCTCTCCAAACACCCGGACAAATACATAGTCACTATCATCGAGCGCATGTCCGTTGTCGGCGGTCAAGCCACCTCTATCCCTCTCGACAAAGACAAGTATGGGACCTCGTGGATGAATGACGGCGTCCAGGGCGGCTCTCCGGCCTTCAAGCACACCTTCAACTTCTTCAAGCGATACGGTCACGAGCAACAGGATGTCAAGTTGCAGGTAGCCTTTGGCAAGGGCAAGGACAGCTTCTGGACGAATTGCTTTCCCAGCAACCTGGTCGATCGATTCTCCGCCGACATCAAGAAGTTTGGGAAGGTGCTGAAGATCATAAAGTGGACAATGCCGATACTAGGCATAGTGCCTATCAGGATCATGTTACGCATGTTCTTCTTCAACAAGGAGTTTGGCGAGAAGATGGTCTTTCCTCTCATCGCTCTCTTCCTAGGCACAGGCACGACCCACCACTCCGCACAAGGCTCAAGCTGACAGATTGCAGGCAATCAAACAGCCAATGTTTCCTGCGCCATCCTCGAACGACTCTTCGATGATCCTAATATGAAGCTTTGGGACTACGACGCTGAAACCCTTCTACCCAACCTTCCACAAATGGTCACTTTCCCACACCTCGAGAAGTTCTACGGTGACTGGTCGAACGATCTCAAAGCAAAAGGTGTCGACATCCGTACAAATACCGATGTGACTGCGATCAAGTCACGGGGAAAGAAGGGCGTCGTCCTCGAAACCGCACCTTTCGATCCGGAAAAGGGCAAGACGGACTCAGGACAGCGCGAGGGTCGCCACACTGGCCCAGCCTCAACCACAGATCGATTCGACGAAATGGTACTGTGTGTCCTTGCCGACGACGCCCTCAAGCTCCTTGGCAAGACAGCCACCTGGCGGGAGAAGTTCGTGCTCGGGGGCGCTCGCTTCTTCAACGACATCACCATCACACACTCGGACAGTAAATACTTCTCCGAGAATTATGAAACCCACTTCAACCCCGAACTATGTGCCAAGCCAAAGAACAAGCAACAAGAGGAGCAGGTTGCATTCGCCAAGAATCAAGAGAAAGGTCCAGGTGGCGAGCCCAGCGGATATAGACCGATGTACTACACCCACTCATACCCCGAAGACATGACCAAGATAGAAATGGCCTTTGACTGCACCAACTACCAACACCAGTTCCGTATGGACCACGATGCGGACAAAGCACCCATACCCCACGACCAGCACGTCTTCCAATCCATCTTCCTCGACGAAACCCACAAAGACCTGTGGACCATTGACCAAATCGACGAATCCAAAATCATCGAACGCAAATGGTGGCATCAGCTGGGCCATCGATGGCAGCATTACGTACGGGTCGTGCCAGGCATGATGTTCATCAACGGCAAGAACAGCACATGGTTCGCGGGCAGTTGGACGCTCGTCAATATGCATGAGATGGCGTGTGTGAGTGGCATTGCGGCTGCGTATCGGATGGGGGCCGAGTATGAGGTTTTTGATGACTTTGCGGAGGATCTGTTCAAGAAGTATTTGTTGATCAGTCATGGGGTTCGGTATAAGGGCGGAAAGAAACAGCAGTGAGGGTGTGTCAGTTGGATCTATAATCTGGTGCTTGAGGCAGCGTCTTGGATTGGCTGGATCGAATTTGATATGTGATGGTACTGGAAGGATATACAACGCATTGGAGTCTTAAGATACCATTGCGAGGAGTCGCAGACCTTTGGAATTGAAGTAGTCTATCTATATCCCAATACCCTTTATTACGTTTCTCGATCGTAATCATAACCATAGTTTTTCCACTTTGTACCAATGCTACCAATCTGCATCATACTACATGCTAATGGACAACTACGATTTGGGACCTCGAGACCTCAATCGGAAGGTATAGATGTCACAGTTCCAATATGGATGATCAGCATGTCGACCTCTCCACTCGAATAGGACTAGCGCAGCCTTGCCATGTATATTTCGGTTCTGCCAATACACCAACATCCTTCCAACCCCGTCCCAGCCCAGTCCCTGATATAACACAAGCTAGCCCCGACGGCAGAGCAGGTTGGCTGTGAAGCTCTAGTATAGCTAGTGTGTTGCCAAAGACAGCCCTTTGTCGTTGGAGGTGGAGGTGGGATGGAGGTAGAGGGACATGAAGATCGCGGCGGCTTCAAGATTGCTGCGCGGGCTCTGAGCTGGACTTATTATTGAGGGAGGATGTGAGATGAGAGTGCTGGCTATAAGGGAGGGGAGGGTGATATGTTGGTGGGACTCTTTGAGTGATGCATATGGGCGAGTGTGAGGCTGTTGTGGTTGAGAGCGGACGTGAGACTGTTGGAATCGGGTGGATGTGCGCCTTGCTGGAATTGAGGGGGGGAGTGGGCTTGCTGGTTTACAAGGGAAGATGGGATGGACAAAGCTGATTGGTGAGGCCTGTTACAAAGGAGAGGCAGATATCGGTAGGACTTCTCAACTAATACAAGTCATGACAGGAAGTCTATTGTGACTGAGAGCGGGACTGAGACTGTTGCAATCAAGGGTGAAGGTGCACCTGCTATGAACGAAGGCGGACGTGAGACTGTTCTTCAAGGACGGATAAGATAAAATGGGGGAGAATGAAGTCGATTGGTATAAAAGAGGGGCAGATATCCGTACGGCCTCTGCACTGATGCACTGCTCCAAGGAGCCTTGATGGCGGACAAGCGCCAACTGTTGCAGGAGGGCAGTTGGCATTGATGGAGGAGATCAGTGAGCCTGCTTCCTTCGCTTGCTTCAATGCTAGATGATTGAAATAACACCCATATACAGATCTATTTATTCGCTACCTACCTACTGACCTGCCGACCTACCTACCGACAAACCTACATCCCCACCCGTCTACGATCCTACCTACGTCCTTACCTACCTATCGAACGAGCGACCTACCTACCTACCTACATACCTTCCACTCACGAACGCACACGCACATAGGATACGCAGCGATCGCCACTTGCTACTCCAGTATGAGAAGGTGCTGTGACACGTGGGACTCAGCTGGCGTGGGTATACAGTTCTGATATACAGCGATCGCCGCTTGCTCCATGGCACGAGAGGTTGCGTTGACATGTGGGGATTACCTGGCTTGAGGTGTGTGAGGGCGCATATACTGTTCTGATACGCAGCGATCGGCTTGATCCCACGGCACAAGAAAGGTGCTTTGACACATGGAATTCAACCTGCTTCAGTGGTGGAGGGTTCGTTGGCGGGGGGAAGGTTTTGATACACGGGATCTACCTTGCTTGGTGGGCATGAGGGCAAATACACCAATTCAAGACAATGTGTCAGGTGGGGCTTGTGGCGTCGGAATAGGGAAGGTGCTTTGATACATAGGATGCAGCTGGCGTGGGGCTTTTGAGGGCGCAGATACAATTTTGAAACAGAGATGGATGCTGTTTGTGGGGTGGAAATAGAGAGCGTGCTTTGATACATGGGATTCGGCTGGCTTCAGTGATAAAGGGTTCATTGGCATGGGAAAGATGCTATGATGCACGGCACGAGAGGGGGCTTTGACAGGTGGGATGCAGCTGGCGTGGATATACAGCCTGATACGCAGCGATCGGCAATTGCTCCTTTGGTATAAGAAAAGGTGCTTTGAGACATGAGATTCGGCTGGCTTGGTGGCTGTGAAGTCACATAACCAATTGCGAATCGCAACGATCGACGGTCCTATGGCACCAAGAAAGATGCATTGACGGCATAGGATTCGTACGGCTCGGTTGAGGATATGGGTCATCTGGCTCACGCGGGATACTGGACATTGAGCGTTGGGCAAGGGACTGGATAATGCCATGATGGGTGGAACACGCGATGTCACTGGACAAATAAACATTGAATGGGAAGACGCCGGGTCTGAAGAGATCTGGAATGATCTGGGACTGGTAGCTTCAGCTATCAATAAGCAAGAAACGATAATATTATGCTTCCAGCATCAGCATATCAGTACTATATTTCAGGAACCTCCTTAAACTGGCTTTTGAAAAATGTTGAAATCGTGGTATGGAGTAATAATGAGGGAGTTGGAGAGAGACGGTGAGGTGAAAACAAAAGATCTTCAAACAGGACAGCGTTATGGGTTGAAGTGGTCCTTATAGCCTGTATGGCATGTATCGAGATTTTCGAAGCGTTTGGATACCTGGAGCATGGTATACAATTGATGACTTTTAGTCTTTACGAGCGCGTGCCGGTATCCAGATTACTACGGCTATACCTCGTAGTTGTGAGAAACGCTGATATGTCGTGCATGTGTTAGTAGGAACGGCTACTAGCAAAAGGCTTTCACGCAAGCTGCGTTATTGCGTGGCTGGGGCGTTTGCTAGTCGTTGACTACTTAGTAATATAGGCAGTGGTTGTACGTTATCACATCTACAGGCGGTGGAACATACCAGGTTTTACGGTAGTCCGAGGAAGATACATAGTCAATGCATGCATGCTATAGGAAATAGAATGTAATGCAATCTAGCTAATCGAATCGAATCATCTATAGAAAAGGAAAAAGAAGCTTGAGCTTGTGGCTATAATCGATCGAACCTGGAAATGTGGTAGGAAGCCATAGGGCTTCACGGTTCTGAGATGGTGCTACGCATGCTGTGACGAAGTCTAAATTAGAGCCATGAGGGCTCCGCGGTCCTGGTGTATCAAGATGGGTGCTGCTATCGAATCTTTGGAAATCTGAAAGAGAGCCGGATGGGCTCCACGGTCCTGGTACATCGGGATGAGTGCTGCGCATGCTTTGATGAAAGTGGAGAAGAAAGCCACAAGTATTCCGCGTCCCTGGCGTATTAGACCGAGTATTGCGGATGCTTTAATCGAGTCTTATGTCCAGTTGGAAATGAGCGCCCATCGTGCCACCAGCTTCTTGTCATCTCTCTCGACAAACATTGTGAAATCAACATCTCCGATCTGGAGCTCGCACCAACATGAGGGAATGAGAAGAATGAACCTGAAATTTCTTGGGTATCGCTGACGCTTTTGCCTTAGGACGCATGATGAAGATAAAGAGCTGCCGTAGTGGCAGCAACAATTGCACAAGAAGCGAATAGCGGCACCGTCCTCAGTCCGCTTAGGATCTCACACGGCTCATCACATGATAGTCCCACACGGCGTTGCCTTGTTGATCGCGCGCCGTTAGGAGCCGTATGTATTCAGTGTAGAGACGACCTTGATAGCTGTAAGCATATGGTGCCAATTTGTGACGCTGGTAGCCATTGGGTTCCTTGCCGATCTCAAGGAGCCTCTCGTCTGATTCTCGTAGGTTGTACGGGACGTTCTTGTCGAGCTGAGGCTTTCCTGCAGCTCGTCGCTGAGCGACCGACCGTCCCTTCCTCCTAGCTGGCTGAACACCTTGTGCAGTAGCCGCAGCAATAGCAGCAATAGGAGGAGTTGGTGGAGGAGGCGGAAGCGGAGGCGGAGCAGTTCCCACCAATTGCGTTTGATTGCCGTGGTCGTTTGCTGTCTGTTCGAAGTTTTCGGCTACCTTCTTCAATTGGCTTAGGATTGCGCTGAATCCGTATAGTAGGGCATCAGAACCGGGAATCGCGTCCTGGGCTGATATTCGCTCGGTGACACCCTGCAGTGCCTTCTCTCGGCGTGCCCGCGAGGGTGTGTGCCTCCGATGAGTGGAAGTGGCAGGCATGCTTTGATGCCGCTTCTTCTGGACGCTCAATGGTGTTTGTGGAAGCAAATGTGGTGGGACTACGGCCGGTAGATCCGAGGATTGTGCGTGACCGCCGTTGGAGTTATCGTCTTGGGCTTCGTGGCGACTCTTCCGACTAGAGTCCATCCTAGCGTCCCTCGGTCCGTTAGTAAATGGGGATGAAGATGGTGGTGTCTGTCGATTGCCTCCACTCGTCCCTGGACGAGATCCGGAGGCAGACGGAGCACTTCCTGCTGAAGTACTGGAGACTCTGCTAGTTGTCGCACTCGGTCCAAGAGGCAGAGGATTCGTAGATGGTAACCTGCTACGATACTTATGCATTCTTGCGCGCGCTCCCAATCCGGAACTATGATTCCGACGTCGTCTCGGCATGCTGGCAGCTGGAGCAGCTTCCATAATGCTGGGGTTTGGGCTTGAAGGGGACTGTAAGCCTTGTGAATGTGGCGTGGTGGTGGTAGACACTGGATCTTCTTGAGCGAAGTCTATCGCTATATGAGGACCCAATTTGTCAGGGTACTTTTCCTTTTCGAGAATGCGACAACAGGCACTTTTGACTGAAAGAGGATGGCCAGAACAGGAGGTGAGCTGCTTGACATGCTTAAGAAACTCCAGTCTGGAACCTGGCCAGGTGGCTAGGCTTGGTACAAACTGTGTCGTCTGCCTGAAGTATTCAGGTAAAGAAAGACAGGTGCACCGCCTTCCAACTCCTTCAGGTACGCGAAATCTTTCGTACTCGGTGACCGGTCTCTGTTTACCGTTCCGCCAGGTGTGCTGAGGTACCCTATTGCCATGCAACAGAGGCTCATTTGTCTTGGTCGCCACCTGGTCTGCGTGCACGGCGAGTTCAGTGCGGCCGAAAGATGAGCGAATAGATACTTCACTATGGGGCGTCTGCTTGTGCGTGTTCTTGGGAGTCTTGCGCCGTTTCATTGTCTCATCACCATCTTCCGCCATTCTCTTCTTGTCGTTGACCGTTGAGCGCTCAGTATGTCCTTTTGCCTCGCGTTGCTGCTTCTTCGCTCTTTCTTCTCTTTCTTTCTCTTGCATGACCTTCACCTGGGCTACCAGTTGCGCCAGCGTCGACTCATGTTCGAGAATTTCTTTGGGAATTTCGACGATGCCCTCTTGTTCGAGTATCCAGCTGCGGTTATGACGATTCCATGTCGGTGAGGGAGGCCGTCTGAGTAGATCTTGCCCATCTTCAGATTCGTACTTGATGTGATACTTCGCTGGTGTGGAATTGGGTGACGGGGACGGGGAACCTTCCAAGTCGATAGTCTCGTTAAGGCCACCTCTGTGGCCCCGACCAGCAGTCGAAGGGACGTGATTCTGCTTTTCGCAAACAGGCCTTGACTCAGATTTGGGCAACGGTCGTGCATCCCTGGCTTCTTTCGACGACGGCACCCAATCATCGTCTCGCCCCTTGCCCATATCTGAGTTCAACCCACGAGCCGACATCGACGTTGACTGCCTGCTTGAGACAATGTTTGTCGTGGTTCCATTGCTGAACGCCGAATCGCCCACGAGTTTTCCTGCGCCCATCCCACATTTCCTTGAAGAATACTCGACACCGGACTCAAGACACTTCTTCGGTGAGTGCTCGATGGATGGCAGGACCTTTTGCGGTGATGTCGTTGCACGATACTTGAGTCTTGTCTCGGAGTTCCCTGTCTTTGGACGCGAGGCTAGAGTGGTATGCGCTGTGGTGTTGTGAAAGGCTTGTGCTGGTGTAGAGCTGGCAAACACCTTGACGCATTGAAGAGGAGTTTCCTTCATTTCTCGATCACGAGGCCACGAGAATGAGGAGCGTGTATTGGGCTCGACCGTCGCCAACGGTGCTCGCATGGTGCTGAGTCCCTCCGACTTCATAGGTGTCTGGGCTTGTGTCTCCTGTCCAAAGCTAATCAGTCTTGGCTTCCTTGATGCTCAGAAAGGAGCGTACTCACAAGACACGACTGTCACAGCTGGATTTTGTCCATATAAGCCTCTGTGTAGACGAAGTGAGAAGATGTCGTGGGAAGACGAGGAGAGAAGACGGGTGGATTTCCAGAGAAGGAAGTCGCGAATGTTCCAACACACAAGAACGCGACTGCCCAAACGCGTCTGGGACTAAATGTCGATCTTGGCAGGGTCATCACGATTGCGCAAAGCAATTTCCGCCTGAGTGTTGATAGACGTTACACTGATAACTAGCCCTAATCACCCATACTGTTGCTTATGCTGGAATGAAGGAGTTCGCCAGCGTCTCAAGAGCCACTTTTCACGTTTGACTTTGGCGACTAGCTGCTAGCCATACCATGAACTACCTCTGATGAAGAATGGCAGGTTGTGTTGCACTTTGCGTGATCCTAGACTTCTTCATCTTTTCTTGGGTCTAGTGCTGGACTACGACCACCAATATTGGAGACTCTGGGAAAGACGTTTAGGGCAGAAAACCAGTCGGACACACCGGGGAACAACATCCATACATGCCAGGCGAGCCTCCGACACAATTGGAGGCTAAAACGAATCTTAGTCTTCTGCCGACGCGTTTTTGTCCGCAGGGTAGAACGCGCGATTATCATCTCCGCAAGTAGTCGTCCCTCCGAGACGTACAATAGCAGTGGAGTCTGAAAGCTCATCCAGACTGCGGTCATCCGACACTTCTATAGCAGGTCCAGAGTTCCAATATGATCGCTAAATCAAGCCTGTTGACACGACCTCCATGCTGGGGCTATCATCTGTACACGGACAAGTCTGTCTTGCTAGGCGGAACCGTATAGAGGAAGGAAGGTGACTTCAGGGGGGAGGAGGGTCTGATAGATTCGTATCTGTTAGCCACAGCCACCAAGAAGAGTCAGGATTCGCTTCAGGAATGCTTGCTTACACTCCCTCTCGAAGAGCCTCTCTTCTAGTATCGTAAACCACTCGCCTTGTTGCAAGCCTGTTCCCGTAATACTCGTACAGATTCATAGCCCGCAGTACGACAGGCTGTCGCACAGCCTCTTTGAGCCCTGAACAGCCTGTGGGCAATTGTAGGGGAAGGAGCGTTGGCTCGTTGCGCGTGTAGGATGCTTGTGCTTGGTAGACATAGCTTGCGATTCTGCTTATGCCTGGTATGTGTCGGTGCTTCGGTTGTATTAAAGCTTTATGATGGACTGAAAAGGTACCCTTTGCGAGCACTGATGCCTGTTGCTCAACGGAATCTAGGTAGAGGGTAACAGCTGGGATGCACAAAGCTCCTAGGCAAAGCGCCAGTACTCGTACTTTGTGTTGGCTGGAAGCTTGACCTGCCAGAGAAAGATTTGGGGGGGTGTAGGCTACGGTCTGCTAGACCTGTTCTGACGATCCCGCATCCTTCTCTCCGTATGCCCTGTATGCTAGCTCCAGCCCTGTACCCTTTCCTTGGCTCTAGCCCTTGCGTGTAGCACTGTGTATGTTCGCTTTGGTCTGTAGGCGGCGATTTCAAGTGATTGTGGCTCTGCGGCAACTGCTGTATGCTCCCTGCATATGATGTCAATAGTAAACCTAAGCCTGCAACTTATGATTCGTACGTACGCAGGTGGTGTCAGGCCGCTGGGGCTCTGTAGCTGACCATCCTAGCAACTCTAGCTACCGCCCTCGCAATCCATGCTTGTGAGGTGGTGTCCTGATTTGTAGCTCTGCGGTGACAGTCCAGCCGCGTGCATCAGATGTTAGTAGTATCTGTGATTCCGCAACAACCACGCTGTGCAGCAAGCTCCCTACAGGTGGCGTCAATGGTGTATGTAGTTGGCGGCTAGGTACCAGATCATGCTTCGCAGGCGGTGTGCCCTCATGCTCTCTGGCCTTGAATCAGCGCTCAATGGTGTTCGTAGCTCCTTAGCTTGACCCACGAGCAACATTCGGCAGCCCGCCTATGTCGAAAGGGCCAGCTTTTGCGCCGCTGTGACAGTCAACGAAGACCTTCAGGGGAGATGTTGAAAGATGGAGTTGAGATGTTGTACGAAGCAATAGCCGTTGATCTGCCACAAGCAAGGAAGGTCTGACGAGGATGACTAAGCACAATCTTGGCAAGTCTTCCTTCCCTGAGTGACCTGGCCCTGAACTTTACGATATATTCCAGGCTACCCAAAGTCTAGATCTTGACTCCAGATATCTCTGATACAGCTTTCACTTGCTCCTTATCGCTGTCAAAGCAGTCGCGTGGTCGATTCAATATGCCTCACTGCGTACGCAATCACCGACCCTTCTCCGATTGTACATTTTTGGGTAGGAACTCGGCTGCCATGAAGGAGATATGAACTCAAAGAGGCTCTCATTCCGAGGACTGTTACTATATCTAGCATCTTTAAAGGTCTTGTACTAACATGTCTAAGCCTGACTTCCATATCACCATCAATAATACTCCAGGTATGCTCCAATAATCCTTTACACACATATTCACCAACTGAGATGCTTAGATTCTGCTTTAAAGCAATTCCACAAGCCCAATATGCCACTATGATCACTTCGGCGAAGTCGCAAAATCACTGTTGAACGCTTTGCCAACCCTGTCCCACCAACTACTTCCCCAATATAGCTTCAACTCCAGCATTGGTACCCTCGCTGAGACCTGATCAGTCGTCTATCCCAGCCAATATGCAAGTGTTCAGTCTGTTCAGTTGCTGAAAGGCGCTCTTATCATACTTTCTCCAGCGTCCCGGACGATTGTAACTTCCCTGACGAAGCATACTTCTGAGGGTAAAAGCGGACACAGCGAGATGTCGGACGCAGGAATTCCTTCGGGGCAATAGAAGCGACACCTGGCCCCAGAGTACCACCCAACAGCCCAATGGTGTCTATCACAAACGTGTCGAGCATGACTGCAGTCGTGATTACGGAAACTCCGAACCCGCGCCGCTCCCCAAACGGCCATTCTGGGCACTCCAGGCGCACCACAACCTCTTTGAATCCGACCAGCGACTTCAGGGCTTGGAACCATTGATACTCGATTGCGAGGGAAGGCCATCGTGCAAACTTTCCGCATTTGATGATGACGTGGCAAACCTGGCGTCTGCTATTGTTGCTTTCCCCAATATTCTTGATGAGCTTGGTCCAATATCTGGAAATTCGCCCCTCCAACCACTGTTTGTATAAGTCTAGATGAATCTCGATATGGCTCAGGTTTTCCAGCATGAGTACATTTGACTCAGTGTATTTCCTGAGATATGGCAGGTCGCAGGTTAAGTACAGAGGGAATTGGAACCACCCTTTCCGATGGAGAACCATTGTCGCTTCCTGGTTTACCTGCTTCGAGCTTTGCAATATCGCCAAATCTTGGTGAGCGTCTTTCCGCAACTTCTTCACAGGATTCAGACTTATGAACATAGGGATGCAATTGTGGCAGAACATGTGGTTGTAAATTAGGTCACGGATCTCCTGGGGAAAGTCGAGGAAGCGGATGCCTCCCATGCTTGCTGATATCTTGTCAGTCATCTTGATTGCAAAGATAGATCTATGGGAGAAGATAATTGTGAGGAGATTTAAGGTATGAACTGCGAGTCTTTATGGTGCTAGCATTATAATCGAGACTTTTTCCTGATAACCGTTGCGCTAACACCTTGAGTCAGAGTACTTGGAAACGCCCAATATCCACAATTTTCCCAACCTGGTCAAGACTCTCTATGGCCACCACCTACCTTAGTATAGAGTGGAGCTTTCTCCACTTATTTCTCTCAGCCAAGAGTCTGAGGGTTGCCAGATACAGTGGTATGGCATGAATCCTGAAGAATTAGGTTGAAGGGTGTGTATCATACGCTTTTTCTCGAAGCTTCCTCGAGCTTGATCGACGATACCTGCTACAAATTCCAGCGGAATGCGTCCTTCGCCAGGCGCATCACAGACATGTCAGCCGTTAGGCCACACGAGTGAACACCCCAATTCTTCTAGATGTTGTCGTGATTCAACCGAAGTGTAGCTTGGTATAGCCAAATCTCGCCCGGCATCCTATCTTTTCTTCTCTTCGTGTCCGTCTCAATACACGATGTTACTCTTTGCACGCGCAGTCTACCATGTTACGAAACTCACCAACTGTTACGGATTGTTACGCAGTCCAATCACTTTCCCCTATCATACAGAATCCCAGACGCTGAAAGCAATCACGGGAAGCCGAATCCCATCTCTCGAGCGTTTGGCAAGTCTCTAATTCAGCGATGGCCCGACGTGATCAATAAGATCTAAGGCATGCACGTCCCTTGAGCTCCAAATCCATATCAGAAGTACCATCTGTGTTTGACAGATCTATATGAAATCCCCCTTGAATGCATTTCAAAACAGTCGTCTGAAAGTCATGGCACTCAACTTCCGAGTACTCCTTTCTTTGTATATCCCAGCCAGAATAATATCCACTCCGTTACACAACTCCGTTATACATTCATCGCTTGGTTTCCCTTTGCCTTCCTATAACTATCAGATTCGTCCCTCTACATCTCCATCATCTTGGAAAACCCTGGTAGTGGTATACCCCTTCACACTCATTCTTGAGCTTCCACTACGTTCACCGCTTCGATATCGCATGGGTAGGATAGCCTCGGCCCAGCGACAGGCGTAGAGTCCAGTGCAAAGAATGAGCTCTCCCTCCCAAATTCTGGCGATTGACAGAGTGCCTCCGTAACCGCCCCTCCGCGTATTGTGGTTTTGAATCAAGTATAAAGGCAGTGCCGAGTCGCGTGAAGTATGCGTGCTCTGGTAGCATGTAGATATTATCCGGACTCGCTGTTTCGCTCGATTTAGTTTCGAGTATAATTTGCGAAACTGGATGCCATCTCCCTCTACCCTAGATTACAGTGCACTCCTTCATCATCTCATGGACTATGTAAGCACAAAGTTTAGTTCTGATGTCTGCATGGCTCTAGTGAGAACGAATCCGCAAGCTGTGACGACGAGGGATTGCTGTTCGTAATTCAGAATGCCTTTGTGCGTGCTGCTTGTTTATTATGCTACGATATATCATAAGAAACTCATGCTAACGATGTCAACGATGGCTTTAAAGCGCTCACAACCAATGCTTGCCAATCCATACCCATCTCGCCGCATTCATGCTTCTTCCGCATGAGCTTCGCGTACGCATCAGCTGTTTCACTAACTAGTACCTTTCCCAATAGCAATTGCATCAGCTCAAGATAGTTCTCGACGTTCTTCTCATCTGTTTTGAAGTTTAGCGTCGTAGCCTCGATATTCGAGAAGCCAAGCGCAGTCAGCCTTGTTTTTACGGCTTCGGGATCGCTCCAGGATCCCGATAAAGATGGTGGGCCTTGAAATGATGGGATTATTTCCTGAACGGAGGGAATCCAACCGGGTTTGATCCAGCAGGTGAATCCGAGACGACCTCCCTCACGCAGTATTCGATGGGTCTCTTACCGTGCACACGTCAGCATATTCACGCACATTAGCGAGGGGAATGCTGACCCTTTAGTGCTTTGAGAGGATCGGGCATCAGCTGCGGCCCAAAATTCATTAAAACGTGCGAGAAGTAGCTGTCGCCGTACGGGACCGCCTTGGCTACAAGTCAACCGCGAATCTGAGGTCTGATACATGGAAAAGCTCGAAGTACCTGTGCATTTGTAACTTGCGCTTCAGCACGCCAAGCATTCTCCTTGATCCTTTGCGCAGTCATCTCGACCATGGTCTGGTCGAGATCGCCACATATGACCCGCATGTCATGGTTGTGGGCGCCACCGCCTTCCGTTAATCGAGCCGTGAGGACGCCTCCTCCGCAAGCATTGTCTAAGATTAGAGATCCCGCTGGCTGCGAGGGTAGCAATCCACACTGGGAGAGTAATGCCTGGGCTGGCGGGCCTGTAGCTGTCTCTGCTGCATTTTGAGCTGGGAAAGAAACTTAGCGGGTGACTTTTACTCTCATGAACAGAGCTGTCTGTACCAGATCTTGTGAATTGAGAGCGAAAGGGAACGCCCGCCATTGTGTTATAGTTGAGCTGAAGAGGACATCGAACTTCGTCAGCTGAGAATGCCAAGGCCGAAAGTTCTTGGCGCTACTAAATAGAGAGAGGACAGGAGATGTGTCCTTCCCGTATCGAATCAAAGCATTTGGATCTACAACAGTAGAGTAATATATCACAACCAAGCAAGCGGCTTCCCGCTATAATTGAGAGAGACATCACGATGACAATGAGCCGAATCTCCTTAACATTCTTACTTTACCAAGGATTCTATAGAAATATATCGGTTCTTTTATGAGATTAAGGAGACCACCTAAATCCTCATCCATCAAGGGGACATCCTTCGATACTTGAGGCTCCTAGCAAAATCAGCACGCTTGCGTACAGTAAATACAGATCTACCAGTCTCCGTAATCAAGTCACGACCCATCCAGAGACTTTCTCCAAGACTCCTTCTCCTCAATTTCCTCCTCAAGCACCATGATCCTACCGTCTCTGTCTTTAATCTCGCTTTCTCTCTATCAAATCGGCTTTCTTCAGCTCTCGTGCTTTCTCTCGCGTTGACTGTTTCGTTCTCTGCAGCCTCTCCTCCTCCGACGACACCAAAGACTCTCTGTAAAGGTATAACCCCTCGCAAAGAAAGCGTTCCGCCCTAGGTATAAACTTCGAGCCTTGAGATGCCTGCCCACACTCTTCTCTATCTTGGTAGAATGGCTCTTGATGTATCCTGCGTATGGCGCGAGTTTTAGCGGCAACATATTCCATTACTCTGAAATTCTTTGGGATAGCCCGTGGCTTTTGACCGCTCTGATATAGCTCGTTCAGAGCGGCATCAGGCTTTCTGATCTCCTCCAGCTCAAAATTTTGTAGTGTCGCAGTGGCCGCGGCAATTGTGGCTCCGTGGGTACCAAAGCGCGAGTTCCGTGCTTATCGGCATAATTCTCTAAACCCTGAAAACGCGCTCTATTCTGGTATACTCGCCCCTGAGTGGCAGTGCTGTTCGTCTGAGGAGTTACTCACGCAAATGGAGAACATTCTTGGTATGCCATTAGACATGGTAGAGGAGACGAATGGTAAGGATTTGCACCATGCAAGAGCAGAAGGATCCTAGAATTCACACAGCAGCTCTTTCAAATGAAGTTTGTTCATCTCAGCACCGCAGCCGCTCTTGGTACATCATACCACCTTTCCTAGTAGACTTGCTCGAGGATAATCTCCCGAGTAGTAGATATTGGTAACCGTGAGGTGTAGCATTAGCGCGGACTCTTCTGCGCGCAGTCTCGCGGTCCACAGGTTGCCTCACTAATTGTCCCTCCACCGTCTTGAAAAGCCTCACAGCCTCCAGCTCTGGTCGAGCTTGAATTCGTGCTATTGTAATCGGGGCCTAAATCAGTCAAAGTCGGCAATCCTGGCAGAAGAAAATCGCTCGTCCAGACAAGTTGGGCAGCCCCCAGCGTTCGTCGACTCCGCGAAGCCGCCGTTGTAATTCGATCCACGATCTGGCTAAGCCCCGAAGGACGCTGATTTAGTAAGAGTTCGCACCTTTACCACCCGCATCGCAGACGGTCTTCCCTCCACCGGCGCGGAAGCCTCTGTTCGCCCTGAAACCCAGCTCCGTGCGGGTCAGACCGAGGCCTAACCAACAATTTACGGTGTCTAAAGGCTGCGAAATCGTCCCTCCCATGAACTTGGAACCGTGCACCTAGACTAGAGAAAGGCGATACCGACATGACATTCGTACTAGTTGCACGGCCGACTTTTCGACTAGGAAATGAAGAAACTCCCCGAATGCCACCCAACCCAGGGACCGGTTGTAGAATATCCGCAACAACCCTCTCAAGTGGACTCCCCTTGGGAAGCCAACTTGAGTCCAAATCAGTGTCGACATGGTAGCAACCACCTCTTACTGGATCAAAAGGCCAGAACTCGAAGACAAGCTAGACTTCCTCAGCTCTGGCAATAGTAACTTTCGACACATCTTCCCCATGGTCTCGTAAAGACTCGATGCCAGCCTGCGCCTATATCTCTGTTGAAGCCGAATATAACGATTACCGCCACTGTGAATATTACGCGAATCCACTATCTTTCGAATCCATATCGTCCTCCATCGCACTCTTCGGGTCTTTCTTATAGTCCCCTTCGTAATACATCAACGCCCCTATCTAGTGAAACACATGAAAAGCAATACGGATATAGTCGTCAGATTCAGTCGACCCGGTAGACTCTTCTGAGTAGTTTTGGTTCCGCCATTGTCGACAGGTCCGCGTTATTTTGGTTCCACATTATCATTGAAATCCAGGACATTGCTAGGCAGTATTGAGCGTTTCTCGTTTGGCATCACCTGGCGCTGAGGCTTAAGTCCATTGCATAGTATGATCTTGTACACGATACCTCGGCTCTGACTGATCACAATAACTGGAGGGTACTCAGGGATGTTGATGTCGTATAGGTCGTCAAGTTGGTCTGCGTTGTTGTAATCCGTGGTGTGGAGACTTTTCATGTACTCTTCCCAAGATGAGATGGGTTATGCCATTCATTCTCACACTGCTGTCAAGGTTCAGTAGACCACCGCAAGTATTCCAATCAATCACATTCGGGAAAAACACGTCAATCGAGCAGAAAGATCGTGAAAGCAGTGCTTGTTGCCCTGGTTGCCCTGCTTCAGCATGAAGGCCTCAAACCTAGGTTTGGGCTCTCCTGCAAATAGCGGAGCTTGCGCAAATGATGGTGGTAGAACTGATATTGGGCTAAGACTGACAGAAATGAGCTTGAGAGCTGGCACTGGAGACGTGGACTTGGACTTCGTTCAAGATGAAAATTGGAAAAACGTATATTTTTATATAGGAGAGGGCGCTGGAGAATCTGGGTGGCGTTACGCCAGGTGTCTTCTTGTGTACCATGTATGTCATTGTGGAGCTTGATATACGACTAAAGATGTATGATCTAGGGACCAATCTTGTCTATCCCCAAGTGTGAATCACGGCGGCTGTGATATTCTTGGCCATGACACACGAACTGAGGAGGATTGCGAGGCTCGCAGAGAGAGATGATGTATGTATATACTGAGTACAGAGAAGGTTGGGGACGGCAACAGTATATATGTTCTGTCGGTGAGTGTTGTCCACAGTCACTTATGAGGGGGAAGCAGAGCATGCAGTCTTCACTCGCACTGATGGCGAAGTTTGTATCAGATCTTGTGAATTGAGAGGATGAAGGAACAATCGTCACTTTTTAATAGGTAGGATGAAGGTGACGTGGCTGGTTTCTCAGTAGAGTATTCAAAGGCCCAAAGCTTCAAGCGAACAGGTCAGGGGAGAGCGGTTGATGGGATCCCAGAGGCAAGCCCTTCTCGCATCATATCAACGTATCGGAATCTGCAGCCGACTCCTTCTATCAGCACCATCCCAAATAGAATTGATGCTTTCATGCAGCAGTCAATATAATCCAGCATGCTTTCGGTGATGCCTTGAGTTGTGAGAGCCCGATGGAGCAAGAATGGCAGCCAGCATGGATTAGGATGAAGCCTTAGGAGTGTGAATAAATAGCTGCAATAAGTGAAGAACAGCCTGAGAAGGCCCAATGGATCAAACACGACAGCCAGCATGGATTGGAATGAAACGTGGGAATGTGAACAAACAGCAGCAATAGATGAAGGACAGCCGGGTACCATCCGTCTCTGGCATGTGCTCAAATCTTCCCAAGGTGAAAGTCAGTGGGTATCGTTGGATTGCGTGTGAAATGAGAGAAGACTTGCTGCAAACACTCAATCAAGTCACCACGGCCAGTCCTTCATTGTACTGCTCTGGCGGTGAAGGGTCCCCAAAGCCTCGCATTGGTTCCCTTCACGTTGGAGTATGGGCTTTGTTCAAGTTGAGAAAGTCCAGATGCATGCCCTTATCCTTGGTGGTGGGTAAGTCTGCCTATTGATATAGCTTTGTGCTCCATGGACAAGGTCCAATTGTCCCCATCCGAAAATGATCCGATCGAAAAACTATTCATCCGTGCCTTCCATTGCCAGTCAATGCTTATGGCGCCCCGAGTCCTTTGTATTTTCTTCCAAGGCAAGTTGCCCTACAATTGCAAGATCGCGAGTCAAGGTCCAATGGCGTTCCAGACTCGTCTCGAATGGAGTGATCCTTTAGGAAGGGCTTTGGCTCACTGCTGTTTCATCTTCAGTACCATGTCAACATATAATCTCTGATGTGCAGACCTGTCTAAGACTTGTCGACCAACTCCCCGCTGCTCAAAGCATGCCCATGAATCGAGGACAGCCATCCCAATCTCGACTTCAGTGTGGGACCGATCATGATCTTGAGTGCTTCGGCAAGCGGCTCGAAGAGACTGGAGACCGATAATATCCCAAGCGTAATGCGAACACGAAGATAATTGCTTGAGCCTTTCGCGCTGGCACCAGATACAGACTCCGCTCGCAGATTCGTCGCATGAGTCTCTGGTAATGACCCAACTTATCGACTTCACCTGATCCTGTCTTGGAAATTGCTCTGACTTCAAGTCGACGACTATGCTGATCCTGGGTGACTCAATTTTCTTCAACAGGGATACGCTCATCTTGTCCTTCGGGCTCCGTCTCGTTTTGAACAGAGTTCCTGTCTTGAGCCAATATTGATCGT
>JAABUW010004011.1_pt1 | contig 20388 bp, 15 predicted proteins | sample 5560081 | NCBI WGS metagenome assembly JAABUW01 (sample SAMN10711882, study PRJNA513363) | rock metagenome | isolation source: Antarctica rocks | place: Antarctica: Victoria Land, Knobhead sud
GTATGGATGGCGCGATCACGAGGGCCAGCGGCGCCACGACGAACGCGGCGACCGCCGCGTTGATCAGGAACAGACGCTGGTGCAGCGCCTCGCCCAGCAGCGCCACGACCCCGATCAGGAGCCAGAGTGTGGGTTGCATGCTCTGATCCTCCTCAGGCTGTCGAACGACCTGTTCCGACACGTCCAGTTTCTACAACGCGCCATACCATTCTCCTTTCACCGTGACGATCACCGCCGATCGGCGGTGGCTTCACTCTCTAGTGTGCATTGTACGCACGGCGCGGGCCACCACTAAAGGGCCACGCGGCCCACCTAATCACGCACCTAAAGGGTCACACATGCGGCGGAACTGTACAATGGTGGAACAACAGGCGTGCGTTTGTAGGAGATAGACCGTCGTGACATGGTGGTTGTGGGTTCTGGTAGGTGTTGTAGCGCTCGCGGGCGAGGCCGCGTCCATGGCGCTGTTCCTGCTCAATGTGGCGGTCGCCGCGTTCGTCGTCGCCGCGCTCGTCCTGCTCGGGGCGTTGTCCGCGCCCGTGCAGGCGGTCGTGTTCATCGCCCTAGCGGTCCTGCTCATCGGCCTGATCCGGCCGCGCCTGTTGGCGGCGCTGACGCGGCACGAGCAGGGGCGTCTCGCCGTCGAGCAGGGCGCGGCGCTCGTAGATCGTTTCGCCACGGTGACCGATCCGGTGACGTGCGACGGCGGCACGATCCAGGTCGGCAAGGCCGAGTTCTGGACCGCGCGTGTCTCTTCGCCCACGGAGCAGCTTCCCATCGGGAGCCGCGTGCGTATCGCCGCCGTGCGTGGGCTCACCGCCTATGTCGAGGCGCTGCGTTTGCCTGAGACACCCGAACCCCCGCCTATCGCGCTGGCCGCCGCGACGTGCCCTGTCGAAGCGCCGGCGTGTGATCCATCGCCCACTTTTGGCGCCCTGCTCAAGCGTTATCGCCTAGCGGCGGAGCTGACGCAGGAAGAGTTGGCCGAGCGCGCCAGGCTCAGCGTGCGCGCCATTAGCGACCTTGAGCGTGGGCTGCATCGCGCGCCCCAGAAAGAGACCGTCGCCCTCCTCGCGGACGCCCTAGCGGTGACGCCCGCGGAGCGCGCCGCGCTCGAGGCGGCCCGCCGCGCGGGTTCTCGGGGCGGGACGGAAGCGGGGAGGAGCGAAGCGCGTCCGTAGGGCGGTGGCGAGGCACTGCGGTGTTGGAGCTTTCTAACCGACCGCAGTCGACGTTACGCTGCCATGCGACCGCAGTCGCAGGTTACAATCTGTTCAGCACCGCGACCGTCTCGACGTGGTATGTCTGCGGAAACAGGTCAACTGGCCGCACGCTCTCGACGGCGTAGCCGCTGTCAGCGAAGCGGCGCAGGTCGCGCGCCAGCGTGGCCGGGTCGCACGAGACGTAGACGATGCGCGGGATCTCGATGCGCGCCAACTCGGCGATGACCCGTTCGTCCAGGCCCGCGCGCGGCGGGTCGAGGACGGCGGCGTCGGCCGCGTGGCGCGGCAGCCCGTTGAGCTCGTCGACAGCGTCGCCGGGCACGACCTCGATGTTGCCCAGCCCGCTGGCCTTGGCGCTCCTGTTGGCGTCGTCCACGGCCATGGGGTCGTTCTCCACGGCCAGCACCTGCCCGGCGCGCCCCGCGATGGGCAGGGTAAAGGTCCCCGCGCCGGCGTAGACGTCGAGCACGCTCTTGCCGGCGATGTCGCCCAACGCGTTGAGCGCCTGGTCCACCAGCAACTCGGCGGCTGGCTCGTTCACTTGCCAAAAGGTGAGCGGCGAGAGGTGGAAGCGGTAGCCGGCGAAGCGCGCGTCGAAGTAGTTGGCGCCCCACAATGAACCACCCGGCCCCGTTTCGTGGGGGGCCATGATAATACCGTCGACGCCGGGGATGGCCTCGCCGAGCGTGGCGGCGAACAGCCGCATGTCGCGCCGTTTGGCCTCCGCGCGCGGGTGCAGGACGAGTAGCAGCGACGGGCCGCGATAACCCTCTTCCTCCTCCCCTTTCCATGGCGTCGCCGTGCGCACTGTAACCTCGGCCACGAGCGCGCGCAGGGGCGCGCGCCACTCCTCGGTGGAAAGCCGCGCCAGGACCTCCGCGATGAGCGGCTGGATGATGTGGCAGTGATCCACGGCGAGCAGGCGCTCGCTGGCCGACTGGTGGTAGCAGGGCCGCCCCTCGTCGTCGATGATCCAGCGCGCGCGGTTGCGGTAGCGCCACGGCGACGGTGACGGGACAGTCTCGCCCACGTAGAGATCGGGTAGATGGGCCTGACGCGCCATCAGGTCGGCCACGATGCCCCGCTTGAGCGCGAGTTGCGCCGAGTAGTCGAGGCTCTGGTACTGGCAGCCGCCGCAGGGGCCGCGCTCGCCGGGCAGCGCTCCGCCGCTCGGCACGGGACCGCGATTGTAGCCGTTCTCGCCGAAGTAGACGCACGGCGGCGCCTCACGTCCTTCGCTTGGGGTCACGACCTGGATCGCGCGCGCCTCGGCGAAACGATTCTTTTCCAGCGTCAGCTCGGCGCGCACCGTCTCGCCCGGCAGGCCGCCCTGCACGAAGACGACGCGCCCGCCCTCTTGCTCGCGGGCGACCATGCGGCCGCCGTAGGCGCCGCCCTGCAATTCCAGTTCAAGCGGCTGCCCGGTCGGACGCCGCTCACCGGGTGAGCGCCGGTATTTGTTCTGTGAAACCATAGTAGTATCTGTCCTTCGATGAAGTGGCGCACGAAACGTGCGACCTCAGTCGCGGGTCACGACGCCCGCCTCCCAAGCATACTCCATCCGGCGCGCCGTCCAACGCGCCGTCTCGTGATCGTGTAGGCGCGCCACGACGTGTAGGCTCATGTCTATGCCCGCGGAGACGCCGGCCGAGGTGATGACGCGTCCCTCGTCCACGACGCGCGCGCCGGACAGCACGTCGATCGTCGGGTATTGGCCGCGCATCCAGTCGATGCTGGCCCAATGCGTCGTGGCGCGGCGGCTGGCGAGGATGTCGCGCTCAGCCAGCAGGAAAGCGCCGGTGCAGACGCTCGTCGTCAACTCTGTCCGGCTGTCCTGCGCCGCGATCCAGTCCAGGAGCCGTGCATTGAGCCGTTCGCGGCGCGTGCCTTGGCCGCCCGGCACGACCAGGATGTCGAGCGGCGGGTGGTCGTCGATCGTAGCGTGCGGCTGCACGAGCAGTCCACCGCGGCAGGAGACGACGCGCGGCCGCTCAGCGATGGTCACGACCGTGAAGAGGCTCAGGTCATCGTCGTTCTCGCCGGCGGGCCGCGCGACCGAGAAGACCTCGAAGGGGCCGCAGAAGTCGAGCACTTCGACGTCGTCGAAGATCAGGATGCCCACGGTGCGGCGCTGTTGTCCGTTCATGGCCGCAACAGTTTCGCTAGGATGCGCGTGATGTTCCAGGCGTCATCCCCGGCGCGATGGTGCGTCCCTTCCAGGGGCAGCCCCAGTAGTTCCAGCGCCCCGTCCATGCCGACCTCGCGCGGTAGGGAATGGACGAGCGCGAAGAGCGTCTTGACGTTGAGGTGGCCGGGGCCGAAGGGGTAGGGGACGCCGAACGCCGCGCACTGGCGCTCGAACTGCCGCCGGTCGTAGTCGCCGTAGCTCGCCCACACGCGGTCTTTGGTACCGTAGGCGTGCTGCAAGTGGGCGCATGCCTCCGCGAAGGGGACGCCCGCGTCGACCTGCTCCTGTGTCAGCGTCGTAAGGCTGGTACAGAAGGGGCTGACGCGGGAGCGCGCCGGCCGCACGAAGATGTCCTCGCGGTCCACGCGCCGCCCCGACGCGACGTCGAGCGCGCAGACGCCGATCTCGATGATCTCGCTCTCCTCGCCGTCCGGCGGCGCGCCCTCCCAGCACGTCGACTCGACGTCGATCACAACGACCTGATCCAGTTTCCTCGCCACACGCTTGTCCTCCGCTACACGCCGTCTAGCAGCCAACCGGCGCCCACGTCAGGGCAGTAGGTCGACAGGAGAACTGCTATGGCCTAGTCGCACCAGCCTCCGGGAGGAACGGGCGATAGACCATAGATGGGATGGACTCCTGCCGCCAGCTCCTCTTCGTCGCGCCCATCGCTGTAATCGACAGATTTGTCTGATGTCGCGACACCGGTCAAAGCGTCGATCGTTGACAGTCGTTGCGTGTCGAGGTAAGCGCGCATCGCATCCTGCAAGACGGCGGTAAAAGTCGTCCCACGCCGTTGCGCCAGATGCTGCATTTCGCGCAGCAAATCATCGTCAACTACAACCGTTGTCCGCTTCATACTATTTCCCTCTTGGTTAGGCCGCTCCGACCTCTACTTCGGCCACGGCGGTTTGTGGCTGCGGGATCGGCAGCCCGTCCTCGCGCATCCCTTCGAGGTGCAACTCGATAGCCTCGCGTATGTTGCGTTCTGTCTCCTCCACGGTAGCCCCGGTTGTAATGCAGCCGGGCAGATCCGGCACATACGCCGCATAGTTGTGCGGGGCGCGCTCGATAACGACAGCATATTTCATGGTGAGTCCTCCTGTTTCCATCCTGCTTGCTTTTGGATGCTGTCCCATGTGCCCCGAGGTAAATCGTTGCTCGGATGCCCCGGTACCGTGACGCGTCCGGTGCGGTCGGGGTGCTTATACTGGCGGTGACTACCGCGGGTTCGTACCAATTCCCATCCATCCTGCTCTAGCAGCCGGATTGCGTCACGTACCTTGGGCATATGGTCTCACTCCACCAGCGCCTGCTCCAATAGCTGCCGCACCACGGCGGGGTCGGCTTGTCCCTTGGCGCCGCTCATGACCTGGCCGAACAGCGCCTGCAGCGCGGCTGCCTTGCCGGCTTTGTAGTCGGCCACGGCCTTGGCGTTGCCGTCGACAACCGCCCGCACGATCGGGCCGAGTTGCGCGGGGTCACTGATCTTGGCGTAGCCCTTCTCCTTGACGATGGCGTCGGGACTCTGCCCGCTCGCGAACGTCTCTTCCATCACCGCCTTGGCCGTCTTGCTGTTGAGCGTGCCGTCGCGGAACAGGCGCGCCACGGCGGCGAGGTTGCCCGGCGTCAGCTTGCTGCTCGTAACGTCCAGACCACCGGAGCTGTTGAGCAGGAAGTTGGCGACGTCGCGCGCGGCGCCCTCCGGCGCGGCGGCCACGGCCGCCTCGTAGAAGTCGGCCAACTCTTTCGACGTGGTGAGCACGGCGACGTCGTGCTCGGGTAGCCCGTACTGTGTTACAAAGCGGGCGCGGCGCGCGGGGGCCAGTTCGGGCAGCGTCGCCCGCACCTCGTCGACGTACGCGCGCGCGAGTTCCAGCGGCGGCAAGTCGGGCTCGGGGAAGTAGCGGTAGTCGTGCGCGTACTCTTTGGAGCGCTGCTCCACCGTCACGCCCCTGGCCTCGTTCCAGCCGCGCGTCTCCTGCACGATTGTCCCGCCGGCGTTCAAGACCTCGCTCTGGCGCACGATCTCGTAGGCCAGCGCGTCACGCACCGAGCGGAAGCTGTTCATGTTCTTGATCTCGACTTTCGTGCCGAACGTCGCGCTGCCCTTGGGCCGGACCGAGACGTTGGCGTCGCAACGCAGCGAGCCCTTCTCCAGATCACCGTCGTTGACGCCGAGGTACTGCAGCACCGTACGCAGCGCCTGGAAGTAGGCGCGCGCCTCCTCGGGCGAGCGCAGGTCGGGCTCGCCGACGATCTCGATCAGTGGCACGCCGGAGCGGTTGAGGTCGATCAGGCTGTAGGCGCCGGCGGTGTCGGAGTGGTGCACCGACTTGGCGGTGTCCTCCTCCAGATGGACGCGCGTGACGCCGATGCGCCGCGTCTCGCCGCCCTCCACCTCGACGGCGAGGTAGCCACCCTCACTGAGCGGCATGTCGTACTGCGAGATCTGGTAGCCCTTGGGCAGGTCGGGGTAGAAATAGTTCTTGCGGTCGAACTTGCTGTAGGGCGGGATCGTGCAGTGCAGCGCCAGCGCCACCTTGACCGTGTCGCGCACCGCCTCCTCGTTGGCGACGGGCATGACGCCAGGCGCGCCCATGCACACCTGGCACACATGCGTGTTGGGCGGCGCGTCCGCGTAGTCGGCGCTGCACGCGCAGAACATCTTGCTCTTGGTCAGGAGCTGCGCGTGTACTTCCAGACCGATGACGGGTTCATAGTCCATGGCGACCTCAGTAGTCAGTAGTCAGTAGTCAGTAGTCAGTAGTCAGTAGTCAGTAGTCAGTAGTCAGTAGTCAGTAGTCAGTAGTCAGTAGTCAGTAGTCAGTAGTCAGTAGTCAGTAGTCAGTAGTGGTGATTGAAGGCGTCTCATGAGACCGTGTAAGAGACGGCCTACTTCAGCGGTTTGACTGAATAAAGCATTACAGGTTGTCTCGTCGCTATAACTCAGTCGTTGTGATATGACCAACTGTGTTTCGACTTCGTGTAACGATCCGTTCGCAATGGACATGAAACGCAGAAACTCTTTATTGTTGTGACGCCCTTGGCCCTCGGCGATATTCGACGGGATTGACACTACCGCACGGCGCACCTGATTGGTTAGTCCGTACAACTCATCCTTCGGCCATTCGCGTGTCGCCCGATACACCGACTCGACAAGGTCCACTGCTTTCTGCCACACAATTAGATCGCGGTAACTTTGTCCACTCACATCTCACGTACCTTTCTGACTACTGGCTACTGGCTACTGACTACTAGTCGCGGCCGCTGCCGCGCATAATGCCCGCTCTGCTCATACGAGTAGGCGATGCGCAGCAGCAGGTCTTCGGTGAAGGCGGGCGTGATGATTTGTAGGCCGGCGGGCAGGCCGTCGAGCAGGCCGCACGGGATCGAGACGCCCGGCAGCCCCGCGATGTTCACCGGCAGCGTACAGGCGTCGGAGAGGTACATCTGCACCGGGTCGTCCATCTTCGCGCCCAGCGGCCACGCCGTCGTCGGTGAAGTCGGCGCCAGGATCGCGTCATAGTCCTTGAACACGCGGTCGAAGTCGTCCTTGACCATGGTGCGGATCTTTTGCGCTTTGACATAATAGGCGTCATAGTAGGTCGACGAGAGCGCGTAGGTCCCGATCATGACGCGGCGCTTGACCTCGGGACCGAAGCCCTCGTCGCGCGTTTTTCCGTAGGCCTGCCACAGCGACTCGGCCGGGTGCGCATAACCGTACTTGACGCCGTCGAAGCGCGCCAGGTTGGCGCTGGCCTCGGCCGGGGCGATGATGTAGTAGGTGGCGAGTCCGTGGTCCGTCGAGGGCAGCGAGACCTCGCCGACCGTGGCCCCCAGCCCCTCCAGCGCGCCGATGGCCCCGCGCACCAACTCCTCCATGCCCGGCTGCATGCCCTGCACGAAGTACTCGCGCGGCACGGCCAGGCGCAGCCCGCGCACGCCGTCGCGCAGCGTCGCGGTGTAGTCGGGGACAGGCAGGTCGACGCTGGTAGAGTCGCGCGGGTCGTGCCCGGCGATGGCGCCGAGCATGAGAGCCGCGTCGGTGACGTCCTTGGCGAGCGGGCCGATCTGATCGAGCGACGACGCGAAGGCGATCAGGCCGTAGCGCGAGACGCGGCCGTAGGTCGGCTTGAGTCCAACCACGCCGCAGAGCGCGCCGGGCTGGCGGATCGAGCCGCCCGTGTCCGAGCCCAGCGCGATCGTGCACTCGTCGGCGGCCACGGCCGCGGCCGAGCCGCCGCTGGAGCCGCCCGGTACGCGCGCCGTATCCCAGGGATTCAAGACGGGACCGTAGGCGCTGTACTCGTTGGAGGAGCCCATGGCGAACTCGTCCATGTTGGTCTTACCGAGGAAAACGGCCCCGGCGTCGCGCAGGCGCTCCACCACGGTGGCGGAGTAGGGCGGGATATAGCCCTGGAGCATGCGTGAGCCGGCCGTCGTCTCGACGCCCTGCGTCGCCAGCAGATCCTTGAGGGCGATCGGGACGCCCGTGAGCGGCCCCGCCGCGCTGTCGCCGACGGACAGGCGGCTATCGGCCGTGGCGGCCATAGCGAGGGCCTCGTCGCGCAGGACTTTGAGGTAGGCGTGGATGGTAGGGTCGACCAGGTCGATGCGGTCGAGATAGGCGCGCGTCAACTCGACACTAGACACCTCGCGCGCGCGCAGCTGCGCGGCGGACTCGTGGGCGGTCAGTTCGTATAATTCCATCGTTTTATTCCAGGACCGCGCGTACTTTAAAGAAGTCGCCCTCGCGGTTGGGGGCGTTGGCCAGCACCTCGTCGGGGCTGAGCGAGGGGCGCACCACATCGGGGCGGGTCACGTTGTGCAGCGCGACGACCTGCGCCGTCGGTGGGATGGCGCTCGTGTCGACCTCGGCGATGCGGGCGATCACGTCGAGGATGCGCGAGAGCTGCGCGACCATGCGCTCCTTCTCGTCCTCTCCCAACTCCAGCCGCGCCAGCTGGGCCGTCTTCTCCACGTCGGCTCGCGTAATAGGCATGGGTACTCCATTAAGCTATCTGGCCTATAAATTGTAGTGTGAATAACATAATCATAAAGTATTACGGGTGCGCCTGCTCAAAGCCGACGCATAGCGCAATCGCCGCCACAATGCGATCCAGTTCGCCGCCGGTCAATGTGCCAAGGCGAGTAACGAAACGTGTGAGCGCAAGGGACTTAACCTGGAACGCATCAGCGCCCGAGTCCTTCGCCAGCCCATTCCGCGCCATCGCGGGCACATGTACGAACCAGGGGAAGTTAATGTACGCCGGTTTCCAGTCGGTGAGCGGTACGATGATGCGCAGCGGTAGGCGTCCAACGCTCTGGACGTTGACTACAACGGCGGGGCGAACCTTCTGAATCTCGGCTCCGACGGAGGGGTCGAACCGGATCATCCATACCTCGCCTCGGCGCGGCGATATGTCATTCGGTTGCATCGAGTAGGTCGTCTTCGCCGAATGCCTCGAAGTCCGTCAGCGCGGGATCGGCGCGGTATTCTTGTTCCGCGCGCGCGGCGGCTATCGCAAGTGCTCGCTCGCGTATGTGGGGCGGGGCGTCCAGTAGAATGTGTGGATCAGTTGGAACTTGGGCCGTCTCTAGCAGCGCTTCATACAGGGACCACGATATGACTGCTAGCACGGGCTTTCCGTTTTCGGTCAGTGTGGTTGCCTGAATCGTATCGCCATCCGCCAGTTGATCGCGTAGCTGGTCAAGCTGATGCGCGGCTTCCCCCAGTGGTACCTGAATCATCGTCCTCACTCCTCCCAATTCCCCTGTGCCCTTTAAGCAAGAGAGCGGCGCGGGCGATTAAGTATCGCCGGACCTCGGCTGCAAGCGCTCAAGAAAGTCCAGGGGCGTGGCGATACGCAGCCCCGTTCGTGCGGCTACATCCTGATTCCAATGCTTGGTATTCGTTGAAAGCACCCAATCGGGGCGCGCGAGCACCGCTGCGACGATGGAGGCCATGTCGTTCTCATGACGCACGGCGGGCATGAGATTCTGATACGTCCGCATCTCATGCGTAGACGGCCAAGGAACAACCTCACGGTGTATACGCCTGAGCCAGCCGTCCACGTTAGCTGTGATGTTCTTCGCTTCGTCCGCAGGCAGCGAGGCTGTTCTTCTCTCAATCTCACGCCGCACCTCAGCCAGGATAGGCTGCGCAAGCACGACGTGAAAACTAGCGCGGAGAGTTGAGAGGATAAGAACCCCTTTACATGTACCCCAACGGTTGAAACAGCCATCGATAATCACCCCCGCATCCAGGAATAGACGTAGGGGCGCCGTAGGCTCTGGCTCCATCTAACTCACGCCGGTTGGCGCGTCTTGCTCACGCATGCTCTTCAACTCGTCTAAGAAGGCCCGGCCGTAATGCTCCTCGACAACCGCGGCGCGCGCCTCCGGCAAGTCGTCGAGCATGTCCTGCACGCTGATCCCCGCCCGCTCGAGGGTCTGTGTCGCCGCCTCCATGAGGTCCGCCAGATGCTTGTCTTGCGGGATAAGCATAATCGCCTCGCCGACTTTGACATAGGCCATCGTCGATCCCTCGCCAAGCCCCAACGTCGTACGCATAGCTTTGGGTAGGGAGAAGCGCCCTTTGTCGTCTAAGCGTGTGATCCCGACGGTATCCTCGACAGCACTCATACGTTCAGCCTCTCTATACTAAGTGGGGCCATCCCACTTGATTAACGCTACCATTGGTCGAGCGGTTTGTCAAGCAGCCTCTATGCGCTGCGTTTCCTGGCGTATGCGATGGTTTCCTCCAGCGTCATGGCTTGTCCCTCGCGCCATCGCATGGTGAAGCGATCCTCGCCCAGCGCGGCCAGCGTGGCGGCGGCTGCCGGCTCGTAGTGCGGGCTGAAGGAGGGGGGCGGTTGCCGCGGCGCGCCCATGACCAGGCGCAGCGCGGTCGCCGCCCCGATCAACCGCGCCGCCAGCCCCGGCCGCCCGTGCGCGCCCGCGACCGCCGTCAGCCCGTCCAGGGTGAGCGCCGTGCCTTCCTTGTCCCCCACCGCGCGCCGCAGGCCCAGACTCTCCTCGTAGAGGGCCGCCGCGCCATCGATATCGCCGCGCGCGAGGGCCACATTGCCCAGGTTGTTGAGCGAGGAGGCGATGCCCTGTGTGTGCCCCGCCTCCCGCTTGAGGGCGAGGCTCTCCTCGTAGAGGGCCGCCGCGCCATCGATATCGCCGCGCATATAAGCGACCAATCCCAGGTTGTTGAGCGTGCCCGCGATACCCTGCCCGTTGCTCAACGCGCGCTGTATGGCCAGGCTCTCTTCGAAAAATGGCGCCGCGCGCGCGTAGTCGCCCTGCATCTGCGCTATGAGGCCCAGGCTGTTGAGCGCGCCGGCCACGCCTTTGCGGTTGCCCGCCGCCTTGCTCAGGGCGATAGCCTCGCCGAGCAGCGTTCCCGCGCGCCTATAGTCCCCTTGCTGGCTTGCCAAGATAGCCGCCCCCCGCAGCGCCTTCGCGCGCGTCGTCCGTGTCCGATCCGCCGCGTCGCCCGTATCCGCATCGTGCCCACGGTAGACATCCAGGGCGAGCGTGCCCTCCAGCCACCGCCGCCCCTCGCTCAGATAGTCGCGCACGAACCAATACCACCAGAGCGCGGCGACCAGCCGCAGCCCCAGCGCGGCCCACTCCATCGACGCCGACGCCGACGCGGCCGCCGGGGTATCGACCGTCGCCCCGACCCGCGCCAGCGCCGCCCGCATGTTGTCGTGCTCGGCGTCCAGCCGGGCCAGCCACGCCACCTGGTCGCGCTTCACCAGCTCCGGCTCCGCCGTTTCCGCCAGGGCGAGGTAGTGCCGCGCGAAGCGCAGCCGCGTTTCCTCGGCCGCGCCGCCCTCCTCCAGGCGGGCCAGCGCGTACTGGCGCACCGTCTCGAGGAAACCGTAGCGGCTCTCCCCGTCCCCGATAGCCGTGATAGCCGTCGAGCCGCCCGCGGGGCTATCGGCCAGCACGACCAGCGACTTGGCCTCCAGGCTCGCGAGCAGGTCCAGCACCTCGTCCGCCCTCACGACGCCCCCGGCGCACACCGTCTCGGCCGCCGCCAGGGTCCAGCCCCCGGCAAACACGGCCAGCCGCCGCAACAGCGCTTGCTCGGGGAGGCTCAACAGGGTGTAGCTCCAGTCCAGCACGCCGCGCAGCGTCTGGTGACGCGGCAGCGCGGCGCGGTTGCCCGTCTTGAGCAGGCCGAAGCAATCGTCCAGGCGCGCCGCGACCTCCTGCACCGAGAGGGCGCCCAGCCGCGCGGCGGCCAGCTCGATGGCCAGTGGGAGCCCGTCGAGCCGCCGGCACACGTCGACCACCGCGAAGGCGTTGTGGGCCGACAGGGCGAAGTCGGGCCGCGCGGCGCGGGCGCGCTCCAGGAACAGCTGCACGGCTTCGAACCGCTCCAGCCGGTCGAGGTGGAGGATCCCCTCCGGCCCCCCACTCCCGGCGGTGGCATCCATCGGCGCCACGGCCGTCGCCGCCGTCGCCGTCGTCGCCGTCGTCGCCGCCGTCGCCGCCGCGCGCAGGGCGTCGGTGATGGGCGGGAGGGCGAGCGAGGGCACGCGCCAGACGACCTCGCCGGCCATGCCCAGCGCCTCGCGGCTCGTGGCCAGGATCTGTAGGTGCGGGCAGGCGCGCAACAGCGTCGTGGCCACCTCGGCGCAGGCGGCGACGAGGTGCTCGCAGTTGTCCAGTACCAGCAGTAGGCGGCGGGGCTGGAGGGCGTCGGCGAGCGTGGTCAGCACGGGCTCGTCGGGCGCCTCGCGCACACCCAGGACGGCGGCGACCGTCGCGGGGACGAGCGCGGGGTCGGCCAGCGCCGCTAACTCGACGAGCCAGACGCCATCGGGGTAGTGGGGCCGGACGGCGGCCGCGACTTCGAGGGCCAGGCAGGTCTTGCCGCCGCCGCCGGCGCCGGTTAGAGTGAGCAGGCGGCAGCCCACCGGCCCCGGCGCCAGCGCATGTCCGAGCGCGGCCAACTCGCGCCCGCGCCCGACGAAGCTGGTCAGCGTGGCGGGCAGATTGGTGGGCGTGGGCTGTGGCTCGGTCCGTGGGACCGCCACGGCCGGTAGTGACGCCACCGCGGCGCGGAGTGTGGCGTGCAGGGACTTCGTCTCCGGCGTGGGGACCACGTCCAGATCGTCCCGCAACGCGCGGACCAGCGCCTCGTAGGCCCGTAGCGCCTCGGTGCGGTCTCCATTAGCGGCCAGTAGCCGCATCAGGAGACGGGTCGCCGGCTCGTGGCAGGGGTCGGCCGCCAGCAGGAGGCGCGGGCGCCACACCGCCCCGACGCTATCGCCCGCGTCCGCGCTCAATCGGGCCAGACGGAGCAGCAGCGCGTGGTACTGCTGGCGTAGCTCTTCCCGTCGCGCCGCCGCCCAATCCTCGTAGGGGTCGTCGGGCAGATACTCGCCGCCATACAGATCGAGGGCCGCCTGCCCCACGGCGATGTCTCCGCCGGCCAGAGCGAGGCTTGCCGCCCGCGCGAAGGCGTCCGCGTCGAGCCAGTCCTGATCCTGATTGGTGGGTGAGCCCGGATGGGGGTCGAGGATGAGCGCCGCTCCCTCCGACCGTAGATAGCTCGTGGCCGCGTCCGGTTCATCCAACACGGCGCGTAGGCGATGTATCGCGGCGCGTAGGTTGACGCCGCTCTGGTCGCGATCGGCGTCAGGCCACAGCAGGTCGGCGGCTTGCTCGCGTGCGAGCCGTTGTCCGGGCGCGGTGAGCAAGCACTTGAAGAGGGCGGCTACGGTGCGGCGCGACCAGCAGCCGGGCTCCAGTTCACTATCGCCGCGCCAGACCGTGAAGCCGCCTAACGTTCGCACGCGGAGAGCCGGCGTCGTCGGGGTTGGCGCTCGTGTTATCCCAGACGGGTCCCTTTGTAGCGGACCGATGCCGGCGGTCCCCGAGGGCGACACGTCAAAGGGCCTCCCCTGCTCCTGCGCTAGGCCGGATAGTGCGGCCGTCTTGCCGGCGCCCGCACGCCTGCCGAGCGCCCCGCCCTGCGCCTGCCCTCCCACGTCTTTGCCCTCGACCGCTACCGCCGGCGCCGATGTCGCCGGTAGCGATCTGCCGGACACACCGGGCGGTGCCTCTTTGCCGATATAGCGTGTGCGCGTCTGCCCGCCCTCTTGCCAGCGCGTACCAGTAGGGCCCGTGACCGGGTAGACCGGGACGGCACGCTTGGCAATCCGGCTTCCCGCACCGACGATATTGCTGGCTATAGGTGACGGCGCCGGTGGGCGGAGGATTGGTAGGGGGCATGATGTGTCCTTCAACAAGTATCGGCGCCATGATACTACACCCGGCTTTGCCCGCACAAGGGGTAATACGTCCTACGCCTCGCAACTCCGCACAAGAATACCTCTGTTTGCGGTCACGCCGCGGTCACAACCGCTGGTGTATCTTTAGCCCCAGACACAAGAAGCAGGTTCAGCGCGGGGCGAAGGTCGACGAGCGCGTCCGCCGCCGGCCGCTCCGTTCGCGAACGAAAAGAGGGTCAAACAGGCTGTGGAGCAGTACGATTTCTTCATCGTGCGTGTGTGGCGACGCGATGGCGAGAATGGTGAGCAATGGACGGCCCGGTTGGAGCGTCTGCAAGGTCGGGAGAGTTGGCGCTTCGGCGATGCGGACACGCTCCTGACGTACTTGCATGGCCTGATCGGGCCACGAAATGGACCTGTCCAACTCGCGGGCGGCTCTATCGCGCTGGAAATGGCCCCGCTAGATGGGGTTGACCCCGTGATGGAGCCGACACAAGGCTGATACGACCAGCGTACCGCAAAGGGCCGGTAGGAGATTAATCCGTGGGAGGTAGTGAGGTGAATGTCATGCGTCGCAATGGTCGCAATATTATGTTTCGGTTATCACATGCGCTTCTGGCCGGGGTGCTCATGCTCAGTCTCGTCCCGCTGTCGTCGTCGACGTTTTCGCCTGTCCGCCGGGTTGACGGGATAGCTAGTAGACCGGCGACGTACATTCCCACGACCATCTCGTACGACAAAAAACACCGCGTCTCGCTGCGGTTGCTGCAGTCGCTCCTAAGCACCGAGCGCGGGCGCGCGCTGCTGCTACAGGGCCTCGGCGCGCATAATCTGTCTATGCTGACACACACGTATGGGAAGGCTGTCGCTCATGGCGGCCCGTCCATTCAACAAGGGCGGCCCGCGTTTCAGAGATCCGCGGCAAGCCCGTCCACACCCGTAGACACGGCCGCCGCGCCGACGGGCAAGGTACGCGCGGTGTACGACGCGCTACCGCTCACCTTTGAGCTTAATCGGGGGCAGAGCGATCCGCGCGTCCGCTTCGTGGCCCGCGGCCACGGCGGCACGCTGTTCTTGACCGGGACCGACGCCATCCTCACGCTCAATGCGTCCGCCGGGCGCCCACACGATATGACGGCGCGTACGGTCACGCTGCGCCTCGTCGGGGCTAACCCTGCTCCACGGGTCGCTGGTCAGGACCGGCTGCCCGGCCGTGTCAACTACCTGATTGGACGCGATCGCGGTCACTGGCTTACTAACATCCCGACCTACGCCCGCGTGGCCTACACGCGTGTGTACCCCGGCATCGACCTGGTCTACCACGGTCGCCAGGGCCAGCTGGAGTATGACTATATGATCGCGCCCGGCGCGAACCCACGGGCGATTCGGTTGTCCGTCGCGGGAACGGGCCGGCTGAGCCTGGATAGCGCGGGCGACCTGATGTCGCGCAACGGCGCCGCGTCGATCACCCAACGGAAGCCGCAAGCCTACCAAATTGTGCGTGGGGCGCGGCGCAGCGTGGCCGTGCGCTACGTGCTGGAGCGTGGCCGGCTGGCCCGCTTCGCGCTTGGCGCTTACGACACGCGCCGCCCACTGGTGATCGACCCCGTGCTCACCTACTCGACCCTCCTCGGTGGCGCGGTGGACGACGAAGGTAAAGGCATCGCCGTAGACGCGGGCGGCAACGCCTACGTGACGGGCTACACCGAATCCGCCAGCTTCCCGCTCGTCAACGGACAGCCCGTCACCCACGCCTACTCCGGCACGCTGGAGGGCAACGAGGACGCCTTCATCACCAAGCTACACGCTGACGGCAGCATCGCTTACACGACGTATCTCGGCGGCTACAATGCCTCGTCCGAAGGCTCGTCCGGCGGCGGCGTGACCGAGGGGCACGGCATCGCGGTGGACGGGTCGGGCCACGCCTACGTGACCGGCTATACGGTCTCCAGTGACTTCCCCACCGTCAACCCCGCGCAAGGGTATCCCGGCTTCACCACCAATAAGGCCGTTTTTGTGACTAAGTTGAGCGTGGACGGCGCTTCTCTGCTGTATAGCACTTACCTCGGCGGCGGCGGCAACGGGGAGGATGAGGGTAACGCCATCGCCGTGGACGGAGCCGGCAAAGCGTACGTCACCGGAGACAGCCAATCAGGCAACTTCCCCGCCAAGAACGCCCTATATACCACCTGCTTCCAGGACAACAACGGCGCCTGCACGCGCGACGCCTTCGTCGCGGAGATGGATACCACCGGCAGCGGATCGTCGTCGTTGATTTTCAGCACGCTCCTGGGTGGAACCGACGAGGACCAGGGCAATGGGATCGCGCTGGACAGCCAGGGCAATATCTACGTCACGGGCTACGCCAAATCCAGCGACTACCCCACTCGTCATCGCCTACAAGGGTACCAGGGCAACGGTGGCAGCGACGCCTTTGTGACGTCGCTGGCGGTGGGCGGCCAGAGCCTGCGCTACAGCACCTACCTCGGCGGATCGTCGTCCGGCGACGCCCAGGGCAACGCCATCACAATCGACGGCGCGGACGACGTCTATGTCACCGGCGAGGCCGGGCCCGGCTACCCGACGACGACCGGGGCCTATCAGCCGGCCAATAATGCCGGCTCCCAGGACGCCTTTATGTCCAAGCTGACCTTCAACGCCGGGACGGGCGCGCTCGATAATAGCTACAGTACCTACCTCGGCGGCAGCCACAGCGATACCGGCTACGGCATCGCGGTAGATCGCAAGGGCAGTGTCTATGTCACGGGCCAGACCAACTCGCTGGATTTCCCCGTCGCGCCCGCGAACCCCCTGTCCTGGAACGGATCGTCCGTGGGCGGCTCGTGCGCCGACGCGGGCGGGACGTGCAACAGCGGCGATGCTTTCATCACCAAGTTTGGCGCGACCGGCGCCATCTCCTACAGCGCCTACCTGGGCGGCAATGGAGTGGACGCCGGCTATGGTGTCGCGACGGATCCTTTCCTCAACGCCTATATCGTCGGAACGACAGCGCCCGCGTCCGGCCAGGCCGCCACTTTCCCGGCCGGGAACGCCGCGTCCGGTGGTAAAGACGCTTTCGTCGCCGAGGTCAGCGCCCCCGCCCCGCCGACAGTCAGCGCCATCAGCCCGACCATCGGTCCCCTGTCGGGCGTCCCGCCGGTGATGGTCACCATTACGGGCACGAACTTCGACTACGCGACGCCCGCGATATCCGTCACTGTGCAGTTCGGCCCTCACGCGCCCCAGCATCCTGCCGTCAGCCCCGATGGGACCGTCATCACCACGACCGCGCCGTCGTACGGCGATCAGTCCGTGATGGCTCCCGTAAACGTGCCGGTGACCGTGACGACTCCGGCGGGGAGCGTTGCGGCTGGTACGTTCACCTACGTCCCTAAGCCCACGGTCGCGTCGATCAGCCCCAGCGGCGGGTCGGCCAACGGCGGGACGCCGGTCGTCATCACCGGGACAAACTTCATCGGCGCCTCGTCTGTCTCCTTCGGATCGCAGCGCGCTCCCAGCTATACCGTTTTGTCGGACAACGTGATCTCCGCGACGAGCCCAGTGACCATCGTGGCCGGTACGGTCGACATCACGGTGTCCACGCCGGGCGGCGCTTCACCCGCCGGCGCGGCCGACCAGTACACCTACCTCGACCAGCCGGCAATCACGCGTGTGGATCCAAGCGCCGGCCCGCTGGGCGGCGAAGCGATCGTCGTCATCACCGGCACGAGGTTCGTGCCCGGCGCGACCACCGTCTTCTTCGGCGGCCGTGCCGCGTCGTCCGTCGCCGTCGGCGCGGGCGGCACGGTTATCACGGCGACCAGCCCGGCCACGACCTCGGCCGGCACGGTCGACATCACGGTGACGACACCCGGCGGGACCTCGGCGGCGACGTCCAACGACCATTTTATCTACCTCGCGCCGCCCACGATCATGGGCCTGCTTCCTAACAGCGGTGATATCCATGGCGGGACAGCGCTCGCGATCAATGGCGCCAATCTCGCCACCGCCATCACCGTCACCTTCGGGACGCAGCCGGGCACGATCTACTCCGGCGCACAGATGGACAGTCAAATCGTCGTGACCAGCCCGCCGGGCTTGGCCGGCCCGGTAGACGTGCGTGTGACGACGCTGGGCGGTACCTCGCCCATCACGGCGGCCGATGTGTTCACCTATACCGCCCCGTTACCGACCGCGTCGCCATCGCCGACCGCGTCGCCATCGCCGACCGCGTCGCCGACCACAACGGGCGGCCCGGCCGGGCCAACGGCCACGCCCTGCGCGGGGGGCTACCACGCCACGCTCGGCGGCTTCTCGTTCGACTCGTCCAATTGCCCCGGCGGGGGGATCGTGCAAGACGTGACGGTGAGCCCGCCCTCCGGCCTGGGTCTCAACACGCCCATCCCCACCTTGGCCAGCATCGGGGTAGACAACAACGGCCAGCCGGCGTTCCCGGTCGGACTGCCCGACCTCAGCATCAATGAGCATGGCTTCACGCTCAACGCGACCGGCGCCACGGTCGACCACAATGGCCTGACCGTGGCCACGGTCACGCTGGCTTTGCCCTCCGCGCTGGGCCATCATGCGCTGACGGCTGGACCCGTGACCTTCGGCAGCGACGGTACGCTCAATGGCGCGATCACGCTCTCTCCCGCCGTGGTCAGTGTCACCGTAGACGGCTTCTCGGTTATCCTGGTCTCGCCGACCCTGAGCAGCGCGGGCTTCAGCGTCGCCCAGTTCACGTTCTCACTGCCGGCGAGCCTCGTGCCGAGCGGGGCGCCCAACGCGCTCACCGCGCACAACATCACGATCATGCCCGACGGCAGCATTGGCGGCGCGCTCGACTTCCCCGTGACACAACTTGCCGTGGCCGGCTTCACCGTCGCGGCGCGGGGTATCACCTTCGCCAACCACACTCTCAGTATCAGCGACGTCGAGTTTAGCCTCCCCTCCAGTCTGCTGCCCGCCGGGGCGAATCCCGTCACGCTGACCGGCGCGCTGGCCGTCGATGCGAGCGCCGCTATCACCGGCAGCATCGGCACGACCGCCATCTCGCTGACCGAAGGCGGCTTCGCCATCGGAGCGGACAGCATAACGCTCGACAACAAGAACGGACTGGCCGTCAGCAACGCCAGCCTCACGTTGCCGTCCAAGCTCACGCCAACCGATGGCGCCGGACACAAGACGCCTGTCACGCTGACCGGCAACCTGCGCATTACACCGAGCTTTCAGGTGACGGGCAGCCTCGCCGTGAGCCGGGGCGCGTTCGCCGTGGCCGGTTTCAACGTCGCCGTCAACGCCCTGACGCTCGACAACAGCGGGCTGGCCGTGAGCGGCGCGACCCTGGCCCTGCCCTCCAGCCTGACCCCGCCGGGGGGCGGCCCGATTACGCTCTCCGGCGCGCTGCAGGTAACATCCGGCTTCCAGGTGTTCGGGAGTCTCGCCACCGGCCCCATCATGATGAGCCTGGACGGCTTCACCGCGTCGGTGAGCAACATCGTGCTGGACAACAGCGGCCTGGCCGTCAGCGGGGCCAGCCTCAATCTGGCCGGGCTCAACGACTCTAACGGCGCGCCGATTACCTTGTCCGGGAACGTGCAAATCACGCCGGACTTCATGGTGAGCGGCCCCGTCTCGGTCAGCCCCTTTACCCTGGCCTACGCCGGCTACGGAGTCGCCGTCACTGGCGTTACCCTTAGCAACGCCGGGCTCGACATCGGCAACGCGAGCGCCATCCTGCCGGCGCCCTTCGACACCCTCAACCTGGCGGGCAACCTGCACATTGGCTCCGACCTCAGCATCAGCGGGACGCTGGCGGCGGTCAACCCGACCTTCAGTTACGCCGCGTTCCAGGTCAGCGCCGGCAGCATCACGTTGAGTACCGCCAACGGTCTGCGCATCGTCAACGCACAGGCCGGGTTGCCGGGCCTCACCGACGTGATCATGCGCGGCGACCTGTCGGCGGCGAAGGATAGCAGCGGGAAGCTGCAAATCAGCGGGCAACTCACCGTCACGTCGACGACGGACCATCTCATCCAGTTCTCGTACGGCGGCTTCACCGTCGGCGTCGCGTCGCTGACGCTCGACAACACGGGCGTAGCGGTCAACGGCGTTACCTTCACACTGCCGGAGACGCTTAGCTTCGACGGCCATACGCCGTACACGCTGACCGGCGGTCTGCATGTGGATGTGGCGAATGGGCGCTTCCAGGTGAGCGGCTACATCGAGGTCCCGGACGTCTCGATCGGATTCTACGGCTTCCACGTCGCGGCCGACGGTATCCGCCTGTCGAACAATGGGCTCACCGTGCTGACGGCGACGCTGACGCTGCCTGACTTGCCGGGGCTCACGCAGAGCGCGGTCGCCGTGACGGGGCTGACCGTCCTGCCCGACTTCAGCGTCTGCTGCGGCCAGGTCGCCGCCGGTACCAACCTTAGCTTTAGCGTAGCGGGCGCCCAACTGGCGGCGACCGGCATCAGCCTTAGCAGCGATAGCATCGCCATCGCCTCGGTCAGCGTCACGCTGCCATCGGCGCTGGGCGGCGGGGGACCCTACACGATACACAACCTATCGCTGCATAGCAGCGGTCTGGAGTTTGGCTTTTTCGGGCGGGGCAGGGAAAAGGGCCTGCCTCCTTGGTAGAGTGGAAGGTACTGACAACAACCGCTCAACCAGGGAGGACAGGCCCATGCTTCAAGATACCACGGCGCGCCCC